>Ga0194135_10002202_pt1 | contig 11810 bp, 8 predicted proteins | sample LitLau_LLRF_2013_FD_134024 | JGI IMG/M metagenome (GOLD analysis project Ga0194135, IMG submission 134024) | Freshwater sediment microbial communities in response to fracking from North America - Little Laurel Run_MetaG_LLRF_2013 (version 2) | ecosystem: Environmental > Aquatic > Freshwater >... | reverse complement strand
ATACTAATTGGCGTGTTAATTGATGAGTATTGTTCAAGCACTCTCTTGATTTCCTAAATTCTACCTATAAGAATGAAATATCGTATTTTTATCAGTTTGTTCATCTCTTATAATAACTTTCAGATAAGATTTATACGAGAGAGAGAGTAATATGAAAGAGTGTTGATAACAATTTTAATTGCTTTTTACAGGTTTCAAGATTCATACACATATATATATATATAAACACCGCTTGAACTAAAAGTTATTTTAATCTTAACTACTGTACACAGTTTATATAAAGCCAAGTTATGTTCTACCACCTGCCTACCTGTTCAGAAATATAAGATTAAAAATCATACGTGAACGTATATCTTCTTTTAGTTCTCTCAAGGATCCGAATTAACAGAAGATGACAAAGATTTATGGGAAACGGGAATGAACAACCCGTGACGATTAGTGTATAACCCGTGTATAGTAACATTACTTTTAACTTTTAGATAAACTTATTAAGAGTTTAACTGTTAAGTTATCAGTAAGAACAAATTGTCCTCACACACTATTTGAGTATGTGTGTGTGTGTGTGTATTGTATATATTCTTAGTTATTTAAATTGCAGCTCAGGTGCAAACCTTTTCGTCAATTTGTATTATACATTGGATTTACATGCTACTTTTGAAATTTTAATTTACACTTTCCTAGTGTTGAATTATAATGTGTGTGTGTGTGTATTAATTTTGAAATGATAGATGAGCAGACGAGTAATAAGTAGCAACAGAATCTTCTTCTTCTTTTAGAGTACCTTCACCTCATGCATCTCTCTAAACTTCAATCTACAATTGTTCATACACATACACTAGTATTGTTTTAAATGCCCATACATAACAATATATGTATACGAAGACTTGCAATAAACTCGGAGCTTTGAAAGGGAACGTGTAAAACAATGGGTAATTTTTCGCTTCAAATAAGGCGATCAGGTATCCATTTGTTGTACGAGAGTGAGTATTTTTTATACTCCAAATTCCAACTTGTACTATTAGTCGTAGAAGAATGAGTTTTGAATTTTATGCACAGTTGGAATTTATACAGAGGAAATGCGCAAATATACCAAATACAGTTAAAAATGTACAAAATTGTGTTAAAAAGCTAAAATACTTATCGAAAATATTTACTCCATCGTTTCATTGATCTATATGCAGAACAGTTTTTGGTTTTTTGTTCTAGGCAAGAATTTCTGAAGTTTCTTTTGTATATGCGTTCTTTCACATGAGGAGAAGTGTATTGGGGATAAAAATGCATTTTTCCTTATTGATGCGGTTTGGAAACTGAACGAAGTATTGCTAGCATCTTGTGAATGATATTGTGTACGATATTCTCTTGATGGTCTGCTTGACTTGAATAATTCAGATTTTATGTTTTAAAAGGTTTTATACGAACTGCAATGTACATATGTGGTTACCGTTTGTGGTGCAGACACTGCTTAAACTTAAGACTAAGGATTTGCGTGTAAATTACTGTTCATTGAAGAATCATACAGTCTTATTCTATTTAGAATTTTAGAATTAGAAATTATAGAATGATACTTTGTATGCAAAAGTTGTGGGCATTTTTGTTCCTCGAAGCGTCAGCAGCCTTCTTTTTAATAGTCTTGTATTTCGAGGAGCTTTTGTATGTAAAAATAATAAAATCTGAGGATAGTCAGAAGTACTCTTGAAGCGTAGGAAATCGTTTTAAATGTCATTTCGATTCTGTCCCATGGCTGCCACGTACTCGGAAGCTCATTCACACTTTTTCATTTCCTAATTTCAATTCAAAGTCAAGCATTTAATGTGAGCTGTGAGATTTATGCGCATTAATACTATTACTAGCTTCGTTAGAGAATAAAAGGTAGAGAGTTCATCAAAAGCACTACATTAATGGATAACTGCATCTTTGTCCTTATTAACTTGTACTGAGGTGAATGATTATTATTTATTATGCGCGCATCACTCTGGATAATGTTTTTATTATATTTTATCATTTGATGATCCACTTGCATGGGAGCTTAACTTTAACAGAGTTGCGACACGGAATAAACAATAGAGATTTAATCAACTTTGTGTGTAGGTCTTTGACTTCCAGTATGAATATGAATAGCAAATAGATTATTTTTGCAATTCACTTGTTAACGGGTGTTCCTCCAAGCACATTCAGCAGGTTTCTATTTCCTCAAAAACTATGTTTTCTAACAATAAAGTACAAGCTAATTCCAATCACTTTACATTAAAGGTGAATTCAAATGAAAACATAGTTGTATGAACTGTTAAGTATTATTGTGATCTGTATGTATATATAGTACATACATCTACAGTTATAATCCCTCCATGGTTTTTAGTTTAAAAATGACTATAGTAGGTACAATGAGTAATTTGGCATAGTGTATAAAAATAGTACGAAATAACCGACCGGATGTGTATGGAAAGCCAAAGACTGGAAACGGAAGTAATCAGTTGCATCCTCTTCTCTATACAAAGTATAGTACAGTTGTGGTTGACTCTCGAGTGTACGCTTTGCTGTGCATTGGAATTGGAATGGTGTTCTCATACCAGAATATTATGTGATCCTATCCTTCATTATTGTAAAACTACTATGAGGATATCCTACATGAAACTTTGTGCGTACTTAAACAACTTTATTCCAGAGTGGATTCTCATTGTACGGATTTTTGTAAACTTCATATGACTATTGTGCTTACACGTGAGATTACATTTTGTATACCTAATGCAAACACAAACCAATATCCTATAAGAGTTAGGTATATATGTATCTTTAAACTGTTGAACTATTCACATCGATTGAATGACACGAAATCACGCATTTTATACTTTACAAAGATCACATGAGAATTCCTAAAGTCTTCAAAAGGCTATGTGTGTGTATGTTTAGGATAATTTGGTGTAACCTAGAAGAGCAAAAAGAAATTAGAATGGGAACAAGACCATGAGAACTGTCAATAATAGATTGAATGCGTAAAATATAAGCTTTCCTTGCTCTCAGCTACTTTTAAGCTAAAATTAAAGGCGGAAGGATTCTATATGATACGTACATGTAGTAATCAAGTAATCACTAATCATTTACCTACAGTCCTACAGTATGGGAAATTGGAGATTTTAAGGTGTGGATTGCATGGATTAGAATACCATTTGACTTATCACACTCAGAATTCACCTGCGGAAAGGTGTGTGCTTAATGTGTGCTCTGTTCATATACATATATCCATCCATTCATCCCTTCTCTTACAAAAGTTGTAAGCAAATATGACGCAAAAATGTAAACAATTTCTACAAATAACATACACACTGCACGTTGAATTTTGATCTGAAGACAAATTGTCCCATTTAAATCTTATGAGCACTTTTTAAAAATCTCTGTGTATTTATTTTCTAACCTGAAACTTTATTGCAACCATTAATATAAAATGTAAAAAAATCACTTGTTTCGCTTCAGGATGAAATTAAATTATAATGCACATAGGCTTGGCTGAAATGCAGACAACAACGCGCGTCCATATAGGAAATATAATGCTTAAATATAAACTCAACGCTGACTGAGATTCCAGATTTCTGTTTGACTTGTAGAAGAAAAAAATTGCCAAATATGATAATGACTGAACTAGGAAGTGCTTGAGAATTAAAGAGCTCACAACTTGATCATTTCTTTGCTGAAGTCTTTTTTTTTGTACGTTGGAACTCGTATGAACTCTTCGTTTGAATTCCAACAATGCTACCTTTGGTAAATAAATAACTTTTAAAATACCTACGTATAAAGTGTATTGTCTTGGACATGTGTAAATTATTGTCAAAAGGAAACATCATCATTATGACCATCATATGTACGGACGATTAGTGAATATTAAAATTCCACGATGGAGGTGAAGACATCTTCTCAAAAGCAACGTTAACTTGACATAATAATATTAATCATTGTACAAGACTATATGCTGGATATGATAAATATTTTAAAAGGTCAGCTTTGTCTGCTCATATGAAATTATGTACTCAAGAGAGAGAGAGTCTCTTTGTCCCCCGATATAAAATTCAACCTTTCTTTCCAAGTAACCTTCTAAGCTTTATCTGTGCTCGTGCTCATCACAGTAAATTAGCTTCTTTGGTCATAATTATGTTGCTTATTCACACACCTTGAAAATAAGTCAAGAGTAGTCACTAGTAGAACAACACACTGCACTGGCAGAGTCAATTATTTCTGTGAATTACTAATAACAAAAAGCCAGTAAGCATACATGCACACACGGCTAGTAGTGATGAGATACTCACATGTCAAATGTTAATTCCTTCATTTATTCGTGTGCTCGATGGTCTTTGTGTAAATGAAGCGATTACTGATTTGCTAATTCCAATATGATCGGCAAATACTTTCATACATTCTTGCATAGTGCATGCACGTATAGGTTACGCATTCTTTTTGTGCAATTGCAACCTATTTCATCTCTCCTTGTCATATTTCTGAGTAAGTGAATGGAGAGTTAGCATTTAAATTCTTAATTGAAGCACAATTCTTACTATGAAAAAGAGTCAAGTGCATATTAGATATATATGTATTCCTTCTACATTTCTATATTGAGTTCATTATCTCTCGTATAAAAGTATTTGTAATAGAAACAAAAGTACTCTGCTAATCTTATCGTGTTTATATACATGTTTGCAGTAGTTTGCACCTTCAACTTGTGAGGATAAGAAATGTAGTAAAGTTTAAACTAGAATACTAACAGTCAGAAATAATGTACCTATATAGAAAAGGATTCATTAATCGAGACTCTGTGTATGTATTAAACACGTTGTTGTTTTGATCATTTAAAAGATCACCTTATGAATGCAAATTTCTTTTGAACCTTCCATTGAACATTTATTTATTCACAAGTAACTGAGGTGTATAGCATTTATTCAATCCGAGTTTGAGCAGCCACATAATAAATCTGTCGTCTACTACATACAACAACGACCGGTTAGTTTTCTATAACTCTCCTTACTACATTGGATATTGTGTAATAATCGCAATATATCATATAGAATGTGTTCAGACTAAATGAACAGTCAAGATTTAAAGTAACAGAAATATTACAGCGATAACGTAACATGTATATAATATTATATAGCAGCGGGCAATGAATGAATTAACCTTTGAATGAATTCCATTAAAGAGAGAAAAGAAGACAGGTCGGTTCACTTACATTATATCCACACATAACAAGAGGAGAGATGAGAACACAACTCAACCACTTCCAACTTCTTCGGATCTTCCTTAAGATAAGTTCACCTGCTACTTAAACTTCATAAAGGGTTCTCTAGCTCTTCTTGACAATCATCCAAAAACAAACTGGCTCTTGAAACAATTCTCTCTCGTTTGGATTCAATCTCGATAACTTTTAATCTATGAAAATGCAACCGGATTGTTATTATTATTATTACTTTGCAGAGAAGTTAACAAAGGAACGGTTCTTTGTAGAAGAGCTTTAATGTTTCTTGCTCTTCCTTGTTCTTCACATTTTCATGCACTTTTCGTCCAGTTCAAAAGTATCGCCAATGCCACAGATAACTTAACTAATGTTCAGTTAAATAAATAAAGAACGAAATGTTTTATAGGGAATAAAATGCACTTAACGGATCAGGCGAAATAAAACCAAATCCAACACACTTCATGTTATTATTAAGAGCAGTTGTTTGTCTCTGTGTTAGTAGTTCAATAATACGAGACAACAACAAAACCTATTAAGAAAGAAAGAAACGATGAACGAAGAACCAACCTGGTCTGATGCTCAGGTAGAACTGCATGATGAGCTTGAGGATCCCATAGTCTGCTCCTGAGGAAAGGTGTTCTCCCAACCTGACTTTTATTTTTTACCTGTTCTCATCATCAAATTCCTCGTTTTGCTTTCTTATACTACAGAAGAGCAACACACATAGGGATGTTGTCTGTCTGTATCTATACTCTCGTATGCATTCAGTAAATGCAACTCTTCTTTCGACCGCAGCAGAGAACAGGTAGTGTGAGGGATTTAACGTGGCTTTCTGCTTAGTTACTAAGCTTGGGTTGTACATTGAAAAACCCATTGAATAGTAAAGGTGCATTTGAGGAATGAACAAGTGTCTACTACTACTACTACTACTACTACTTCTCATGATGATGATCATATCAGAATCTTAAGCTTAAAGTGTTCACAGGTATCTTTCTGATGATGATGATGAAACTATACTACATAGAAATAAGAGTCTGTGCATGGATAGGATTCATAAGACACTTTTGTACGATTATTTATTATCATTGTCCGTGTGTGTTTCAAAATGTTTGTGTTCAATGATACAATATATAATTCTATAGATTGAATAAAACTCTCCTTTTAATATTCAACATTGTAGGTGAGAGACTGATCAAAGAGAAGTTATGACAGTAATCATGATGACTTGTAAAGCTTCCGATCGTTTAAATGGGATCTCTGTAAAAGTGAAATGTCTTTACAATTCATATCAGGTTGGGATGATGATGATGATGAAACTGAGGATGATGATTGGAGTTGTGATATGATTGAGGAATTATATTAAAACTTCTTTGATACATATTCAGCATTTATTTCTCAATGATTCTTTCGCTCTCTTTGTCTTTACATGCAGACTAATACTTGAGTTTTATGTAATGAACGAATAATAATGCAGCAGCAGTGAGTCTTGTTCTCTCTACAATTAAATTTGGAGAGGAAGAAGAATATATTGCAATTATATAATTTTGTTGAGTGCCTCCAACTACAAGTATCTACATATCTTGTATGGAATTCATTTGAAACCATTTGAAATCATTTGAAATCTTTCCACGGTCGGCCTCCAGTTTCTTCAGCATACTCGGTAATCTTTTTCAATTTCCAAATACTTTCGCCGGGGTTGAGAAGTTCGTTCCCCTCGCCAGAAGTCGTATAATCATATGCTCCTTCTTCAAACAGGATTTGAATGAGGGATTCAAATGGCTTTCCTGCAGATTCGTAATCACTGAGAGCTTCAGTAATAGGCGTGAATTCCAGTTTGGTAGCTCGTCCAGCAACTTTATCAAATTCTGCAGAGTATTCTCTCAAAGTTTTCATGTCACTATAGACTTCGATGAATTCTGGAATACAAACTGAAGGATCCACTGCTTTTAACGCAGCTTGTACGGTGAATTTAGCCAAGTCACGTTCTGCCGTTACAGCTACAGGGACGTTTCCTGTCCCAACTAAATTCCACACTTCAGTTGTATTGTTCAAGCCAAACCATGGGCCAAAGGTGGACTCCATTATATCTGAACATAAGATGGCGATTGTTTTAATCCCTTTTTGCTTTGAGGCTTCGAAATGTTCTTTCTTCTTTGCGAATATGGGATGGGTAGATAAATTGCAAGGGACTCGGGTGTAGTGGTTTGTTCCAAATTCAGATGGGAAGTATACTTTCACCCCAACCTGGACTAAGGCGTCGAGTAAGTTGGTCTTACTTTCTTCCACGCCATCTCCAGTCCCCATGCAAGAGATGACAATGTCTATTCCAGTCAAGGCAGTGACCAAAGACGGGACCGAAGAATAGTCGACAAGAGACAAAGTGGCTCCTTGGGACGTAAGCTTCTCGATTGTTTCAGACTTCTTAGTAGACAGAACACGGACTTCGGAGAACTTTCCCTCTGATAGGGATGGGAGAAATCCCTTCTCACAGATGAATTGACCGATGTAACCTGATGCTCCAATTATTGCTACTTTTGGGGTGCTCATCTTTTCGGATTATATAAGGAATCGAAGTAATTAAAGTATCAGGAAATCTGTCAACCTGTCAGAGGGAAAAAGTGTTGAATCAAAAATAGTTGGTTTTTTGTACTGCACGCAAATGCTACTAAAGTAAGTGTACTCTCGAAGAGACTACTACGTGTAGGACTTGTTTTGAGTTGAGAATATGAAACAGCTTAAAAAGTTTCCATGAACTTGTTTTCTCTCTTCGTGTGTAAATAGATTCTTCAAGGTCTTTCTGGCAGTCAAGAATATCTCTCGCAAGCTCTCAACGACTCAACTACCAACTGACTACTGAGATGATGAGCTAAGATTTGCCTTGTTATAGAAATATAACTAGTAAATTCAATCATGATAATAATAATAATGGGAAGGTTAGTTGTTGGATTCTAATGGTGTACTTTAATTTAAGCAAAGTAAACTTATGTTCGGTTTATTCAAATGTAAAATATTGTTCTCTAATGGAAGCTCTATTTGCTTAAGTACTCAATATGAAAAATAGTAAAGTGAAGAGTTACCTGTTGTTGTGCAATGAAGTCAATAATAAAGGATCCAATAATAATTTCATGCAGCTGTTGTGTGGAGTGTATTCGTCGATAGCTGGAGTTCATATGAATTGCATTCAATCGGGTTTTGGGTGGAGACAATTCGTACACTATAGTACGATTGTGTTTTGTCATATATGTAGGCTTTCCTTATCAAATGTGTATGTCATATTTTCCTTTGGAATTCACCAATAAACCACAAGGAATGTCTGTCTATATCTCGGAGCAGAAATCAGCCTCAGAAAAATTGCATCCGTTTTGTAACTACTGAAATTGTCCAACATTAATTGTTTTCTATTTTAATCTTCATAAAGCAATGCTTGATCTTCAACCTGAGAATACACGATGCAGGCAAACGATACAGAAATATAATTTCCGGACATAAAAATCTTATGATGATGAAAAGTTCGGAGTAAACTTTCCATGAAAAATATCTCACGAGCCTTCGTCTGAGTTCTGAAGAGGAGTTAGACATAGCAGAGTTAACACTTTGCAGGTGGAAATATAAAAAGAAGAAGATGCGGTAAGGACTCTCTAAGGACTTCTCCGTCCTACCTCATTATCAAGCCTCGTATATCATAGAGGGGCAATGCAATAAGGGCTCAACAATAAATATAGATACAGGGATACACGTAATCCTCTCTCTCTGTACCTGTTTATATAAAGTATAAAGCTCACACTTGACTTTCATCTTTGCGTTTATCAGGAGTTCAGAAGCATCCCCATGAATCTTGATATTGCCTTTTTTATTCTTTTCTGGAATTGCCTTCCTCGGAATGTTCCTCCCCTCGCACGAACAAACACAAACTCATCCTATGCTTTCTGGCCATTCTTCCCTCTCTGGATAATTTTTTAAGGGACCTCTCTTCTCTACTTCCATTTCACTCTTTCCTTTACATAAAGAAACTATCCCAATCTATCCTGGAGCATGTAACTTTTTTTACTAGTCCTTGTTGACTTCACACTCATCTGAAACATATTCACAAAGTTAAGAAGAAGATCCCACATGCGGTTTCACACAGTACAAAATCATCATATTCCATTTTTATATATTTCTTCCGCAGTTTTTCTTGGACTGTTTTTGACACAATACAAAAAGTAGGACACACAATAGATGAACATAGAATGAGTAAATTGTTCAAAAGGTTCTTTTGCACCGCCTCTCTTTTATGAAATTGGTTTTGTTACACTTTTACTTTCTTAAGTCTTGAACTTTTTAACAGGTGCTTCTGTAGCAATATCACAGACATGGTATAATTATTATCAAGATACTTCTAAGAATAAAAAAGAAAACTTTCTCATCTTCTTCCCATTTTGATCATCTTAAGTTTATTCCCACAGTATGTCCCGTACTTTGATTTACAACGAACATACCTTTTTAATCGTTCTACTAATGACACTCAGGCATACAGTAATACAAATAAATGATAATCATGAGTCTCTTTGCAATATCAAGAGATCCGAATATACAGTTTTGATCTCTTCTCAATAAGATCTTTAGAAATTAAAAATCATCCTTGACTATTTTTCATGCGTTTTTTAAAAACTATTTTAAACCTGACAGTTCCGGATTATGTACATTATGAGGATACATTGCATGGAAATCGAAAAGCGTTTAAAAATTGCAACGAAGATACACACAATGTATACAATGAAGAATTGTAATAGGATTATTTAGAGTCATAATACTCTGTTGGATTTAAAATTCTACAAGATTATCTCTGGGACACTTTAAAAATATTCTTGGGACTGGGTCTTTTCTTGTTTGAATCGATTTCCTCGTTCCTTCCGTTTGGATGAGAATGACTGACACTAAAGATGAAATACACAGAGGAATACACAGCGACCCTTCTTCCTTCCTTCCTGTGGGCTTTTGTAGCAATACATCAATCTGCGACGATGACATTTAAAAGTGTCCAAAATTGTGACAGACACTTTATTATGTGTGTACCTTAATAATAGATCACATTAGTGAATTCATTAGTAATGCTTTGACTTTGTTGGTTTAAGTATTAGTTACGGAGACTTATGTATACTAAAAAAACCATTCAATGTATCTTGGGACATCTTACCATTAGGTATCAATATGTGATCGGTGGTATCCGGATATTTTCAGAGGCAAATGATCGGCTGGATTAATTAACTTTACAACAAACTGAACACGTTGTCTGAAGTTTTAATCTATCTGTAAATCGACATCTGTAAATATTAATATAACGAGTTTGTAATACAATAGTTCACTAGAAATTTCAAGCTATTTCAGGATTTTTAGAACTCTCAACATACTATAACACGGCACTGAATTAAGTTACTGTAAAACAAAACTAAGGACTCGCTACAGGTTCAAGCTCTGATATCCACGGAAGCGACAGTATTTCAGACGCTACCGGTCTTTGCAGCCGAGAGTAATTCAAGACCTGCGAAATACAGTACAAGATCAATTATGAAAAACCAAGATTAAAAACCTGAGAATAAATAAATTACAAGTTCGTACACGACTTATAAAGGTTTGGAAGTCTGAACTCTCGTTTACAAATGACTCTCTTTCGCGATACTTGCAATCATCAATCATTCTGGTAATAGCAATTGGCTGCTCAATTTTCGAAGTTAGCTGATTCCCATCCTCATCTTTGCTCACGTTTGTGGAGAAGAATGGGTGGAAATGCAATACAATCTCATAAGTTATGCACCCCAAAGCCCAAATATCAGCCTTTGAAACAAACAAATAATAACAATTAATTGTATCTATCAATGTATCAATTAATTCACACATAAGACTGCTATTATCTTACCGTGGAGTCGAAGTGATCTAAGGTCAGTTCCTCTGGAGGCTTGTACCATCGAGTTCCACCTCGCAACTTAGAGTGAACAGTTCGTAATTCTGGAGTTCTAATAGCGAAGCCAAAATCAGTAATTTTAGCAACATCAGTATCGGTCACCAGAACATTTTCCAACTTCAAATCCATGTGGATGATGTTCATTTGGGTATGCATGTATACAATCCCAGAAGCGATGTTCCTCGCGTATTTGCGGCTCCTGGAATATTCATTCCCAAGAGTAATCAATCAATTCGAATAATATTATTACTTACGTGTCTTCCAATAGTTATTTAAGGGGGACTTAAAGGAACCCCCCCTTAGCAACCAATCTCCATAAGGAACAACGTTAAAAGTTCCCACCGTCAAATTGCTACTCCTCCGTCAGATTTGAAGATAGAAAATTTTTTGATAGCTTAAATTAAAGCTACAAAGTGCATCTAAAACTTGTCTTGACAGATTTTCAAATTTTTGCTTGTGTCTCTTTTAAATGCGAAAAAACCACAAAATTTTGGTTCATTTGCTTCCCAAAGGAGTCAGGAGAGGAAATTAGAAAATCTGTCTAGACAAGTTTTAGATAAACCTTTTAGCTTTAATTTAAGCTATCATACATTGTTCTGTCTTCAAAACTGACGGAGGAGTAGCAATTTGAGTGTGACAACTTTTTAACATTGT
>Ga0194135_10002201_pt1 | contig 11812 bp, 13 predicted proteins | sample LitLau_LLRF_2013_FD_134024 | JGI IMG/M metagenome (GOLD analysis project Ga0194135, IMG submission 134024) | Freshwater sediment microbial communities in response to fracking from North America - Little Laurel Run_MetaG_LLRF_2013 (version 2) | ecosystem: Environmental > Aquatic > Freshwater >... | reverse complement strand
GGGGGGTGAATGTGGGTTGGGGTAGGGGGAAAGGAATCAATAAGACTTTACCTGCTCCATCCAATCTCGCCTTACCTTTCTTACTTTCTCTCTCATTGTCTTTGGTTTTTCCAATCAGACAAGAAACAATGCATAACCCACCCACTGACCAATCCTAAGTATGCGAATCACGTCTCATCGTCCAAACCAGGGAGGATAATACTTGGTCCGTCCCGAAATTGAGAATTACATTTTGCTTTCTTGTGGGTCATCAATAACGGTCCCCTTCCCCCCATAAACCAATCAAAGGTCAAAGATTGGAATCCTTCCATGCAAGTTTTAATACAACTCAAGGGCAATTTAGGTCCAGCGATTCCAGCGTTCAGAGAACTTTTAGCTGAATTATTGCCTAATCACCACATCGACACCACCAACCAGACTGCCATTCAGAGCTTCGGGATAATTTTCATTTCATTTTCGATGGTGGATTGTTTCAGTTTCAGAGTGGGTGCCCAGACTGAAGAGAAAACCGACTCGCTCTTTGTGTAACGCTTAGGCAAGTTGGAATAAAAAGTTTGACACATTGTATTGGTGTCGCCAGTCAGCTCAGCAGGCGCAGTTAATTACTATAATTGTTTAATTTACGATTAGCCACATCATTGGCGGATAGCCAATCAACATTATTCCAACAGCAACTAGCTACACGAGGATTTAAAATATAGAGGGGTCGCAACCTTAGTTCATACCTTTGCTACTTCTCCCATCCGATCCCGATCTCCGGGGTGTATAGGATAGGAAACCGGAAGGAAGCGGTAAGTGGTGTAAAGTGAAAGAATCACCAAGAAGAAACTAAATTGCGACACAGGGTAAATGATTGAGAATTACGTTTGCGTCTTCATTAAGCTTCTCGGTTCGGCTCTGTGGTCCCGCAACCCTCCCCGCTTGAAACTATATTGAGTAATATGCTGGATCTAAAGAAAGTTTTTGTCCTGGGGACATTGGGATTCATCGTCGTCTGTCTAGCCCTCTTCTACTTCCTCACATCCTCCATCAATTCAAGGACTTTCATGGAAAATCAAAGCAAAGTAAATCCATTAAAAAAAAACTAAATAAGTAAGTCGAAGCTGATCTTTATTGTGTTGTTTTTTTTTCTCGTGGAGATGGAGTATTTCCAACTGGAATCTAAACTCAATGCTTTGGAGGAAGCAGTTAAAACGCATCGAAAGTCCTTGGATGATATCAACAAAATTATAGATGTGGAGAAGGGAGGTCTTTCAGCGTTAATTAGTGGCGTGGATAAAATACCAGCGGTGGAATTTCCAGTGGCGCCGATTCCCAAGATCCCTGAGGCAGAGGAATGTTCAGCTGCTGTTGGACTTGGCTTGCAAGCCAAGTCTGACGTGAACGTAAGTTGGAACGCCTTCCGGCTGATTAGTTGCTGGATTTACGAAGCGGGTCCTTTTTTCCTTCGTCTTGAACTGGGAATTAAAAAGGAGGATTTTGAAATTGAACTTTTTTTCTACAGATGCTGCATGTGTACGAATTACTCAAATTCGATAATCCCGACGGCGGAGCATGGAAGCAGGGATGGGAAATTCAAGTCAATGTTAGTCGATTTACTCCTGAAAATAAGCTCAAAGTATTTGTTATTCCTCACTCACACAATGACCCAGGTAATTTATGTGGTGTCATATCAAGTGAACAGGAGATGAGACATGACTGAACTTGATGTATTTCTCCAGGATGGCTCAAGACTTTTGAGAGATATTTTGAGGATCAAACTAAGCATATTCTGGATTCCATGTTGACTGAATTACGTCAATACCCTGAGCTCAAGTTTATTTGGGCAGAGATTTCTTACTTCAACCTTTGGTGGGAGAATCTTGATACTTCTGACAAGGAAGAGATAAAGACGTACGGAGCACCTTAATTTTACAGTTGTATTGTTTTCATACAAATATCTTATTCTCCTCTGTATTTTCATTTCCAGGTTTGTGAATAATGGGAGACTGGAGTTTGTAACCGGTGGATGGGTTATGCCAGACGAGGCCAATTCTCATTATTTTTCCATCCTAAGTCAGTTAATTGAGGGTCATCAGTGGTTGTTGCATCATTTGGACTATGTACCCAGGTAATTGATTGATGTTCCTACCGTGGACGGCGGTGTTGTACGCAGTGTCAACTCAAGTTCTTCGACCATAATTTGAAAGTGTGAATAATGTTAAGGAATGGATGGTCAATTGATCCATTTGGAATGTCTCCAACCAATGCCTACTTACTCAAGAGATCTGGACTAAAGAATATGCTGATCCAGCGTACACATTATGCTGTCAAGAAAGAACTAGCCAGGATCAAAGGACTTGAGTTCAAATGGAGACAACTCTGGGGTACTTTCTGTTCAAATCGTCAACAACTTTTTTCGGTATTATATGACATTACCGGATTTTTGTTCCAGATAACGAAGGATCGTCTGATATCCTCTGTCATATGATGCCCTTTTACAGCTATGATGTCCCTCACACCGTAAGGACGCACCTCTCAGAGCTTAATACGACTTTATAGTTTTGCATGTTTATTGTTTGTAACATCCATTTGTCGTATCCAGTGTGGTCCGGAACCAAAAGTTTGTTGTCAATTTGATTTCAAACGAATGAACGGTGTCTCCCACATGTCCTGCCCATGGGGAATCCAACCACGTCCCATTCCTCCTTTCGACCCGAAGACAACGGCAGGCAGGACAAATACACTGGCAAGGTGGGTCTTTCTGTTACCTCATGAAGGTTTTGGCCGAGCGTGGCGGAGGCATATTTCGGAACCTTGCGTTTCTGCCGAGTTGATTCCCTTCTCATTTTCATTTCCTTTCAGAGCTATGCCCCTACTGGAGCAGTACCGGAAGAAGGCAATGCTGTATCAAACCAACGTACTTTTAGTTCCCCTTGGGGATGACTTTCGCTGGGAGGATACAAAAGAGTGGGATGCACAAAGAAAAAACTACAACCAAATTATGGCAGCAGTTAATGCTGAAACGGAACTTAACGCTGAGGTTAGCCCAGACTGTTTCAATAAACTCGGGATTGATAATAAAACTTGGAAAATTGGCATTCGGATTAACGTTTGATCATTGAACAGATAAAATTCGGGACTTTGGAGGACTACTTCGCCGCCCTGAGTCAAGAAGTTGAAGCAAAACGATTTTCACCCTCCGCTCTCTCTGGCGACTTTTTTACTTATGCTGACCGTGATGATCATTACTGGAGTGGATATTTCACATCTCGACCTTTTCACAAGGCAATGGATCGAGAACTTATGGGACACTTGAGGTGAACTGGTTTTTAAAACTGAAAGGAACCATGCCTCTTTTGAACTTAATCGAACGAGTTTTTTCACTTTGGCATCAGGGCGGCTCATATTGCCTATACGTTGATCTCTGCCGAAGTCTATGGAAGAGTAGACAAGGAAGACATTATAAAACTCCCATTCATCAAGGATCTCTTGGGGCATTTGATTCAGAGTCGACGTATGCTTAGTTTGTTCCAGCATCACGATGGGATTACTGGCACTTCAAAGGACCACGTCATGATTGACTATGGGAAAAAGTAAGTAGAATAATGTGTAGTATTTAGTTAAAAATGAATTACAGCAAAGATTTGAGAAGTATAATTTCCGCAACTGTTTGCTTTCACAGGCTAATTTCATCCCTGGCTTCGTGCAATCATGTGCTGCAACAATCATTTCACATCTTGACACATTTGAACGACAAGAATTTCAATGTAGAACAAGTGACATCGGATGCGGTATTTTTTGATGCGGCAACTTCAAGGGACACACAAGATACGCTGCCGCAACATAACCTTATAGTCCTCGACGAGGAAATGAATAAGCGGCTGGTCGTGGTATTCAACTCTGTTGCGAGGAAGCGATCACAGCTCGTCCGACTCCACGTTTCTACTTACAATGTTAAGGTACGAAGCATAATTTGAATAATTTTATTATTAAAATAATTTACAAAGGTCGGGCCGTGATGATGGTGGTTGGTTTTATTCTTAGGTGTATGACAGAATGGGAAAATTGATTGAGTCGGATGTGCTTCCAGTTTTTGAGGACAAGACTACTGTCAGACGAAATACCTTTGAACTGAACTTTGTGGCACAACTTGGCTCGCTTGGCGTAGTAAACTATTTGCTCAAGTTTGAGAAGGACGAGTACTGAAATTTTTTACCCTTTATGTTAAATCGTATTGAATTGATGATTAGCTCTAACTGTGTGTTTTTTAGTAGCCGTTCTCCACCAGGACTAATGGTGATGAACCCGAGCTCGGGTATTTTGGCCCATGACAAATTTCCTATAACAATTCTCCGTGAAGACCATGAAATTGGAATCTCAAACGAACACTTGACCCTAAGTTTTGCCAAGACTGGTTTTGTAAAGTCTGTCACCGAAGGTGGGACTACGCATCCGTTTCGTATTTCTATGAATCAGTAAGCTTATTCAAAGATTTTGAGAGAAAGTTTGGATTGTGCAGCTAATTGACGTTTCAATTTATTACAATTTTCCAGCTACGGAGTCAAGCAAGCTAAGGAGACTTCAGGACTCTATCTCTTCTTGCCGGGTGGTCCAGCCCGAAAAATTGAGTCCGGAAAACCGTTTGTCCGGATAGTCAAAGGGAAATTCCAAGAGTCTGTGGAAGTTTGGTTGTCCCAAGTAAAGCATCGTATCACTCTCTATAATCATCCAGGTAAAATTAAGCTTATAGTAATAATCTTAACTTCCATAATGTTCAAGAACTTTAGAAAGCGTTGTCTTGCTTCTAATTCCCAGGATATGAGAAGCACGCTGTGGAGATCAAGAATGTGGTGGACATTCGGAATGAGAATAACTTTGAGCTGGTGATGAAACTGGAAACAGATGTAGCTTCTGGAAACTTGTTTTATACGGATTTGAATGGTTTCCAGGTAACTTAATCCTACTCGTTTTGAATCGTGTTGAATTGATTCTGGAGGGAGTAACTGGAATGTCATTTCCTCCCCGCCGCAGATGATCCAAAGGAAACGATTTGATAAAATCCCACTTCAAGGCAACTACTACCCATTGCCCACGGCAGGTTACATTGAGGATCCTAACATGAGATTGACGATCCTCAGTGGGCAACCACTTGGAGCGTCCAGTTTAGCTTCTGGAGAATTCGAGGTGAGTTTGAACAATGCAACGAAATTTGGAATGGAGTGGGATTTAGTGAAGACGATTATGGTTTTGTTCCAGATCATAATGGACAGGAGATTGATGCAAGATGACAATCGAGGCGTAGCCCAAGGAGACACTGACAATTTGGAGACTGAAAATGTATTTCGGTTGCTATTTGAAAGTCCTTCATGCCAAGTAAGCTTTTGTTCCTTCTGCAGAAGGCCAGAAGCCCAAGGAAACGTAGTTCAGTAGATTCCTTGCTTTCTTGTTGTGTAGGACAAAAACAAGGACTTGTCTCCACCAATGCTAAGTCTTCAATCCCAAATTCTCCTGGAAGACTTACATCATCCATTCCAAACATTTACGGGGCAGCAGGCAGAAACTTCTGACCAAATCCTATCTGCCATAAGTGACTATAGCGTAGCGGGCTCCGATTCGTTACCATGTGATATCCAACTCGTGGACTCATCTCCACTTCCATCTTATGAAGATGCCTTGGATGATCACAGTTTCTTCCCTAATCCTACGACGGCAATACTCATTCGGAGAGTAGGATATGATGGACAATTCCTTGGAAGTCTTCCTCTGCCGGAGTGTATTACTGAGGGCGGATCCTTTGGGGAAGTAAGTACTTTGGAATCCTCAATTTTACTTAAATCTTTAAATTAATTGCGATTTGGATTACACAACAATTACAATGTTTCCTCCTTTTCCACAGTTCAAGCCCAAAGGTTTATTTGGGGAGCTCATTGAATCCGAAATTGAGCAGGGAATGCTAACTTTTGCCCGTAAAGACGCAATCCGGAAGTTACCTAGGGATGAGCCTGTACTGATGAAGCCGATGGAAATCTATGGATTCCTTGCCAAGTTTGTCAAAGCTTCGAACGATCTGACCAAACACTGACCCTTACAACCAATGTCCACGCACCATTGATTCCAAGAAAGGAGGCTAAAACTCGGCCATTGGAGTTGAGAAACACAGAAATATATTTGGATTAATTCATCCTGATTGAGAGCAGGTAAAAAATGTGCAATTTACTTTAGGAAAAGGTTATTCTTCAAACTTGTGATAATTTTATTGCCAAATGACGGAAACTGGAGTTATGAGTCACTCACTACCGATTAATAATTATTGTTTAAAATTATCATTTTGTTGTTTGCATGCTGTCGTAAGTTTATGATTTTTAGTCTCTTGCTAAGTTTTTGAATTGCTAACCCATGACCTGACCCTTGTAAATTTTGCACAGTCGCAATACTAGAAAAAAAGGACCATATTATTCCGGTGAGACGCGCTTATTTATTTAACACATTTAAATACCAGGGGCACACTTCAGCACTAGAGTCATCACATCACAAATCTTAAATTACAATTTAAATCATCGCACTCTGTCAAAAAAGAATAAAATATTTTCTGACAGTTGATTATATTTATACATTCTAAGTGTGTTGGCAATATATTTTTCTTGTGAACTTGAAATACTTCCCTAAATTTACTCAACTCAAAACTACCCCTGCGACAAAGCCGCTTGTAATCTACTTGTAATATAAGTTCCTATTGCGTACGAAAGACATATTTCCAAGGTCTGGAGGTAAGATTCTTCGTTCCCAGTCTGAATTGGGCACAGCTCAGCGATTAGATTCGTAACATTTAAAAAGCATTTACGAGGAGTGAACTAATGGTTAACGCATTAAAACTGCACACTTGGAAGTTACAAGGAAGAAGAAACGGGGAACAAGAGCATCAGGTACTCGAATGTGCACCTTGACAAAGTGGAACGCTTGCAATTTACCTTCACTTAAAACAAAGCTAGATTCGAAAGGAGCCAAACGTGTATACGACTAATGGTAAGAGTGGGCGTAGTAAGTGGCCTAGAAGTTACTAATTGGTTGGTCTGTTACCCCGAAACTGCTCCCGTCCTTTACTCCGTTCCGTTTGCCACTTGTTGATCTTCAATTCCTTGGCTTCTTCTCCAGCACGGCGATTGGCTTCTCTATTCTTGGCTCTCAAATTGGACCAATCAGAGTCGAACGCTTGCTGCTCTGTTTTCTGCTCCAAGTCGCTGGATCCCTCCTTCTGTTGAATGCGCTCATGTTTCTGGAACTCATCGTGGTCGCGCTTCTTTTGCTTCTGATACTCTTCGTTGACGACTTGCTTCTGGAATCCTTCTTGCTTCTTCTTTTGCTCCGGGAATGCTTCTCGATTATGCTTCTTTTGTTGCTGGAATTCTTCTCGAATCTGTTTCTTTTGTTCCTGGAATGCTTCTCGATTGTGCTTCTTTTGTTCCTGGAATTCTTCTCGAATCTGCTTTTGCTCCTGGAATACTTCTCGCTTCTGTTTCTTTTGCTTCTGGAACGCTTCTCGATTGTGCTTCTTTTGCTCCCGGTATTCTTCTCGAATCTGTTTCTTTTGCTCCTGGAATTCCTCACGTTTCTTATCCCTTTGCCCCTGGAACGTTTCTGGATTGTCCTTATGGAATCCCTCACGACTGTGCTTATGGTCCCCCTTTACTTTGACCTCAAACTCATCATCGTCCATATCTACGGCAAAACCCCGCCTCAGCTTCTTGTTATTACTGCCATCGGCCTCTTCCCGTTCCTTTAAATGTTTTGATTCACTTTGCTTGATTTCCAGAGGCTTCACCGGGGAAATGATATCATCTGAAACCTCAGCTGGAGCTTGTAAAGAATCCACAATCAATTTATCTGATGGAGCAACAATAGTTTTTCGTACTTCTCCTGAGGGAAGTGACTTTTCAGGAAAATCGGGTAACTTTTCCCCCTCACCCTCATCCAATGGAAACGATTGACTATCTTGCAACAGAATCTCCTCATCATCTTCCACAATGTTCTCCAAATCCAAATCTTCATCTTCCATTGCTTCCAGCACCATCCCGGCGATCTCATCAAGGACTTCTTCCTTCTTGTCTCTCCACGTTTTCCCTTGTCCTCCGGCTCCGGCTTTGTTCTCCATCTTGTTCATCTTGGTCTGCATTAATTCAGAGAGGAGCTTCAAGAATTTGGTTTTCTTTGTGGGTGGTTCTTTCTTCTCAAGTTCATCCTTCATCATCACGATCCCTCCGAGTTGACGTGTCGTATTCTCAAACTTGTCAATCTTTCGTGATAGCTCATCAAGCATTTTGAGAACCTTGGACAGCTCTTCGGCATGTTGGGCATACTTGGGATCAACCATCGGCCTAGAACTCTTCACCGGCTCTGGAACCTCCTTTAGTGGAATGTGAACATCTGCAGTTGGAATGACTTGATTTGGCGAAGGAACCGTGGAAAATGGAGTCGAACTTATTGCTTCTATCACGTTCTCAGCAGGAATAGGAGCTTGGGGCAGTTGCGGAGTGTTAGTTATAGGGGCAGGTGATTTGGGGATTGAAATTGGAACTTCCGAAGCCTTATGCTCAGCCTCACATTCGTTGTATGCCACCAAATTCCCAAGTCCAAGTCCCATAGCCAGTACGACGGAAAGAAGAACACCAAAGGTTAATTTCTGATTCACCCGACGATTCTCTTCAAACTTGTATCTCTTGCTCCCTTTCGCCCAAATTGGCTAAACATCAATTAGAAGAAAAAAATTAGATTCCGGTGCTCTGTTCTACTGGTTAATTCAATTTATTTACCCCATCATCGAGCACTGCTGCATTTGATGACAAATCACCAGTTGTCTCGCTCGCTGCCGAACGGGCAGACAAGGTACTGCTCATCATTGGACTTTCCTCCCGTTTCCTCTTCGTTCCTTGTGTTCCGATTTTCGAGCCCTTGTCACCCATCGAGTCTCCGAGTAGTAGTGTCTCCTGGGAGTCTTCCATTATTGTTGCCTTTCCCTCATTCGATACCGCAGAAGTTGACATGTTGACCCCGTTCTCCGTTCCGTCTTCAGATAGTTGGGAATGAATGCTTTGAAGCAAAGCAGTGTCAACTCCAGAGGATGGCTCATCATCTTCAAAATCGCTCCAACTGAGGGCTTCAATACTTGAAGCTTCATCTGCAGTTGATGAATGTCCGCTTGCCTGCTGCTGTTCTTCAGTAGTTGGAGTTGAAGTCACCTCAGAAGCATTCTTCCGGTCTCCATCGTTTCCAGCTACGTTTGGCAGAGTTTCCTCGTCCATCTTCTCCGTCCCGGATAATGGTCGAACTACTAATACGCTCACGGTCAAGGCAAGTCAATTATTCTCGTTCTCACTCTGTGAAGTAAACAATGACAAATAACGATATGACTTGTGTGATCAGCTGATGTTATAATAAATAGTAATAAGATTCAAGTTTAATAACTTACTTGTAATCAATGAATGCGTCGTAAAGTAGTCCACCGCGGATAGGTGATAGGCGGAATAACAATCATGAACCACAACAACTACCAAACTAACATTTAACTGGATGTGGAATGAATGCAAAAATGTTTGTTTATCCTTGAAATGCGTTTTGTGCTTTGGTGCTTAAGCCTTGGCTGAGAGTCATGTGCCTTGCTTTCAGTTTTCATGTGATGACGTAATTCGTATCTTCACTTTCTCATGGCAGGTTTAGATGCTGCTCCGTAGCTCCATGTGTCCAATCCTCATTGGACAGCGTCACTCCTAAAGATTCTTCTTATCAATATAATTATTGACCTCTTGCCTCAAAGTAATCCGTGAAAAGTTCATATGAATCGAATCAAAGTTGGACTTTTCTCGTCATAATGATTACCACACTTGAATAATATGTAATTTATGATCCCTGCTGGGGTATTGTTCTTGGTATATAACGTATTTTCAGACATCGTTTTCATCTATCCTCTTTGATGGAAATATACTTGGGAAGAGTTGACTTCTGTTAGTTTAACCAATTATTCTACTCCAACAAGGAAATAAAGCTAACCAGGCTCAAATGATTAGTCTTGTATTTTACCTATTGTAAAAGGACATTCATCAAGCACTTAACTAGGCGTAAGCAGAGGCAAGAAAGTAATTTCAATGTTACCAATTTTAAGCGGTGGGATGGGAAGTGTATTTATTTATTGAAAATCAGGGAAGCGTGAAGCTTGCTCCTCACGTGTAAAAAGGGTCCTCTGTAAATGCTTTGCTTTCTCGGTTGGAAAATTAACGGAAGGGAAAGTGATTAGCTGAGAGATTTATTATGATTACTTTTTATAGCCACACCCTCGTCATCTTTTTTCAGTTGATTACCTTCCCTTTGATTCCAAACTTCATCGGGGAAGAAAACTATCGATTTCGCCAAACTTCATTTACATTGTTTACATAATAATAAAGCAGACTTTTACATTTCTCTTAACGGCTGCCGCAATATTAACAGATTTATAAACAAATGTCCAACCATATTAAATCTTTGACCCTGCTTTCGTTCTCATCTGCTAATTTCTGCGCAATGGTGTACTACTGGTAGTCATGATTATTAAATTGTCAGTCACATGATTACTTTGATTTGAAGAAGATTCAGCCTACCCAGGCTAGACCCAATTTAGTTTTATAACTCAAATAACCGATACGGATTCACGCACCCTGAATTTTTCCACCAAAACATATTTGACTTGATCTCTCGATCATGACCCCCTTCCCCAACTTGAACATTTTTATGTCCCAAGTCCCAAATTTTACTAGTTTGGAGGTTTCTGGGAAAGCAGAAAATATTGTGTCCTCTCTTCCTATATTGCCCATTTGAGGTTTCTTTTTTGCAGAACAGACGGAGATACTCAATGTTTAGGAATTCCATTCCATTAAACTTTCTCCCACAAAAAAAACTTTCACCTCTTCCCTCTCCTACTTTCACTTTAACTCTTCTCCCGTCTCTGGTTCTGAATCTGAGGAGTTTCTTCTCTACTCTCTGGACGTGGCCCATTTCTTGGCCCACTTACCTCAAGTCTCCTTTCTCCAACACAAAAGGAAATGTCATATCCATAGTTGGAATTATGTCGTGTCCCAAGGTCCAGCCTCAGCGTCCGCTCCAATCCTCATCTTCAACGGAGGCAGTAAAGTCTCAATATAATGAAATGACGCAGCAGGCGAAGACCTAAAGTGGAGACCACCTCCACCACTTTACTTTTCATGATGTGAAATGTAATACTGACTTCCGGCACATTTGAGTCCAATTACTCTCCACAAAACTGAAGTCGCTCATGAGTGCTTACTGTTTTTGTTTGAAAATTATGATTACTTTCTCCATTTAGTACTCTGCTGTGTTGTAATCTTATATTATGCGTGCGTCGTCGGTCCAACGGAAAAGCATTTTCCGAATCCGTGACATGAGTGCTCGATTAGTCTTCCTGCGAGTATCATATTTCCTTGGAAGAAATCAAATCCTGGGAATTCAAACGCTGCGTGCGTGTGGGAAGTATGCAAAAGGCGAAGGAGGTGCAGTGTAGATCACTGCCAATTCCTCCTGATTAAAATCATAAGACAAATGGGTTTTTATTTGACACGACAGGCTACGCGCGGAGAGAAGGGTGGAAAGGTCTGAAGCAAATCAGCGTTCCCCTTCTGTTCCGTTCCCTTCAAATCAGGCATGCAATCTAGACAAATGTGCCCTATTTTTCTTTGTACAGGGGCGGGGGTGCTGGTCCTACGCTGAATACCGCCAGGATCTTAAGTTTTGAGTCGTGACCAATTCCAGAGGGGGGAAGGGATTGAGGGGATCCTGGGCTGAGTAAATT
>Ga0194135_10002200_pt1 | contig 11813 bp, 18 predicted proteins | sample LitLau_LLRF_2013_FD_134024 | JGI IMG/M metagenome (GOLD analysis project Ga0194135, IMG submission 134024) | Freshwater sediment microbial communities in response to fracking from North America - Little Laurel Run_MetaG_LLRF_2013 (version 2) | ecosystem: Environmental > Aquatic > Freshwater >... | reverse complement strand
TTTAAATACACATTGCCCAGGCAGGGCACACCTAAGCTCATCGTCATCATACAGTGGAACATTCAAGTGTCTATTCTTTCCCCTTAGGTTGCTGGGCGGCATTACCCCCTCTTTGAAACGTATTATCTGTCCCTGGATCCTACAGGCAAAGGTCAAGTGGGGGCCATGGAAGCTGCCAAGTTTCTAAAGAGATCAGGTTTATCGGATGCGATATTGAGCAAGGTTAGGAATGACAAATGAAGAAAAGTATGAATGTACATACGTACTGTGTATGAGTGATTGACTGGTGATATTTGTATTGAATATTTCTAAAACAGATTTGGGATTTGTCCGACCCCACTGGAAAAGGCTATTTGGAAAAATTGGGAGTATATGTCGCTCTGAAACTGGTCGCATTTGCACAGAATGGTCGGGACGTCAGTCTCGCTGCCATATTGGATGACAATGTACCAGAACCGGAGATGGTAAGTTAGACTACCTGCTTGGTCTGTACACTGAGCTTGATAATGGAGCTGCTGTGTTTGTTTAGAGCTCTGGAAGAGGGCCGCTCTCGGCTGCAACGATTAAAGTAGAACCATCCAGATCTCCCCAACCCCCAACTCAGCCTCCGGTTGGCCTAGACTGGACAGTGAAAGACGTAGAAATGACAAAGTACAAGCAATTATACCACAGCCTTGGGCCCGAGGGTGGGAAAATCCCTGGAGGGAAAGCCAAGTCAGTTTTGATAGACTCAAAACTACCAATGGAAACTTTGGGGAAAATCTGGGATCTTGCCGACGCGGATAAGGATGGATCATTAAGTGAAATGGAATTTGTAATAGCCATGCATTTAGTTTACAAGAGTTTAGAAAAGTATCCTCTCCCAACTCTCCTTCCACCGGAGACTCTGCAGTCATTAATGAAAAGTCAAAGCCCTTCCCCTATCCCATCCCTTCCACGGAAACCATCACTGACAACTGAGTTTCCACAACAGTTCCCATCAGTTCCCCTTATCCCACATCCTCAGTCGGCACCAGCCCCTTCCCAAGTTCCTCAAGTCATTCCAACAGTGCCCCTACTTCCTCCGGTCAAAGACAACTGGATCGTGCCGTACGACGAAAGAGCCAAGTTCAAGTCACTCTTTTACTCAACTGATTTGGATCATGATGGATTCGTCTCGGGAACCGAAATTAAAGGTTAAGAAAAAACTACCGCTACAGATTTTCCCGGTGCCTTAGCTCACATGTATAACCACACGCACCAATAATGCTAATTTTATTTTGTTTCACAGGAGTTTTTCTCCAGTCTGGACTCCCTCAGCAAACCCTCGCACACATATGGAACTTGTGTGACTTTGACCAAAGTGGGAAATTAAACGCCGATCAGTTCAGTCTCGCCATGTGGCTCGTCTCGAATGCGTTAAAAGGAATACAGCCTCCAACTGTTTTGGCACCGGAAATGATCCCACCTGGAATGGCTCCTCCGCAGGTAGGCAACTCATTCTTCTGTGGATTGAATTCATCAGTGAGTGCAAAATGTAATTATTACGTTTTTAACGTTCAGCCTCCGCCAGAGCCCGAACTACCTCCTGAATTTGAGTTGCTAATGAAAGAAATTAAAGGGCTCACACAGGAGAAACAAAATCTGGAAATGGAAATTGCAGCAAAGGAGTGTGACAAGAAAATCAAATCTGGGGAAACCAAGTCGCTCCAGTCAGAACTCGATACTCTCGCGGCTACTCTCAAACAACTGGAGAATCAGAAGAATGTGGCTCAAGGGAAACTGAGCGAATTCGACGGACAAGTAAGGTTTCTCTACTGGAATCATATAAAGGAATCCGTCACCACCAGAGATCATAACATAATATCTAACCTTTTGTCATCCTAGGTATCCGCACTTCGATTTCAAGCGGAAGAACAGGAAGTGAAACTTGTAGCTCAAGAATCAGAATTATCTTCCAAGGCAGGAGAACTAGATGCGCTAGATAAAGAGGAGCAGGAGCTTCAGCAGCAGTTGATCACTTGCGGCCGTGATATTGAAAAGCTTGCTCTCCTCCTCCAAGAAACACTTCTTCAAATAGGCCAAGTAAGTTAAAATTGTGTCTTAAAAAGTTCTCATCTGTGAACAAGAACATGCCTCTCATAGAAATTAAACCTTTTCAATTATTTTCTTTAGTCAAAAACACGCCTTTCCTCCTTGGCCGAGGTCGAGGAGACGATGAAAAGTTCTGTAGTGAAGTACACATCAGCAATAGAATCCAATAACGCGTATACAGTCACAGAACCGGAACTTCGGGATGTCAAATCAGAATTGGACGAACTCATTGGGGTTCCTTCTCCAAAGTATTTTAACGGTGACACCCGGGCTACGACTAATGGATTCCCTACGCAGTTTGACGCCTTCTCGGCGACACAGGCCTCTACTGCGGCCATTTCAGAACCTTGGGATCACGATCCATTTGGTCCAGTGAGGCCCTCTGATCCCTTTGTACAACATGATCCATTCGCCCCCCGTTCCAGCTCCGGGAATTTGTCAAGCGTGAGTCCTGGGTTTAGCAGTGACCCGTTTGGAGCAGTTCCATTTGAATCCGAAGTTGCTCCTGCACTTCCACCGAAGAAGGCCCCGCCGCGTCCTGCCCCACCTAAGAATGCTCCTGCAAGACCTCCACCTCCAATGGCGAAACCACCTCCGCGTAAGTTCTTAAAACGCGTCCAACTTATTTTAATTTAACTTCCTCTTAAGGAAGCCGGGGCTTCCTTTATTCAACTTTTCGTAAATATTTTTCAAATTACAGCCAAACAGGATCCATTCTCTCAGGGAGATAATCAATTTGATGCCGGATTCGCTGATTTTTCTCAATTTGACAATCAGGTAAACTAAGTTTAATACACTGTGAATAGTACTTAATTCCAAGATTTACTCTCAACTTGCCAGAAATCTAACAACCTCTTAATTCTTTTCTCTTTAATTTCCTTTTCGTTATTTCGTTCCTGGTCTACACTCACCAGTGAATGAATTCATCATTGTGTTCGTTTTGATCTTTTTTTATTTGGTTCCATTCTCTTTGACTTCTTGTATTGTAGACGTGGGGAAGTAGTTTCAACAACAACAATACGACGAATCCGAGCAACAATAACAATAATTATGGAAGTAATAATAATACAAGTAGTTCCAGGCGGACTGGGAATGGCTTCCCTCCGCAGCTCGAGTTCACAGAGGATCCATTCAAGAACTACAGGTATGAAGACCCCTTTGAGAATGCGGACCCCTTCGCCAGCAACTAACTCATGAGAAGGTCTTTGAGGAATGCCCAACCGCAGCCAGCCCATCATCTAATTCTCTCTTCATTCAACTGTCTCTCATAATTTATTATTACGATTTAATGTCAAAGTGACCGGAAAGTGCAGTTAGTGTGAAATTAAAAAAAAATGACTCGCAAAGATGCCAAAGGAGTGCTGTGTGGATTTTCATTTGGTCCTGCCGTAAAGGGTGCCTGGGAAAGGATGTGAAGGACCGCGAGTGTGAAGCGTCCGAGAACTGACTCGACTCTTTTCCTTTGTTACATTTCTTTTACTTTCTTTTTCCGGTAGAGGAGTTCTACAGAAGAGTTTTACTAGGAATAGTAGTAAGTTGTAGATTCGTAGTAATAGAGCCCTTTTAGATAGTAGATGACATAATAATAATAAGTAAATTTAGGGATATAATTAATTAGTGGCTTAGAATTAGTAACGCCCAGTTCACGTTCCTCCTCCGGAGTAAGGAAGAAGCCCTGATTCCTAGGACAAATTGATCAGAGGGTACTTAAATTCTCTACGTCTCTCCGCTAATCGCTTAACAATTAATAATGTGGATAGGTTAGACTGTCTGTCTCTCCCGTAACACGTAACGTTGATCCAGAAGACTCCGTTACATAAAGATTCATCTTATAATAGACTTCTCTGTGTATTAGCTCCCGCACTCCGCCCCCATTAACCGCCATTAAGGACAGGCGGAGTACTTGGATTGGAGAAAATGTCAAAACTCTCATTTCTCAATCGACTCACTGCATGAGAAACTGTCGCATTAATAACTGCTCATAATAATTAAGCAAAAAATGGGCTCTTGGATTTAGAGGACGACCCGAATCCCGTGGCGGGCCCACAAACTACAAAGTATCTAAAGGTCTCTTCTGTGTCACCTTCTCTCCTCCCATTTCATCCTCTCAACTAATACGACGACGCGGAGGAAATGCCCACTAAAAGCCAATATCATCATTTAAAGCAATCCAAAACAAAACCAAACTGAAGAAAAGAAAAAGGGAAAGAACTGAACAAACTAAAGGAGGAAGAGTCGTCAAACAACTTCCAGAATCCCTCCCCAAATACTAAACTCAAATTGTCCGAGAACAAAAGGTGTCCCAATCTGTCCCGTCTTTCTTTACCCTTCTCTCGAATCCCTCCTTCTAAACTTACTAGCAAGGACGTGACGTTATAATAGGAAAAGTCTTCGTGATTTATGCATTTTACTGATGCAGGGCAAGATTGAGCATGCAAGGAGTCGAGATTGGGAAAGTTTATCATCAACCGTCTCTGCTTACTCACTGGGGGGAATGGGAAGGCGGGGAAGGAAGAATCTCTACCAATCTCTTAATTTGCAGGCCCAACCTTCGCCCCAGCATCACCTCTCTGAGAAAGTTATACTTGATCACTTCTAGATCCAAAACTGTTCCGTTACCAAATAGAATACAATTTTCTTAATTTTTACTTCATTCCTGGATGGTAATTTAAAATTCTTGATCTTGATTTGAAATTCTTGATCTACGTTGTCTCTCACTGTTGCAGCGTCCTTTAGTTTCCCCATTTACCAGCCCATCCCTAAAAAAAAAATAAAAAATAAAAAGTTATCAAGACTTACTTGGAAGGACTAAATGAATTTGTTGGCTAGTGAATACCAGAATGATAGTCCGGCCCTTACCAAGTTGTGTTTTTCCTCCAGGTTATGCACGTGAGCATCCCATGAGTTTGTATGTTGGTCAATCTTTGGGGCTAAGTGCGGTTCCATATGATCTGCCGGAGGGCCGAACGGGAACATCATAGGCGGATGTTGCATGTGCATTGGAGGTCCTGGGGGTCCAAGTCCTCCGTTCATCATTCGATGTTGTCCATCAATCATCTGGAACCAAATTGCTTAATCGGTACTTGTGTTGTGGCGGGACGCCTTCAATCAAAGCTGTCATTTACCTGTTGAAGTTCCGCAATCCGGTTCACGTCCATTTCCTCAATAAAGCGACGGCCCAAAAAGTTCCTGGCATCCCCTCCACCTCGCTGGTGATTTCCATGAATTCCACTATTTTGATTTTGATTTGAGACTGGAATGAACGGCTGCGGTGGACCATAGACAGGGCCCAACCAACCTTGACCTTGTCCAGGATGTGGTGGCGTCGACTGGATTGGTTGGCCCGATTCTAAACAGTCCAAAGTAGAAAATGGTGCCATATTGTTAAGGCTCCCTCCACCTGGATTTGATCCTGCATTCTTCCAGGCTCTCTCCCCTCCAATTGGCCTTGGAAGACGTCCATCCCCCTTCATTTGATCTTAATAATTAAAAACGACACAGAATGAGGTTAGGTGGATTTAAATAAAGGCTTAAAGAGTCGTGGTTTATTCTTTGAGCAATTACTTTGCTGCTGATTGTCGTGTACAATGGGATCCACTGGAGAGAAAAGTACTTGCGGATCCAACGTCCCGGTGGCACTTGCTAATGCTGCCAAGTTCTGAAGGTCAACTACGGAGGATTCGTTTCCGTAAGGATTCCAACTGGTTGTCATGTTCATGCTCTGTGGCACCCCGCCTTGTCTCCCACCAGGAATCATGTTACTGTTCCTGCTTCCGAAGCTGTTATTCATTTTGAATGAGTTGAACATTTGTTGTTGTTGTTGCTGCTGGTTGTGGATCGGTGGAAGTTGTGGTTGGAAGTTTGGGACGGTGGGTTGAGTGGGTGGTCCCAATTTGGAGTGCTGCGAGAGCGTGAAGCTTGGAGCCCTTGGGTTGAGCCTGGAGGACATGATTACATTGGTTGGTACTGTTGAAGATGATACAACTGGAGCTTGGGAAGAAGTAATGCCGGCAGGAGAAGGGAGACCACCACTGATTAGTTTTTGGATTGTCAAAGGCCAAGAGGAACGGGACATTAGAAAGCAAAAACACAAACCCAAAAAATCCCAGTTAGACATCAATTCCTTTCCAATTCATATTTGTTAAAAACGTTGCTAAAAACACAGTGAAAGCGGCTAACAGAGAGAGTAAAATGCGGAAAACAGAAAGAGCTAACAGAGTAAAGTGCTGAAAATAGGAAAGAAAGTAAGAAGTTAATAATAAATAAGGGTTTGAGCTACCAAACCAAATTGGAAAGGTGATTATAATGACAAGAGAATTACTCCCCAAAAAGAGATTCCAATAACCTCCATAATACTAAAGAATCGCTTAGAACAAAGCTAAACAGGAAAGAAACACGAGCGTGACTGAGATTCCGTGAATCGCTGGCAAGGAAGGAGAGGAGACCAAAAGCGAGTAATGTAATAACGTAAAAAATCACGCATGCAAATGATTTGCGTACCTTGTGTTTCCGTACATCATTGAATTGGCACTTCCTTGTGAAGCCAGACCCGATCCCATGTCATGTCCCATGCCTCCCATCCCAAAACTAGGATTGTTAGGTAGGCTAGATAATCCTCCAACAGTCATCCCAGCATTCCGTCCTGGCCCACCGAACCCCATCAATGGCTGCCCATTTCCCAAGTTCAGCATTCCACCACCTGACTGCATTCCTCCAAATTGGGGGTTATTCTCCATGCTGGTGGTACACGGAATTTGTTGTTGTTGTTGTTGTTGCATTGAACGAAGCACTGGTGAACCCATTGTATTCCCGCGGTATCCAGGAGCTTTTGATGCGTCAACCTAATTATAATTAAAAGAAGGGGAAAAAAACTTAGTCTGTTTCTGATTTCTGAATCAAACAATGTTTGGATAAAACCAAAATTACCTTCGGAAGTTCAGCTTCAAGTGAGGACTCACAAAGCCCTTTTCCACCTAACGAGGAACTAGACAGTCCTGTACCCAAGCTTCCGACCAGACCTCCGTTCTGCACCCCTCCCGTGTGTGTAAGCTGTGCCGTAGCTGTACTGAGGTTAGAGGGAGGAATTCCAGAGGCAGCCACTGATGCAAAGTTCATAGCTCTCGCAGCAGATGAATTGATGGGGTGCTGCCCAATTCCAGAACCGATATGACCCAGCGGCGAACCCATTGTTTGGGAATTCGAGTAGCTATTCATTCCGCCAGACGAAATAGGTGAAGCATGTGCCAAGTCTCCGGGAAACCAACCCGTATTTATTGTAAAATTGAACGGCGAGTATTCCAATGGTTGGGATTGTTGTGTTGAAGAGCTGAGACAGTCCGTACTACAAAAAAAAAACAGCACCGTTCAAGCATGAAAATGGTTCGCATAGGCAGTAACACATACGTTCCAGCAGCTGAAGTTGAACGAACGCTTCCAGGTGGCCCAATGACACTGCTGCCAGGAGCCAAGTTCCGCGTCATCTGAACCGGTGAACTACTTGAAGGTTGTGGCTGGAATCCAGTTGTTCCATTCTGGCTTCCTTGGGCACGGATCATTGGGTCTTTTGTTTGTGGTTGCACTTGGCTTGTAATGATGTTAGGAGGCGAGTCCAACCCTGAATTAGAGAATAATTGAGTTGGGTGGTTCCCAACGGTGGTTCCCGAGGTGAAAATCAACTTCATGTCTCCATTTCCACTTCCAAGTGATGGAGAGGAGGATGGTACGGGAGACGCTGACGGAGTGGATGATCCTACAGTCGCTGCGGTTGGTGTCGTTGAGCGTTGCAATGATTGTCCGTTTGATGTGAACATAGTCATACCGACATGCTGTTGGCTGGGTTTGATAGCAAAGGAGCTTGAAGCTGATGTACCAACTGTAGATCCAGTAGAAATTGAAGACATCATAGTTCCTTGCACCGTTTTTCCAGTCTGAACAAACGGAATGGGCTTTTTTGCACTGATTGTTGGCGTTCCCTTTGCCGTAGTTGAGTTTTCGTTCACCGGAGTAGTTGGTTTTTGAACAGGTGGCGACACTTGACTCGTCACTGGGGGTGAAGCGGCCGTTTTGCTTGATTTTGAATGGGATTTCCCTATAATGAAACCAGTATTTAGCATGGTTAACGCGTTAAAGTTAAAAGTTTTAAGCGTCGGGTCGAGGAAGAGAGCCGACCCGATATCCCTTACCTGAATTTGTAGCGACGAAAGTAGTAAACGGCATGTTGTCAAATGAAGTGGGAGATGAGGTGCTAGTGGTGATGGGCGCATTATTTGAGGGACGTTGCGTCAGTGTGGTCGTCGCAGATGTTGAGACCGGTACTGAGAAAGTCCCTGTTGTAAACGACGTAGGGGTGGATGTTGCTGCACTCGATAACGGAAATAGTTTCTTGACGTCGAGATCTGGTTCATTCATGAGTGCAGTTATGAGAGCATGAGCCTGTTTTGTGGATTCAACTGTCCCTTTGATTTGGATTGTCCGCTCTGGTTGGGCTTGACCTTTCTGTTGCTTCTCAACCTCAATGTGGGCTCCAGTGGCTTCTCGGATCGCATTTATGTTGCACCCTCCACGACCTGTTAGTCATTGTCTCGTTAATTTAGTTATGGACAAGGATGAAAATCCCGTATTGACAGACTGCGTAAATAATGACTTACCGATGACTCGAGATATGACAGAAGAAGGAACCATGACCTTCTTTGATCGGGAAGATGGAAAGCTCCGGGTAACTTCCTTCCAGCCGTCATCCTTTCGGCCCGATTTAGCATTCCCAGAACTGCCAGTTGCAGGGGTAGTACCGTTCGAGGATTTGGTAAAGGGTGGTTGGACGTAGCCGAAAGCGGAGAAAATTGAATTATCCGGAACATCAAAGTTGGCCGCCATTTTCCGGGAGCTGGATACTGCCGTTTCAAAGTATTGGGAGGTGGCGTCTTTGGAAGCATCTGTTGGTACTTTGCTCCCCTTCTTTGAACTTCCCTGGACAACTCCACTGAAACCACAATTCATAGTTGAACAATCAATAAGAAATGCGGCGTATTAGAGAATTATCAATCACTGTCCACTGAAAATTTTTTCCAACCTGGGTTGGGGTTTGGTAGTAGCTACGGGTTCCTCCTGGATCCTGTTCATTTCAATTGTAGCCTCTCGCTTTGTCCTTTTGTCCTTCCCTTTAGGTGCTAATTGAGCCTTGGGTTGAGGCTTTGGGTCGGCTGCGGCCAGCTTGTTGTCCTTTTCCCTTAAGATATCCTTTGAGCCCACGAGGACGGAAGTCAATGGAACTTTCTTCTCGTAAGTCTTCTCCACTGGTGGTAGGGGAAGAGGAATAGGGATGAGTTCCGGAAAGAGTTGATTTTGTCTCTCGCGCTCCTTCCTATTCTTTCGCTTCCGACTTTTCGCACTCAGTTTTGGTTCCTGCGGGTCACCGTCGACCTCTCGGCCTTTCCTCGCAACGTTCTCCTTATTCTTCCCATTCGTGCTGGAGTTTGATGCCAAGGAATTCGCATCGATTCCAGAGTCGTTAATGTTGAGTACATCATCATCGTCCTCGTCTTGATCATCGTCATCATCATCATGTTCTCCAGCTGGACCGTGTCTCTTCTCCTGTTTCTTCTTCTTCTTCTTCTCTCGTCGACGAGCCGCCGCTTGACGTTTCGACTCTTCTCTAGATCTCTCCAAATCCAATTCTTCCAAAAGGATGGAGGCGTTCTTGTTAGCCTCCAGAGCTTGCTTATCCTTGGCTTGTTTCACAAACTCTCCGCATTGTTGAGATCTAAAATTAAATTGAACGCACTTATTACTTAATAAATAACTTACGCGATCACCGATCAGGTATACTGGGGAAAAGAAAATTACTTTTTAAGAAGATCAGCTTCTCCTTGGATGGAGGCATAAAATCTCAACATTTCGGCATCAGAAGGGAACTGTTGCACGTTTTTCACAATCCACCGAATAACCTTGACATGACCTTTGCGGAAAGCCGCCATGAGACAAGAGACTTTCCGATTGTCCTGAATGTCCAAATCCGCCCGGTGCTTGAAGAGAATTTGTGCGACGTCGAGATGTCCGCCATTACAGGCGAGCCACATTGGAGTGCATCCTTTCTTATTCCTTACTTCCACCATGGCATGCTTACTGAGAAGGAGCTCCACGAATCGGTAATGTCCCTTATCGGCTGCGATAGTGAGTGCAGTGTCTTTGGTAGCGGGTACTGGTGCAGCATTTACGTCTGCCCCTTTCTCGATCAATATCTTGCCGACCTCCGTGTATCCTCCATTGGCAGCTTCCACTGAAAACAAAAGGCAAAACTTGGTCAAGGACTCTGAAGTGAAGCAAGTCAACGCTACAATCGAGAAATTCGTCCCAACTTACTTAGAGGAGTTAGGCCGGTTTTTGCACGATGTTCTAAGTTTGCCTTTCGCTCGAGCAGGAGTGAAACGACTTCTTGTCTTCCCTGGAAACATGCCAGCGTGAGAGCCGTGTTTTTATTCGTCTCAATTTGTGCATTAATGTCAGATCCCATATCCAAGAGTAGTTTGACGGCGGCGGTGTTCCCGTTCATCGCTGCCAACATTAAGGGTGAGATACCCAACTTCGAGCCTGTTCTGGAGTTAATTTCAGCGCCATTCTGAAGGAGGAGCTTGATAATGTTCACATAACCACCAGACGCGGCGAGGCTGAGGGGCGTGTAATCAGAGACATTTCGGTGTTCCTTGTTAGCTCCTTTCTTGATGAGGTAGTCGACAACCTCATAGCGTCCTTTAGTACAAGCCAAAGAGAGCGCCGTATCTTTCGTCCGCTCTGATTGGGCCTCAATCTCTGCCCCTCGGTCCACAAGCAACTCAACCACCTTGTCATAACCGCCGTCGGCAGCCAAAATCAATGAAGTGCATCCTTTCTTATCCCGATGTTCTGGAAAGTGGAAATATAGACATTTATTGTTCATTCTCCATTTCTCAATTTGAAAATTGTCTACCTAATATCAATTGCGAGAATGCTTACCAATATTCGCTTTTCGACCAAGCAAAAACTCGACCACTTCGTAGTGCCCAGAGGCTGCAGCAATTGTGAGACTTGTCTCTCCTCCGGATTCAGTGGCAGTGTTGACATCAAAGTGATTCGGATTTGCCTGTTGTCCGGTTAGGGTCGTCTGAGTGGATGCGACGGACTGATTGTGCTTCCCATGGGAGTGACCATGGGCATGGGCATGAGTCTGCGTCTGTTGCGATTGTCGAGAGCAGGAACCACTTTGGCCTTGTGGTCGCGACCTCTTGGCAAGTTGTTTTTTCTGTCCAACCGGAGCGGCCAGGGAAGAAACCGGTGGGACTTGATTCACTGGGATTGGTGGTTGGCCCGGCGGTGCAGATGTGCCCGAGATTTTAGGAGTTGGAGCGGCAGTAACAGTTTTAGTATTCTGAGTTTCCTTCTTTATCATCCCTTTGAGAGCACCAGGCGGAGGAGCACCACTTGGAGGGACGAGTCCTGCAGCTGCTGCAGCGGCTGCAATTGCTGCTGGGAGCGGTGGCGGATGATGTGGATGGATCAGTTGTTGTTGGAAGTTGTTCAAACTCGTAGCAGCATTTATGATAGTTGTGGTTTGCATTGTGGTAGTTGAGCCATCACCGGAACCTCCCACTTGATACGACTGCACATGCACTTCACCTGTTTGGCCAAGCTAAAAGAGAAAAACAGATATTATGTAAACGTTATGCAATTATGTAAAATACATCCCATAATTCTTAGGAAGGCTGGAG
>Ga0194135_10002199_pt1 | contig 11817 bp, 11 predicted proteins | sample LitLau_LLRF_2013_FD_134024 | JGI IMG/M metagenome (GOLD analysis project Ga0194135, IMG submission 134024) | Freshwater sediment microbial communities in response to fracking from North America - Little Laurel Run_MetaG_LLRF_2013 (version 2) | ecosystem: Environmental > Aquatic > Freshwater >... | reverse complement strand
ACAGTATAATTTGTGTATATTTCTTAGAAATGATGACGCTCGTCAGAGGTGAATCTCAACACTAGGAAAATCTCATTAGTACTACAATGGAAGGGAAAAGCAGAATAACCTGCAAGGTTTTTTTACGCACGAAATTAAAGTTCCTCTGCTCTTTAAAAGAGGTGAAATCAAAAACACACAAGAAATAAGACACAAAAAAACACTAACAACTATCTCTGTACTGTGTTCCCTTTCCTTTCCATACATAAAATGGAGATGTTCAAGGTAGAAACACCGACGACGGTGTTTAATTCGAAACTTTTGTGTAACAGCACAAAACTCCATGTAATCATTGCTATACACACACACGCATGAAGATGATCACACACACGAAAGGAAGAAGAAATGTCTTCTTATTTTATGTATTATTTCTTCTACATATTATATGGCTCACCATTAGAGTGTTTGTGAAAGTTGTCTCATTAAAAGTTACGATTAAAAGTGTTAGTAGCAGGTTTCCTTAATACACAAGAGCAAAACGCGACAGAGAATGTTACGTATTTCGCCTTAATACAAACCGTAAAGCAAATGGAAAGTTTCTCACTAACTCGTGAGTTATATAAGTTTCATGTGTTACGTTATATAGAGAGTGTGTAACTTTACGAAATAGAAGTAATGTGACATTGTAATTATTATTATTATTATCATCAAAGGTGCAGAACCAGAACTATATGAACTATGTTGACTTTTGCCTATAAACACACACACACGGGATAGTAGGAAATTCACCTCATGTGTGAGATTTTTCATTATCCTCCGAAGCTGGGAAGACAACAACGACGAACAGGGAAAGAAAGCGGAGTGCTTTATATTCTTGGAAATGTAGAGCAAAGTACGAGCGAACGAGACAATAAATCTAATTTGAAAACACATTTTGATTTTAATAGGTTTCCCTTTTGGCCTTCGATCATCGTGTTTTTATTATGCGAAGAAAAGCTAAAGCAGAAGAAGAAGCTGCAAAGAAGGAGAAAACACTTGACACAATCCCATTGGAAATTTCTTTCCTATATGAGTTCCTTCCTCTCCTTATCATATTCCTGAAGAGAGTGTTTCTATAAAGTTTCTAAGAATAGGAAACGCATTCGTGCAAAGAGTAGGAGGAACATGTTCCATTATTTTTATTTTTATGAGCTTAATTATATGAGAGCCATCAGTGGAAAGATGTTGTCGGAGTGTATTTAATGACACGTGTGTGGTTTCTACATTGCAGGTTTCATGGTTGAAACGAGACGAGAAAGGAATCCTGCAGTTGTTAACATACGGACAAACAACGTACAGTTCAGACACACGGCAAAGTCCCCAGTTTGTGGAGCCGAATGATTGGCAACTGAGACTGAGTAGTGTTCAACGCTCAGACGGAGGCAACTATCAATGTCAAATGTCAACTCATCCACCTCGGATTCTTCACTACACTCTCAACGTCATAGGTAAGCTCCTCTTGGCACGGAGAGACCTAATTAGATTTCAAGCACTTCCTTTCACCTTTCTCCCCCATATTTGTCATCGTATACACAAATTCTTGAGACAACTTTTCCTTCAAGCAAGATCTTCTGAATGGCGGTTACACTTTCTCTTGTGTATTATTTGAATATGCTTCACAAGAAGAAGAAGAAGAACGTACGTTCAGTTTCCTATACGTATGTCTGTATGTGTGTGTGTGTGGTTTCACCCTGTCTCTCTTCTGGTAGAGAAGCCTTTTATCCTCGACTGACTTGGGCTTATGAACCCACTGGACCGAAATAACAGGGGAAATTCAGTTTTTAAGACTGGCACACACATACACACCAGACCACCAAACACCCATTCACTCTTTCCTGGTGAAAGTATTCCTGGAGAAAGTGTAGAGAGTATTGTTAGTCTCTGGAAAAAGTATGTCATCGTGGAAATGATGATTCCCTCTCTCTAATAAATGAGAGCTTGAAAACAACGACGACATGTGTATGTATGTATACATGGGAGAGCTCGTCTATAATGCCATTTTTGTGTTAGCTATACAGGAAGGAGAAAGTATAGAGAGAGAGTGCAAAATGTACAAAGCCCCACAGTAAAATAATCGTACACACAATTTTATAAGTTTTATATTGTTCAAACGGGATGTTCGTGTGTAATTCAAGTGCAAACGAAATTAGAGGAAGAGGAAAGAAAGACATGTGTGTGTGTGATATTTATTTCTAGAGTATTTTGAATTCTTACATCGTCTCTCTTCTTTGCATACACTTAAGAAGAACTCCAGATGAGTCTGTGGATTGAATCGCGCACATAAAACTGCATGGAACATGAAAGTACGTATATATATATATATATATATATATATATTTATATATATATATATATATGTATATATATATGTATATATAGTTGAGTGTAGTGTACTTGGGCTTGAACAAAAAGTCTTGGCAAGTTCTCCAGAAATAGAAAGCACACTTGTGTTGGAGACAAAAGATGAAAAGTAAGCCACACTTTCTCTTTGCACATACACACACACTCACATATATACAAGACTGATACACTTTTAAAAATGACAGAACTTCCATTGTTTTATTGCTAACGTATTTTCCCTACTAAAACTAAATACACTCTCTCTCTGCATTTTGTACATTTTGTCCTGTTAAGGGGAATCTCCTTAAGAAAGAAAGTCTACGAAGAAGAATGCAACAAACTTTCTTCTAGTCTTGTGCAACGACAACTCATAATGTAGGGTACATAAAAAGTCTTATATGCAGATTTATACTTTTGACTTTGGTGAGTCTGTCAACCTGCCAGCCAAATAAAGTACCATAGTAGTTCTGTACTTTATACTTTGTGTAGTACACTTCTTCGTGGAGTTACTGGAGTTAGAAGTCAAATGGAGAATTCCAAGGAAGTCTCTCTCGCATCAGGTAACTAAATAGAGAGAGAGAGAGAGACCTTGGAACTAATTATATACCAGAGAGACTTTATTTGCTACTGTGAGAGTGTGTCTCTTAATTCCAAAACCAAAACTCAATGAATTATAACTATATCAGCGGGAAGAGTAGGAGTAACTTTAGCACTTAATTGAGTCATCATCAGTATCGTAGGAACGTATAAAAAAAGGATTAATATCGTTCCAGCATCATCATTTTTAGATATATCTGAGGAAGCAGGGACTTCGTTCAATCCCAAAAATACGTGTCTTCTTCTTACGTTGAAAGGAGGAAAAAGTTGAGATTTAAACACAAACCCTATTTATATATAAATATATAGGCATGTGAGACTCTTCCTAGGAAGAAGTATATTTATGAATTTCTAGTCTCGCTGTCTCTTTTGACGATTCCATCTCACGTCATGTATTTCTTGGTACACTCTCTCACTCCCATCTGTACAAAAAACCCATTGAGTCCCATGAAAAAGTCTGTCGAATTCATTCTCTTTATACATTACTATAACTCACACACACATATATATATCTTGTATGTACGTACGTATATGATCATAAGCTATGGTACAGAATCAGTCAAATCTGACACGACCGTTTTTCAACCCTGACTCAGAACCATCTCTCCTCCTTGGTTGTCCTCCTTTCCCCTTGAATCTTTCACAGATGAACTTATACGTACATATATATTTCTTTTAAATGAATCAGACATGAATGAAATAACTGAGATAGTAAGAACATTATAGTAAAGAGCAAAAACCCTTGCAACTTGCTTTCTCTGAAAAATGACATCACAACTACAAAAGCCACCCTCCACCCAATAATAATGTACGCGTATAGAACGCAGAGATACAAAAACACACACAAGTACACTTTACTACAGTGCACAAAGCAAGCAAGCAGTGTCTCTCTGCGTCTATGCATTAGTATTGCCTTTTTTCTTTATATAAAAAACCTATATATACGTATACCCACACACGATTGTTCATGTAGCTGCTGACATCATCTCATTCCGTGTATGTGTGTCTATATATATCTCTCAAAAAGTAGAATGTCTGAAGAAATTGCTGAAGAAAAGAACAGGACCAGTTCTGTCCGTCAGTTCTATTCTCGTTGGAAAAGGAGGAGAAGAAGAAGAAGAACGATTTCTATTTATTTCATTTCATTCCTCCTTTCTCTCATTTCATCTGACGTGTTTCCTTCTTACCCTTTTTTTATTCGCTACAAAATAATTCTTCCTTGGGAAAAATCCTTCAACCTTTTGTTCCATATGCGGCACCAGATATACAAGAGAGAGAGGTACACACGAACTGAGAGAGAGATATGGTACACTTAAAGGAATACTCACGCAAAGTCCGTAGTCCTTGTTCCCCATTTAACTGCATCCATCATTCGTCGCCTTAGATCGTGTGCTTGTGTTCTCTGTACTTTCTTGTCTAATTCCGAGCATCTTTCTTAAAAAAAGCTCGAGTGTCATCGTTGTATTATACTTTACGTACTCAGTTGTATTTTCTTTTATTTAATGAGTAATAAATAGTAATTTAAAGTTATTTATATTTTTTGTTTTTTCTCAGGTGACCTAATACTGAAGAGAATTGTATTTACAATTATGTATTATTTGTCACTTAAATAAATAACACTATGACTATGACTATGAGATTCCGGTTCGACTTACTTTCACTCTAACCTTTATTTTTTTATTTCCTGTGCAAAAAATCTTTCAACATTTCACTATTGAAATGTTTCCTGCCCATGCAATATATAAGCTATAGGATTACGAACTTTCTCTACTTACAATTACACAGTAAACACTTTCCCATTTAGACTTATGATGTGATGCAGTTGTGTAAAATCTGCAAGGGTTTGCACAACTCTATGTGCAACATAGAACTTCATACAGAGATTGCTTAGTCAACAGATTTACTATATCAGTATCTCATGCAAATCTCACGCGACGCGAGTCATTCTTTTTCACGTCGTGAATTAACTTCGCTTCATCATAAGATAAAATGAAGCCGTCCACTAGTTGCAACTTTCTCTTAAAGAAATAATCATCACCTTTAACAGCACTTCCCCGAACATTGAAACCCCGCAATAATAATGACAAAAACTGTCTTCTCTCTAAACTCTCCATAAAACCTCAATTTAAACGTGTCTGAAAATGGGGCATTTAAACCTCCAACTCCATTTGGCTCTTTTTCCATTCCACACACTTAACTTTTCAATAGTTTGACGAGAATATCCTCATGACTGTTGCATTTGTGAGAACCGCACTCTTATTTTAGTTGCTCGCAGTTGTTGTTACACTCCTGCAAACTCTTTTAGTCTGCAAGGAGCTTTCCCGCAGTGTAATCGAGTGGGCTTTCTCCTCACTAGTATCCACGTTTCGTTCGTTTCACTTGTGTCCTCACTACACCAGCATCCTAATGAGAACAGCCTAGCCTACTTCTTCTTCGGATTTTCTCCTAACCATCACCACCACCGTCATTTTAGTCTTTCCTCCTTCTTCCTAATGCCTCCTTATTGTTTAAATACTCTCTCCACTCACACTTAAAGTACTCACAGAGTCACAAAATCCACCCTGACTAGGTACTTTCACACACTTTCTTTTATTCCTGGCAGGCTCACTATCATACATTGCCCCTTCTTCGAGGCTTTTAACAATTCCTAATAACACACACTTAGAGCTTTACTAAAAACCTATTTATATACACGATCTGTTCCATTTTAAAGGATGGAGGAATTTGTCTCCAAATTTTTTATTGTCTTAGGCACTTTGTTTCAGTACAATACTGTACATTGTACATTGCCAAAGTTAGATTATTTACAAATTATATTTATCTTTTTATACTAGGCTCACATATGCAATTGGAACTAGCTTTAAAAGGTTATTTACCTCGACCTTTTGACCCACTTGTTTCAAAAATTGTTTCGAATTTCAAAAAACTATCTGGAGTACTCCTAGACATACATTCTGGGTCTCTACAAGTTTCCATAACTCAAAGAAGAGTGCGTGAGTTTGTTTGCTTTAGAAAAATCAACCAAGCAAACACTATCCATACATCTATATCTACCTATAAATATACTGAACCGTGAGAACTGTGTTTGTATGTGTTCTTTTGTTCTAGTGTGTATAAAATAAATGTGAGATGCGCCTGGTGGTGTATTTCTGTGAAGAAGTAATGTATGGAATTCCTCTCAAGACTCATTACTCCGTGACTTTCTTTCTGTCTGGATCTTCTTTTTGGAAGGAGCGAGCAGAGAAAAGAGAATGTGCCTCAAATGCAAAATGAGCTTGTCCTTTACGAACTCCCTTAATAATCTAATCCAGCACATAATAAAACATGTACTTGCCTGGGCTTGCATCTCTCTCTCTTTACTTCCGCAATTTTTAGGCTGCAAAACAAAACGACGACCAACGTTGACTTACACTTCCTACCGAACCAAAAACGCTGCCCTTTTCTTTCTAAAGGCAATGACGACGGACTTTCTCCTCTTGCAATAAGACACAGATGGACCCTTTCTGTGTATAAAAGCAAAAGAAGATATTTTTGAGCCAACAAATCATAATTTTGATTTCCAAAAATCTCCCCTGTACCATAAAGCTCTAGCATAAGATTTAAAGACTGTTGCTGAGTAAGTCCCACACATAAATATATTTATTAAATCTTTACACACACTCATTTATTATTCCTTCTGCAACTTCAACAATCCAATTTTTTGTGTTTTAAAGCTAAAAAATATTCCTCTCCTCCTTTCTTTTTACCCCTGCCTGTAAAGTAAAGTTTCCATTGCGGAGATTATATGTTAAATTTCCTATTTTGCAAACCGCATAAGGAATTTTTCCTCCTTTCTTTCTCCGATTTACTCTCCTCTTAAATAAATCCATACGCGTGTTCATTTCGTAACAGAGTTTCAAAGAAAAACTAATTTATTTTCAAGTTGAAAGCTTATTTTTGGAGTAACGTGCACTCTCTCTCTCTCTCTCTCTCTCTATTCCTCTTCCTTTTCCCTACATGTCCTTTCATTTTATAAGTGTAATTGGACTTTGGCTTTTCAATCCTCTTACTCAAATGGAAGAGGAAGAAATTTCAGGCAACGGGGAAATGCAAAATGTATTTTAGATTTAGCTAGTGTATTTGCATATTGAAATACAAGAACCCACGCACTCGAGCCAAACAATAAATGCATAATCAACAATATCCTTGCAGTATATATATATATATATTTATATTTAGCTCTCTAGAGTGAAAACGTTTGGTAGGGCCGTGGAATTTTACACAGAATCCTGTTGAGCACGTTCTGAAATGCAAATGTCAACTAATTACTGAAAAATAAGACTCACCCTCTCTCATTTTATGTGTGTGTGTATTTTCGGTTTTGTTTTAGAAGCTCTCTCGCTTATTATTATCATTACGACAGTCTCTCTTGAGATTGAAATGTTGAACGTGTTTTATTATCGGAGCTTGGTAGGGCCATGAATTCTCACAATAATCAGTAGAGGAATCTACTGATTATTGTGAGAATTGTGTGTTTTGTGGAAGCTTTGTGTGTGAAGAGAGAAAGTAGAAAAGAATAATTGCAAAACACACTCTTTGTAATTCATAATGACATGTTACACGTGCCACGTAATACTTTTCTGTGTAAGCTACTTTGTCATATCATCGTCATATCATCGTCATCATTGGAAAGAAAACTTACCTTGACTTCACAGCTCTCTTAAAAAACTTTACTTCCAAGTTCCAATCTACATCAAAAAGATCGTCCTCTTTTTTTGCTCGGCTTGCATATGTTCAGTTCCGTGTTCTTTAAACCAGGAACTAATCTTTAGTGTACATACAAATACCCACACTTAGAATAGAGCAGAGTTTCCAGTTTCCCAGTGTGTCAATATTTGTCAAGCGTCTTGAATGAAAGTTGAAAGTGCTCTCGACGACTTTGAGAGACGAGACTTGTAGACCATACATATAAAGAGGAGAAAAGTGTTAAAAATATTTTCTATTCTTTTCTTTCAATCCGTTGAGTAAAAACTTTCATTCGACTCTTCCTTTTTAAAATAGAGAGAGAAGGAAGTCGGGGAGAATAACAAAAACTAAGAAGAAAAAGTGTGCGGGTAAAAAGTGAACAAAACTGAATAAAGTCTTTCGTAGGAGGGAATGGGAAGTAATTTGCATGGAACAAATAGTTTTTGTAAAGTCCAAGTCTCGTTCTTCCAAGGTCTGATCTTCCTTCAATTCATCAAATATAATACATATATACACACAGACTAATTCAGTGTATTGTCTGCTACAGTGAAATTCCTTCCACTGTCCTTATTATTGTACAGTAGGGAGCAACAAAATACACACAAAGTATCAAGTTTATCTCTCTGTCTCTTCCTCGTTATTATTCAAGACACCAAGGGAGAAAAGTTCCGTTTTAAGTCACATCGTCGTCTCAAGTTTCAAATGTGAAGCTTCTTTTCTTCAACGACAATTCCTCTCGTCAATTGTAAAAAGGCAAGTTTGCAAATATCATACCGTCAAGAGTCTAGGATTCATTTGTGACTGCGTTTGTACGAGTGCAACTAGTCATCTTTACAGAGGGAAGCGACTGACATTCAAGAAGAAGAAGGAGACGAGACTCGATCTCACTCTTAATGATACGTAAAGTGAGACCCATTCTTTCAATCGTCTCCTCCGTTAATAATTTAATTTAATGCTCGGCCTGAGTCTTTCTCAAGATGATGATGATGATGACGACGAGGAGACTAGCGAATATAAGAAAGTCGTGACTGAATACTATTCACTTTATATTCTCTGTTGAGGTGGATGGGTACACTAACATAAATGGATATATGTATATATCTATATCCATGTCCATTTATATCTTTACATATCGTGAGAAAAGTTTTAAGCATCTAGCAGTTATACAGAATTCTGTTTAGAAGGAGTTGTTGAAACCAGGAGTCATCTCTTCTTCTCTTTGCGACTAATGAGCGGTTTATGGCTCTTGACTAATTCTCTCCACAGCTTAAGTCTATATAAGAAGACGACGACTCTGTGCTGTGGCAAAAATAGATGAAGTTCTAAATGACACTAAATAATATATAAAGGATGGTGTGAGCCTAAAGTTTAAACTTTTAACTATTCAGAGAGAGATTTACTTGTAGGAAAGTCGCTTTAGACTTTGTTGTATGCGTATTGAGCCATTCAGAGAAGAGAATTTCCTCCATACGTTAAACTTTAAAATATGAGGTGTCTGCCATTTGATGCACCTCCCGTTCGTCTTTATCTCTTTCGACTTCATCATGTACACTTGAGTTTGACTCATATGCTGGGACTTACGAGTGTTTTACGTCTTCTTCTCCAGGAACAAATTGCAAGAGAGTAACCGAGGAAAGAACGTCTTTACCACAGTTAATTTCGCTACTGAATGAGATGAAAGATTTTTATGGAATCGTAAATGAAAATGGAGCGAAGAAGAAGGGGCGGAAGTTTCAGGAAGTCGCTCATAATATACTTCAAGAGAGAGAGATTGGTGGAAGTATTTGAGAAATAACTTTCGTATCTTCTGGTGCCTCTTTATTATTATACATGCTTGTCTGTCTGTGGTGGACATTATCATAGAGAAAGCATCCGTTTATTATTAGAAGGGTGCAAGGTACTTAGCTTTAATTGCACGAGTGTTAAAACACTCATAACTACTTTGTGAACTTTTAACTAGACAGCTCCAACTAGATATTGCCTGCGATGTGTGGAAATTTGTAAGGTTGTGAAAGTAAAGTCATAAAATCCACACACTCACTCACAATTACTTTGCATTTGTTCTTATTTATTCCAGTTTACAAGTGTAGTAGATTCCTCTAACACCGTATAGTATATGTATAAAGTTTTGTATTTTTATTTCGTGCAAAAAGTAAAAACAAAAAGGCAAAGTCGACGATTTACGGAGGGTGACACAATGAAAAATACACCCAGACACGAGTCGTGTAGGAGAGGGGAACGAGATTTGTTCAAATTTAGCGAGATTGTTTACAAGAGAGAAAGTTACGGAGGAAAAAGGGGATTTTTATTTGCCTTATAAAATCTCAATATGCTTTCTTGTTCAAGTTTGCTGAGGAGGAACTTGGAGAAAGTCATTTTACTTAAAAACAGAATCGTAAGCGTTTTGGTCTGTGTTATCTCGTTGGGAAAACAAATTCAATCCGGATAATGTTTCCCTAAATCCATGAGAAATCTTCTTAGCTGGTGGTACTGTGGTCTCTCTCTCTTTCTCTCTCTCAACAAGATCATCTTCTACCAAACTTTTAGTTGTTTCCGTCTTACTAAAGAAGACATATATGTGTATATATTTATATGTGCATTGCACCCTCACTTTCCACTTAGGGAAAGTATGTGTACGAAAGAAGCCTAAGAAAGAAAGCAGCTTAAGCTGATCTACTAAACTATAGTGTTGTGAGTGTATGTATGTGCAAAATACAAATAATGTTATTCCTCTTGTTGTTATTGTATCCTATGTCTTGATATGACACACAAAGAATAGAAGCGTGTGAAAAAATAAAACTGATGTACGCTCAAGTTAACTTTATCTAATGTCATTACTCCGAGTACAAGTGAAACTGTGTTTGTGTATCTGATCGAGGATTTGAAATATGTTAGTAATAAAAGACAACCTTTTTAGGCTGACTTTCACTTAATACTTATAAAGGATATCACAATGTATATAATGAGGATAAGTAGGTTATCTCAAATAAGTAATAAAGCTACTTCTCCAGAGGGATGAAAGGTGAACTGGTTTCTTCATTTAATGCTCCCAAGTTTTATTACCAGTGTATGACTTCTGTTACACAGATTGAATTCCCATTAGAAATACATAAAAAGACTCCATGTTTCCTCGTTTTAACAAAACGTCTTGAAAACATACATCAACTATAGCGTTGTATTTTGTACTGTTACTTGTACCACTGAGGGATATCTTGTTTTGAGAAGAAAGAGAACGCGTACATCATTATTACAGAACAGACGTGGTGGTGTAGCCAAAGTAAACCATTAATCACATTGTGAGTGTGTCAAGGAAATAAGGCCGTGGTGCTGCTGTTATATCACATCATTCTAAGCTTCAAAACGATGGATAATATTTCCTCCTTCAATCAACATCTTTTCACGCCTTTCTTAAGTACTTCTTTGACAGACGTCTAAGCTCCTAATGAATTTTGTCTCGAGTACCATCATCATCATCATCCTAGACTTAGGCTTACGTATACTCTCATCATCCTATTATTCTTATAGATTCACTAATCCTTTCCTTTCCATCATCCTCACTCTTTTATTCTTTCTCTCCAATTTCATCCACTAAAGAATAGAATAAGAAGTGTCTCCAGTAATACAAACTACTCTCACACATACAACTCTTCAATAGAAATCCACACATACAAATTGGTCGTATCTTCTTCTCGAGTCCTTTTCTATTCTCTTACAAATCTGACTGCTCCTTTGTCATTTCACAGTGATTCACACTGTCAACGTATTCGTGAAATCTAAGCACACAGTCATATACACAACTCATTAACAAAACCTCTTGAGCGAGCAATCCTCTCTCTTTCGTAGCATCCTGAATAGAATCAGATTTCTTCTCTCCATTTGTTCCAACGTTATTTTTCTTTCCACAGGGCATTCGTGTTTTGCTTTAAAAACTTTCTCAGGGAAAAACTTGGTAGAGAAGGAAGGAGTTGAGTTTCTCCGCCACGAGTGTATGTATTAAGTATACCTCGTGTTATAGAGAGTTGTTCAATGGAGAGTGTACTTACATCTGTGCTAACTAACCTCAGTAGTGGTGTATATAAGCTCTCCCCTCCCTCGGGGCCATAAAGTACGCCGCAATGAAACTGTCCTCTCTGACTT
>Ga0194135_10002198_pt1 | contig 11822 bp, 10 predicted proteins | sample LitLau_LLRF_2013_FD_134024 | JGI IMG/M metagenome (GOLD analysis project Ga0194135, IMG submission 134024) | Freshwater sediment microbial communities in response to fracking from North America - Little Laurel Run_MetaG_LLRF_2013 (version 2) | ecosystem: Environmental > Aquatic > Freshwater >... | reverse complement strand
AAGTGAGAGTGTAAACACCATTCCATTTCGGCACCTCTACTATGGGCTGAGAGGTGCCGAATTGGAATGGGGTCCACACTCTCACTTTCAGCAGAGGCCTCAAATTGGAATGGTTCGACAGTAGGCATTTGTGTATTTCTGACCGGGGCCTACCACTGACTTGCGCCGGGCCTGCCTCCACGTCCAAATCCAAATGGGTTGTTTCCACAGTGTACAGGACCCGTTTGTAGGCTTGGACTAAATCCGAGACGGAAAGGCGAGAATTTTCCAAATAAGGGCTCATGGCTCCGCCTAATGCAACAATTATTCTCCCACCCCTGGATTGGACGTGCCGAATGTCATTTAGAATTGAAGGGTCGTCCAAATCTATCTGCGCCCCAAATTTGGGCTGGGCTGGCTGGACCATAAGAGAACTGCTCGACATTTATCCTGAAAATAAACCGCTGCAAGCGCGCGTAAGCAAGTAGCGTATGCAAAACCTTAAGGGATCATCAGAGACCATCATAACTTTTCATTTCATGCAAAAATAGGGGGAAAAAGTTTTTTCGTTTTCAAAACGTTTTTTGGCATCAAGGACGTCACATAAGTGATCGGAACCAGCATCACTTTTCGCTTCATGCAAAAATAGGAAAAGAGTTTTTTTCGTTTTCAAAACGTTTTTTGGCATTAAGGACGTCACATAAGTCATCGGAACCATCATAACTTTTCGCTTAATGCAAAAATAGGGAAAAAAAAGTTTTTTCGTTTTCAAAACGTTTTTTGGCATCAAGGACGTGACATGAGTCATAGGAACCAGCATAACTTTTCGCTTGATGCAAAAATAGGGGAAAAGTTTTTTTCGTTCTCAAAACGATTTTTGGCATGCATATTTGTCATTAATGAAGTGTAAATCCACGATCACACGTGTGCATTCCAGATGCGACTCAACTTTTGAAAGTTGCGGGGTCAGCGCACCTGTGCGCACCCGAGCTCAAGTCTAATAATCGAATTCCAAGTTCCGAATTATCCAAACTGACTCAAGCACGACCTGAATAAATGAAGAATTAGAGACTCGAGTCAAACACACCTGGTGTTTTCCATGTCATAAAAATGTGTTTATGTTGATATATGTTTATATGAAACATTAGTAGCTAAGAAAACTAACTCATTTATAAATAAACGGCTCTTCAACTCAAAATATTCTATCTTTAGATCTAGCCACATTTGGACCTAAAACTAAATCAATCAGTGACCAAACCAATTTCCATAAATCGTTTGAAGATTGGCAAAAAATGATCTGTCTACAATTGGGCTTAAAAGAAGAACAAAACGGACATTTTGAATTAGAGATTAACCCCATAATACTAGCCACAGAGAGTTTAGGGAAAAACGAAGAGTTGTCGCGATAGACACCAGAGTTTACTACCTCCTCCACTTCTCCTTTGCACACAATGAAGCGAAAACGAGTCATTTAAAAAAATCGTAACTCGGTAACAAATTATCCAATTCCAAATCTGTAAAAGAGGATGTATCAGCATTGAACAGCTACTGTGCCATGCGCTTGCATTAAAGTAGCTATTGTCGTTTGTTCGTAGTCATGGTGGGGACGACTGTGGTATTACTATTACACACGTGAACCCGAGATGGAGACGAGTCGATCGCGGGAATGGCGTTTTTTTTCTATTATGTTTATATTTTTAACGTTAACATTTATATTTTATTATCAAATTCGTGTTAACTCTATGTACGTTCATGATTAATTTGCAGTTCGGAACGGAAATGTCGTAGGAAATGACGTCGAAGGTCTTGTAAATGTGGAAATGCGCTGCGATGATGTAGCAGACTCGATCGTCACGTGCGATGTGGAAACAATTTGCCAACCTCTACTCGAATGTAATAACATAGCAGGAAACACTAATATTGAATGCATATACTCTGTCAAGTACGGAGTGGAGACTTCAGTGACAAAAGGCAAAAGTATGTCAACCAGATCAAGTATTATGAGGTCACTCGGATTCGACTCCGAATTCACTGGAGTATTCGCATCAGCAAAATTTAGTGCATCCAAGTCTTGGAAAGAGGAGACTGGAAAAAGTCAGGCACAGGCCGACTCCACGTTTTTCTTGAAGGAATCAACGGAGACGGTCAAGATGAACGTTCTTCCCAACAGCATCGGGCGCCTCTTCCAGGTAGTCGGCTACTGTGGAGACTTTTATGCCCGCTCTGTTGAAATTTTGATAGACCAGCGGAAAGGCGACCTGCCGAAACCAATTCCAACAACTGGATTTGAGTGCTGAAAGCCCAAAAAAATAGGCAATACGACATATCAGGAAAATGCAATAGAACGTCGTGGCAAACCGATAAGAATTTTGAAAGAGGAATTATAGACAGCAAAATTAATTGCAAAGAACTACAATAATTTTATTTCCGGAATAAATTTTAACTTTAAGAAACCGTTTCGTATATTTTGTGTTAATGATTGATGTGATTCGGATGCATAAATTAAAAACCGGCTGGGATGTTTTGAATCGAACCGCACCCCATTGAAACTGTGTTCAGTGAGTGGCCTTCCAGGCTAATGAAAATCTCACTCGTTCTTGTAATTATAAGTTGAGTAGGGGAGCCACAAGTTCGGGCTGAAAACTCAAAATCACGTCTAGTTGTGGGTAATTTGGAAGTTAATTAATTCATCACTCAATGAACCCGATCAATGTTCTCTACAGAATTTATACCATTTTTATAACAAAAGAAATGCCTTATTAGCGGTAAGTGGTGTGTGGACTGAGGACGTGTTTCAAGAAACTCCGCTAATAATTTTTGAAATAAGTTTAGAGTTTCTTTTTTACGTGATTTTTCTGATTTCCATGCAAAAATTCCAGCCATTATGCTAAAATACACAACACCGAATGCCTTCCGAGCCCGGGTTGGTCTGCCAAGGATGTAGCAGTTGCCGTTAACCGCATGCGTTGTGCACTGTCCTTGAGGAATTGTACGTACCCTTATCAGTGGTTGTGTCCCCATTTATAATCGTTCAAAACCCTAGGACGCACGGTTTCCGTGTCATCGTAATCTCGAATTTAAAATCCTTGCACCTTATGCAACGGAATAACTACAAAACAGCGAGATCCGAAAAAATTAAAATACCCAACACAAAATATCATCCTTGCATGAGCTTACGATTTCAATGTTTGGAATGATTTATTTGCCGTAAATGTTCACCGCACCCTCACGATATGATTTATGACAATGCAGGTTCTTCATCTGGACGTTGTCACTGGATGCAGCACTCTGAAAAAGAAGTTAGAGTAGATTTGGTAAATTCCACCTCACAATGATCGTCTTGGCATTATTCCTTTTCAATCAATCCCATTTGATTCAAAATGTTGGTTAACGTTTCATAGGAGGAAAGAAATGAGGCTCACCATCAGCATCCTCACTTTCCTGAAGCTGTGAGCAAAATTCAAGACAAGCTTCAGGGTCACTCATGATTGGACGAAGATCTGACATCACCGACTTGAGCATTTCGCGATACTCAATAACATCCGATTCCGAGTTCCACTGCCCGTGCTCAGCTAGTTTGACTGGATCATTCATGATTTCCTTTGCCTTTTCATCCATTTCCTGCATTAGCTGTTCCACTTCCATCAAGATCTGATTCATGATATTTCCACCAAAAGCCTGCAAGTCGGTTGCATTGAGTCCATCAGCTTCTTTGAGGGTAATGAACTCGTCTATCATCTCCCGTAAGCTCTGGTAAAGGTAAAAATTAAATGGTGGGTCAACTTTAACTACCAGCCGTATTGATTCGGCGGGTTGGACTTAACCTAAATACCAGCAGTCAACAGATGCTGGCCCTCGCACTCGAGTATACTCAGTATAAGCTTATTCAAAATCTCTAAATTTTTTTAACCTGTTTGGGCACAATTGCTTCCATAGTAGGAGGAGGATCAATTGCACAAGCAGCATCCGCACCGGTGACTTCCTCCTTTCTTTCATCAGTGACATTCAACGAGGCGACCCCTTCTTCCAAAGCATCAACAACTGCCAATGTCGTATCCTAAAGGAGTCAACAGTTATTCAAATTCAGTTTTGTGAATGTATACTACTCTACGGTCATTTCATGACGTCATTCTTAGTCAGCAGAGTACCATTTTGGTGGCATGGTCATGTGTATCCATAGGCATGTAACTTACTTTAATTTCGTCCTTCACGTCAGGATCCACCGCGAGAGTTTGATACGACGACGCCATTATCGATCCTGCCAATGTGATGATTCGATAAATCGAGACTCTGTGTCACGTACAACTGATTCCAGTTTAACACAACTCAGAAAACAACAGCAAGCTAAATAAAAACAGAAAGTTGAATTTCATGATCGGATAAATCCGTCCGAGGGATCCAAGCAACCGAGTGCGATGGAGAGCGAGGGCGATTTCCCCATGAGTGGGCATCCGTTGAAATGTGCTCTCTGCCTTAAAAGGTTACGATTGAAATTCAGCTGGCTAACATAGCAACTAATTAAACCTATTGGAATTTCTAACGACTCATTTGATTAAAAGTAAAAATATAAAATCCTATTTAACATCACAATCACGCGATTAGTGTCGCCGGTTAGTGCCGAAGTTGCTAATCATTTCGAAAGAGGAAAAGAGTTTTCATTATTCCATTTAGCGCAAAATTAAAATAGCTATAATGGATGCACTACTACAAAGTATACGCTTGCCATAAGTAGGATCCAATTAGCAAGTATACAAGGCTCCAGTTACCCGTTAAAACGTAATTTGAGATATTGGTAGCACTTATGCTAGTATATGATGCACCTTCCTTTTCAGCTTTTAAGGATTAGAATTTAAATTTGTACATCAATCGAGTTACGGATTTCATATTAATCAGCAGAAACTTGTTTTCTAGAAACGGTAAAGCAAACCTTGTCCTGTTTCTTCTGCAACTGTGGTTGTTTGATCATCGTACGAGTTTTTACATTTTGAATGCTTGAGTGTTACACATTGCAAATTATTTCTACACCGTTGAGCGATAAAACAAATGAAACTGTAAAATTGTTACAAAATATCTTTACTATGTGACGCAATTGGGAAATGAAGTAGGTTGATTTCCGGGCGTTTCAGCCTTGGTTAACATTGAAATACAAGCTTCAGTTATAAATCCGACTAATACAAATCAATCATGCACACTTTCCTATTCCGTCTCGTATGATTTTTTATATTTCATGGATTACGGTGTTCATTTGTGGGCTTTAATGTAACCTATTGGGATTGATTTTAGTCCAATTTATTGTGACGCATTGTTGCTAATTGGATTCGTTAGTTGGATTTTTTCCTAGGTGGTTTCAGAAAAATTCGAATGAGTGTCAATTTTCAATTGCATCGGCTGCAATGTTCCTCACCTGTTTTATACACTTATCAATAAGTTCTCTTTATTTCATTCTCCTTTTCGCTCGTCCTACATATGCTTTGCACGAGGAACATGATTGGACTAGCAAGGTTACGTTCATTAGCAATTTCAAATTGTTTCATCATGCAATTCAATGCTGATTTTTCAATTTTACTTTTAAATGTCTAGTACATGAATATTGTAATAAATAACGTAAGTTTATAAAAAAAAAAAAAATTCTTATCACGCCGCTGGAAACTGAACTAGATCTACGGAACAGTAGCAGGACGCGGGAGCAGTACGTTAGACACTAAATGGTAAATAATATAATCCACGCGGATTTTCAATTTGAGTCTACCGACTCATTATCATGTCATAATTGATGTATGACGCAGATGAAATTCAATACTGATCATAAACTCACAACGTGTTAAGTGGGTCAATTGTGTTGTAACCAATTGACGAGAAGGTAGAAAAAAGCTCCTCCTGTGAATACAACTCACTCCTTATATAAATTACTCCCACACATTCCTAGCATTCACTTGTCCGTTGTTTTTTAATTCGTCCAGTACCTCCGAAAACTTTTCTATCAAAATGGCAATTGACTGGGCAGCGGTGAAAGTTTCTTTTAAGGAATTGCAACTAACCATCAAGGAACCCCTGGATTTCGTGAAAGACGAAGCAGTGAAGGCAAACGAGACAATTGGGGCCGAAATCACGCAGTACTTGACTGACAGTCGTCCCGAGTCTCAGACAATTGTCGGTGAACTAACTCAGGAAATTGAGAACAAGGCGCTCACGCTGGAGAAAGCCAAAGAGCACTTGGGCAAGTTGAAGACGATCTTGGGAAACGTGCGGGAACACTTGAAACCGAAACTGGCCCAACTTCCCGGGCCAGTTGCAGAGAAGATCCGTTCGAGACTGGAGGAATCTTCTTCACAAATTGGAACCATTGCGCAGCGCATTTTTGACCTGTTGCAATAGCACAATGGGCAACATCTAATGAAATTTAAAAAAAAAGAAATTAGAATTATGAAGGTGAAAAAATGAAATGAAATGAAAAGAAAAATGAAGGTGATGGAAATAAAATTGGAGATAATTGGAATTGGGAATTTAAGTTTCCTAAGTTTAGACTGCCCCTTCAAAAAGCTTTGGCAAATACTCATTACTTTTTATTGTATATTCAAATAATTTCCGGCGGAGTCCATTATACGGATAATCCACAAATTATTGTCGGTTTAACGTTTTTGCTCTAGTGTAGCAAGGATTACAAAGATTAAAGTATTGAACACTTAAGAAGCTTCTAGAAGGGGAGAATTTAGGGGTTAGGAGCTGCGAAGTAGATTTTATTTAAACTTCCAAATAACTCCCCACGCACATTCTAAGCGTTAAGCGGAAACTTTGGCCGTAATTGACAAGAGTGCGTATTTCGGCGTCATTTTGTTCTTAACGGATTGCGGCTGGACATTTCCTGGCAAAAGTATTTTTTTATGAAATTGGCGCTTCGGGGTCCGAGTCTCGGAATGAATCAGCACAAAATCCTTTGTTATCTTCAGCCGAAGCTCTTCCGCTTTGAAGTCACCCACATTGACATGAGCCTACATTGGGTCAAAATTCAGTAATTTAGTTGTGGGCCCTTAAATTCTTGGAAATGGGGAAGAGCGAGAAGCAAATCCCTGACTCACCTCAAATTTCTTAGCGTCCACCTTAGCCACCTCTGCCGTAATGTCTTCGCATTTGGCAGTCAACTCTTCAATTTCCTTTGGATCTTCGACAATGAGTGACTTGATCCAGCAGTACGTGATTGGTTCATTTGCAGCTGAAGGCGGTAGGGTTGGGACTTTTGGTGGTGGTGGTGGAGGGGGAAGCGGCGCTTCTTCCTTCTTTTTCGGTTCTGGCACAACCGGCTCTGCTGTCACGGTCATTGTTCCATTTTTCTTCAGGAGGGCCCTGAAACTGGACGGGTCCACGCCATCTGGTATCAAATACTTCCTGTGAATCTCCTTTGGTCCATTTTCAATCTCATGGTGAGCGAGAGCTTGAATCGCCAACACTTTCTCAGACACCGTCACTTTAATATCCTCCACTCTATGCCCTCCCATGTCCAAATTCAACTGAAAAAAGCCGAAAACAGTTTGTTTAGCATAGTGTGAACGCCACGGAGAAGGAAGAGTGCTTACTTCGAGTTTTCCATCTTTGTTGATTAGGTCCTTGGTGCTATCTTTGAACTTCTTATCGGCAAGAGTCTTCGCCCCTTCGGACTCGGATACACGCGTAACTTTAATTTCCATGTCCATGTTGTACGTGTGATGGATCGTCTTTGTCTTGATCGTTTCAGTACGAGTCTCCTCTCTCACGATTGTGGCGCGCATGTCATACTCCTTGCTTTGGATTGGTGCGCGGATCCGGAGAACTCCGTTTCCATTCATCAAGACTTCAATGGTAGCCGGGAGCACGAGCTCAGGGATGTCAATCTCCTCGTTAAACTCAATGATCTCATCCTCTGTCTCGTGAACGCCGTCAAGCAATACGGCCGTCTCAGTTATCTTTACCTTAATGTCCTCCGGAGAAAACCCACGGGCATCCATGGAAAACTACACAGCAAATTCAGGATTTATTGTATAATTAAAAAACTTGGGAATACTAGGTAGCCAAAGAAAAACCATTCGCTCTCATGAATGTTCATTTTCTAGTTTTTTTTTTCAAAATTCTAAACCATTTGTTGCGAGATGTTGCCATGGTAATACCTCATAAATTTTCCCATTGTTGTCAACTGTCACTGCCTGTTCCTCAAGTTCACATACAAAGTCATCTTGCTTTGGATGACTCACGCCTTCCTCTCGCTTCTTCTTCTTGCCAACTTTTTTTGCTTTTGGAGCAGGAGCAGGAGCACTCATTCTCTTTCTTCTGGAAAGACAAGATTCAGAACTTTTAGGTGAAGTTTTATTTTTAGATCCTTCCAATTTGGGATTTATCCAAAAGAGAATAAATAATTATCCAACAGATGCAAACGTCTGGTTACATGTTTGAAGTACGGAATGGAAATTTTGGGTCAATTGCATTTAAACTAAACTCCCACTTTCTGCTAATTTATCAGCAAACAGTTGCTAAAGAGTTCTATTTTGTATTTTATACCATTAAGAAATTTTAAATTTCTCTAGAAATGCATTGTGATAGATCAAGCGTAGAACTAAGCCAAGAGTATTCAAACATAAATGTGGTTACAATGGATAAGAAAACAAAATGATGGGGATTGAAGTCTGAAGGGAAGGAAATTTTTCTTTATTCAAAAAAAATTTCATTCTCACTACTCGGTTTTGTTTTTGGACAGAAAAGGTTTTTTTTGGAGAATCAGATTCGGTAGTGTCTGCGTTTTCGTGTTTGCATTGTTACGGAACCTTAATTTCTTCTCAAATTTTTTGCAATTATTTAAAATAATCAATCTTACTGTGCTCCCTTCAAATTAAATTGCTTTCACTGGAGGAATGCCGTTTGAGTTGGGGGCCGTTTTTGGATGGGAAGCGAATTCTTCCTCGTTCTGTTTCCGACTGACTCAAGCGTTTTTCACCCTTGAGTTCTATCGTTGAGAATCTAAGTTTTCATACCCCAAGACTCCAAAAAGCCAAAGTATAATAAAGCCAGAGGATAAACATTTCGGATCTCCGGAATGATTTCAGAATTAGCCCTTATTCATTCCACGGACTCGTTATTTTTAACAAGCGGAAATTCTCTCACATTGCAACTGGCAAAGTACCAAATTTTCAAAAAGTGTTAGAAAATAAAGAAGTAAAAAAAACAGCAGCTGTTCTCCACTACGACTGGATTAAGGTAATCATCAACTGGATATTACTCAAGTTAGAATAATTCTTACGCTTCATCCGTACGTTTAATTCCTTTAACATAATGAGTAAATCGAGTCTTGGGTTATTATTAAACTAAAGTGATCGCGATCCGACGCAAAAGACACGGTCAACCAATTGCATCTCCAATATCCTGACGAACGTCCTGACGGCAGTGGTTGAGCTTAATAAAGGGAACAACCTAAATATGCAGGGTCCGAACTTTTTTGGGGTTTTCTGGATTCCGGATTTTCTGATAGTCACTCTCGAATCCATTAAATTGCTTCGTTTTTTTCAAAACGAGTTTTGTGAATAATGTCTACTTACTCAAATTCTTTTATTGCCTACTTAGATTTTATTATATCCCTTTGCTATGGGATATTTTTCGTAGCTTAAACAAAAACTTACTATTAAATATACTAACTTTTTAAAGTTTCAGCTTTTTCGAGACCCTTTGTCGCAGAATTTTGAAATTTTGGTGACCACTAAAATTGTTGCCATGGAAACAATCGTGCAAAATGTCCTAAATGGAAAATGTTGCGTTTCATTTTCCGCCTCATAACCTGGGAATTGAATAACTGCTGGTTGATTGATAAGCGGTTCTCCGCTTCCCATCCTTAGACAAAGTCCGACAACGAAAGCGACGGCACTCCCATGAGTGTTAACATGATTCTTGAAATGGACTACCAGCAAAAGTTGTGGGAATAGAATAGCGTAGATCAGGTAGGACGCGATTATCCTGTAAATTAAGACTTTAAGGTGTACCACGGCATAAAGTTATCCATTGTTTTAATTCATTTCTCTTACGACAAACTGTAAACACTTGTTACGGTTAAGGCCAGGGATGAAGCCACGGCTCAAACAACTAGCACAGCGCACTTAACTACACACTTGATTTCAGTCGCTGATGCCTAATAGAACCAAAAAGAGTAGATTTCCATTGTTTGTTTACGCAAAGAAATTATATAAAATTAAATTTCATCCTCAGTTGTTATAGCATTTGATGGCCTCACCTCATTTCGGAAAATGGCTCTGTAAATGTTTCTAGTAAACATGGAAGAAGCGGATAAGAAGGCTGAGTCAGCAGAGCTCATGACCGCCGCCGTTACGGCACCCAATCCGAATATCCCAACGGCATGGGGTGTCAGGTGATGAATTACGAGCGGTAAAATCATCAAAGAGTCTCCCTGTTGTTGGGGATCCATCCCATGTGTACTTCCTTACTCGGTCAGACTCCAATCTAATTTCTTGTGCTCTAATTAATGTTGAGAACTGTATAAACCTTTTGAGAGTTGAATCATACCAGTGGCTTTAGGAATGCCACCAATAATGGCAGTCGGAATTGCCATTAGCAAACACCCAACGGCAGCTGAGTATGACAGGATTTGGGCTCCTCTTTGCTCGACCTCGACAACACTCGTTGAAAGTAACACTGGAAATTTGGATAAATGAGTAGAAAGCTTTCAAAACTTAGAAAAGGACTCCGTAGAACTGCAATGTGCTCTCTCGACGTGAATGTGATGATGCTGCACCATGGGAAACGACTTGTTTTTAGAGATTTTTAATAACCTGCCATGGATATGGAATGCCACCAAAGACGAGGAGGAGTCCCACATCAGCCATTTCTGGCAACTGGTCGGATCGGATTGTTCGAAACCAACCCCTGCCACCATCTGCGAACAGTGGACCGACTGCTTTCTTAGTCATTGCAAATGGAACCGCAAGCCAAAGACCGAAGAAAATGCAGACGAGTTGTACAACATCCGTATAGGCGACAGAGTAAAGTCCTCCAAACAAAGTATATCCCACTGCAATGGGAGCTGAGACGAGGACGCTCGAATTCTTATCCCAATCAATTATAACGGAAACAGTGGAACCGAGAGCGGCCAGGGTTAAGGCTGCAAAGAAAACTTCTCCACACAGTGCTGGAATGTTAAGAACTGCGGCCATGCGTCTCCCAAGGCATTGCTCCAGAGGGTCCAGCATGGTTACATAACTTTGCTCTCTCATTGGTTTGGCAAAAAATAATCCACCGGGAATTATAGACATATTTGTGTGTATCAGCACCTCATCACTCCTGTCTTACGCTAATTAAGGCAATCAAACTGCGAGTGTTGGAGAAATGCGTACCGCATATCAATGAAATGGCGTAGCCCATCGGAGCCTGGCACCAGAGGAGTCCCTGCTTGTAAGTAATTTCCGCAGCTCCACTGACCATTCCTCACCAACTCAAGTAGCCGTCATTGTGAACACTCCGACCAGCAACCCAATATTTCTACCCGCCAACAATACCTCCTCGTCGGAGTGATCCGTTTTTGAGCTTTTCCGCCCCGCCCATATTCCAACGCCTAAGATTATAAGATAAAAAACAATGATGGAGATGAGTCCAATTATGTTCAACATTGGGAAAACAAGCCTCAAACTTCTATGACAAACAGGAGCCAAGTTCTCTTTTGTTAATTAAGTCCCAATTCATCCAAATTCCGTTCCAAAGAATGACGGCTCAACGCGTCTTTACGAGAGAATGAGGCACGGCAAATATTGCAGGCGATGGTGTTGCTTCACGCGGTGAGGGTGGCGGTGTGAGTTGATTTGGTGGTGGTAGTTGGGTTT
>Ga0194135_10002197_pt1 | contig 11828 bp, 5 predicted proteins | sample LitLau_LLRF_2013_FD_134024 | JGI IMG/M metagenome (GOLD analysis project Ga0194135, IMG submission 134024) | Freshwater sediment microbial communities in response to fracking from North America - Little Laurel Run_MetaG_LLRF_2013 (version 2) | ecosystem: Environmental > Aquatic > Freshwater >... | reverse complement strand
TATACAAACACGTCTTTTCTGATTTCCCTTCTCGAAATGGAGAAAACCACCCGTTATTGTCCGGGTTTTTCCTACAACAGGGATTTAAAATGCTTCTTAAATGACACAAAGTTGGGGCATAAACGTCAGTTTGAATTCAGAGTTAGAGCAATAAAAAAGACGATATGGATTTTGTAGTTATGACCTGTACTACACATGTAGTGTACAATACGATGCAACTGAAATTTAAATGGGATGCTGAGAATGTAAACGGATTGTGTATAGCAACAAATCCTCACAAACTACAAACGCTTCCCCATGTTTGAATAACTAAACGGTAAGTAGTACTGTGTAAACTAAACCATGTGTGTAAGGATCATTTGCATTTTCTATCCGATTTGAAGTGTACTTTCCTCTCCGAAAGTCCAGCAGCGTATTCTGATCAGGATGTCTTTATTCCTCCTCCTCTATATAGGTACCTAATGTACCCTGTAGACTCTTATCTATCTTTTTTGGAGCATGTTACCTTCATTACTTTTTTATGGATTGCTCGTGGAAGGGCATATAAATAAATACATACTTATCTGGAATTTTTGAAAGTTTGTTAATCCAGTAAAATGCTATACAATAATTCTTTTGATTTCAAGAACACGCAAAAACTCTTTGGAGGGATTGCTTACAGCATGAGAGCCTGTAATAACAATGTAAAATGTATTCGATACTTTTTTACACTTTTTGTTCTTTAAACTGCGTTAAGGCTTTTAGTTTATAAACAGTTCTGTGAAAAGAATTACTTTAAATTGAACAAAAGTTGAATTGAACTGGAAATCCATTAAGCCGTTGGAGAAAGAAAGGACGGACGAATAAGAGTATAGCTCAGCAGTTGCTTAACGTTGAGTATTAATGCGTTTAAGTTGAGAATGAAAGGTGGATTCCCTTGCCTGATACAAAGTGAAAGAAAATCTTTATATATGTACACTACATTTGTGTGATGAGAGGTATACATGGAAGACAAAGTTAGCAAGGAAAAGCTATTCCTCGAAATACTTCCTTCTCACTCCCATTTAACTCAATATTAACTGTATTACGAAACTAATACACTATTCATCCTTTAAGTGCAATTCCATCTCACATCCAAGTATCTTTTTTACTTCCATGAATCATCATTCTTTAACAGACGTGCACATTCAACATTCGTATTTGATTTCTTTCTTTATTCGCTCTTGTTCTTATAGAAGTTTTACGTGCATTTGACACGGTTTTTATTCCTCTGTAACATGTAGTATAAATATTTACAGCTAAATGGATAATGAAGTAGCCTAAACAATGATCTTAGGTTACTCTGTGTAAAGAATATGAACAAATGGGGAAAACCAAAAGATTGCCTTATTGATGAGGGCTAAATAAAGTCAAAAGTGTCTAGTGGGTGAGTCTAAAGCAGAACTTGACAGATTAAGAACACAGATGAGACTTTCACGAGTAAAGGCAACCCTAGAGACTGATAAAGATTGGCAGATCTAGAGGGACTGTGTCATATCAATCACCTATGCAATACTATATCTTTGTTCGACACCATTTATTGGAGACTTGACTTTTTCCCGTTGGATTTGCCCATCGTGTTTTTATTTACTCTCTGAACTCTATAACTTTGCATGATGTCCACTATAAATTGAAAATTCAACGGAATTGGAATTACCTACTAGAATATATATCCTATCGAGATTGTAGTCTATAAATATACGTACATACGTAAGCTTTCAAAAGTATACTTAACAATAATAAATTCTTCGTGTCCAAGACTCATGTAAAGTAATGGAGTCATGTAAAGTTTTCCAATAAGTATTTCTGACACTTTTAGAATCAATATAAACTTAATACATCCGTATGGAAATTTCAAAACTTTCTTCCATCGGATAAATCAATCGGCTCCGTGCCTTTTGTGTGTGTGAAATCCAATACGAAAGTTTCATACGATGAGTTCTAAATGTGTGCAGGAAATTCTAACTTAATTTTAAAGTTGTGGATTAAGCAGAGAAAATAAATAAATTATGAGACTACAATAGTTTAATAAATTTAAAATGCATTCACCCAGTACATTTATTTTACACGATATTGAGTCATCATCATCATCTGAGCGAGAGAGTGTTATCTTACAAACAAAGCTGATCACAAAGACGTCAACAAACAGTCAAGATCGAAAAGTTCGTAATGGAAGAAACAATAAATGTTTCATCCAGTTAATTTATTATTGATGGGCTAAAGACACAAAAGAAAAGTTACATGTGATGTTAGAATACTTCAGCCTCTTATTTTTTCCTCAGTTCTCATGTATTTGTATTTTTTGTTTTACTGCAGAAAAAGTTCCAAAGATACTATAAGTTTACTTTTCCATTTACAACATTGTTTGTTTGTTTTCTTTCAAAAGTCAGATAAATATTTTCTAGCAACACTACAATGGAATAATTTTCACTAATGAGTCTACTCGATATCTCGTAAATTTTTTGAGCAGCTTATTTTTACCTTTCTATTCTATTACATTGAGAATTTGAGTACATTAGAGTTGAGGTTTGGTAATCCTTGAATAAAATACTTGTACAACCGTACACGTTAAGGTAAAAAAGTTTTCAAGTGAAACTAAAGCTTGTTTAGGAAAGACAGATAATTTTGACTACTCTTTTGAAAAAACTGCCTAGTCAAACATAGGGCGTAAAACTTGATTCGTTTTACTCCATGCGTATTCGAAACTTAAAGTAAGGCAAACACAGATCATCTCCATTATTACTCAATATAATAAACAAACTTTATTAACTTCCAATATTGATCTTATTGATAATGGTACTCTCTCACTAAGGTGATTGAAAGATTTTAAAATTCATTTAACCGTCGCCGAGGGATCTTTTTCGACTTTAATCACACCACGTGCTATTCAATTAATTCATCTGGAGTTGTTTGATTAATGAGTGCGTAACCCGTATGCATAAATTTATGTACGCTTTCAAATGTGCATGTAATAGTATTATATCTGTAAAACCATAATCCTTTATTTAATCTTTATAAACCGAGTAAGGTTTATCACGGATTTTAATTTAATTCAGGTTGTAGGGATTCGTCACTTCTCCTTGTCAGTAGAAATTATTTCTCACAAATCCTAATGTTTGAAGTTTTATGAAGATATTAACCAGTTGTTGCTAACTTTAGAAACACATGATTACTTGCAAGTACAACTTTTGCAGTGGTGAAACTCAATTTTGTACAAATCCGTTTCTAAATCCTTTCTACGCTTCCATTTAATATATTTCTGAACCCAAAATTGAAACAGTGGGATTTGTAATTGATGCGTCGAATGGGACTGTACTTTAATACTTATGGTTTGTACTTTGCTGAATGAATGGATTCGTAGAAATCATCAATAAAAGATCGTCTCTTCTCTGAACACGCATAATACACGTTAACTCACCCGTCTCCTGAGTGAGTGTCGGAGAAAGAGAGTTTGTAAAAGTCGAGAGAATCCTAAACAAGTGTAATAAGCTTTTGAGGGGAATCCTAGTACAATGTGTTAAAAGCAAATCATGTGTAATGGAACACACACACACACATCTCTATCTGGTTGATTCAAAGACAATCCATTTTCATGGATGAGTGGATTAGACTAGACAAACGAATTTCTAAACCTTAGACAGTTTATGGAATTTGCATTTAAATGGGCACCCGGTCGTATTCTCATATTATGTAACTACATATACGGAGAAACAGACACCCATACCATATTTTCTTTACTTCCGCTCCTACTGCGTGAAAAGTGGATCAGTTCTTCCATATATAACCTTTAAACACTTGTCCTGTTTACCTTCACAATCCATCAAGACGGGTTGTCAGCTTTAAGCCGTATTTGTTGTTAAGACTTGATCTTTTTCATTCTTCAACCCTTCGTCCAGCTCAAAACCCCCGTGACGATAAATGTGGATCACGTACCCAGAAAGACATTCATACAGTTAACTTGCATACTGGGAGAAAGTTGGCTGGTGGGTTTCAATTGCTCACTCACAAAATGCATGTGTAGCCTTCTCTTCTAAACATATGTTACTTTCAACTTATTTATTCATTACTACTTTCAATCATGACAAAAGTGGCTTTCACTTTCACCAGAAATTGCTCGTGTTCAATCCTGCCATTCAGTTTTATATTGGGTTATTTGATGTAGGAGGTCATTTGTGACTTATTGTGCTCAGTGGGCATAAACATTAAAAACAAAAGAAACCTACAAAAATCAATAAAAATCCACAAGATTTATTGCGTGTAAACCCAATTTGAAATTTACTGATCCTGAGGAACTAAAAAAGAGTCCGAAATCCGACGTGAATGGAATAACAGAAGAGAGAGAGAGAGAAGGATCAGAAAAGGAAATAGACAAGTTGAGAAACTTGTGGATGAAAGATGATAAAAAGTGTCTCCTCGGTTGAACCTATTTATCCTTTCCATATTTCTTGACGCCTTTTCAAACAATAATCTTCTTGACTGGACGACAATATATTTATGTTTTATCTTTTGCTCCTCATCTCTCTGTGTTGTATCTTCTTATTGCTGTAAACCACAAGAAATGCCAACCTGATTGAGGAAAACTCTTGTTCTTCTTTCGATCTCTGTAGCTTGTGTAGCCTGAAACTCAATTTACAATGCGGCAGACATACTTTCTTCATAACTGTTTGAAGATTTCAGTCACAAAAATTCATTAGAGTGCTCACACACATACACATTTCTTCGAAGGAAAGCAGAAGTAGAACCACTGGTGACTGTATAATTCCCCAATGCCCCTGATTCAATTTCTTGGAAAAATTCTTAAGACCAACCTTCTCTTCGGACCTTCTCTTCTTCTTCTTCTTCTAACAAAACTACCTTTAAAGTGAGAACTTCTTCTTATGACTTGACCTTATATCAATATATACGAAGAAAAAGTAGATTAGTGTTTATACCTACTCTTGACTTTTATTCTGAATCTTTTGAGAATCAAACTGCCGGAAAAGTTGTGATCAGTGTGTTCAACGCCAAGAATTTTCCCCTACATTCCCAAAAGATGCTTTTCCCTGTCAGTCCATCGCTTTCGTCTAACGAACGTGAGACAAAGACGTTTCAACAGCGTGAAAAAGCCAAAATAGCTTTCATATAAACTGAAATAGTACATGTAATTCCACTTGCCACCTTTTTCCTACTGAACATCGTTCAATTATTTCTCTGACACGGGTTGCCTGTGAAAGTAAAGTCCCATGTGATCTCTACTCCGATTTATTTCTGCCTGATGATCTACATGAAATAGCCAGCACAAAATGCGTTGTTAAATGCTCTCAATGTCAGTTCAGAATTTTACGCACATGGATTCATTAAGCCTCCCACTCACAATAAACTAAAAAGAAAATCTCGAAACGTTTTCGTCATGCAGTGAACTGTTCTATGCATAATTCATAGTGATACGGAGTGTGAGGAAGTTTTTATTGGCTGACTGCTCATCAATATCTTGGAAGTAACTAGTAAGCACATTGTTAGTAGAATTTTTCAAAGGTAGCGGATTAACGATTGAGTATAAAATGAGAAGTTGAAAATACGTTTGTCTATGAAGTAGTGGTGGTGAATTAGAGTGAAAGTAGTTGTAGAAGTAGTTTCGGAACGAGCCATTGAGTAGGGTGTTACCGAGACGGAGAAAATTGTTATAGGCCAAACAAACCAAAGTGGAAAAGAGAAAAAGTTTCTTCAAGTTATTTACTCAATTTAAGAGTTAGCATAATGTCTGCTCGAGAAGAAAGAAAAACATTTTAAAAACTCAGCATTCACACAGGCAGTCGTTATTTTAAGAAGCCAGAGTTCAATTCTTGGAGGCATTTGTGTGTGTAGTAGCTCTCTAGGCGATTTCTAAAAGTTTTTTCTTAAGCAACGGGACTAATACTCGAAGGTTTATTCTATGTGACGTGTGCCCCATGGGCAGTGTAACTTTCCAACTGTCACACTTTATCTTAAGCAGAAGGAAGTCTCATTTTAAAGAAAGTTTTCATGTTACTCGTCGTTTTCGCTGTTTATGCACAAGCTTAACTCTCTGAGGTTAAGTTGCTTTCTCTCTCTCTCTCTCTCTCTTGTCATTCCACTTTGGCTACTTTTAATCACGTACAAAAAAATACGATATGGATTTTGTGTAACAACTCTGAAACTTACTTTGACCATGGAATTTCCTTTTATACGCTGAGAACTACTTTAATACGCAATTATTGTCTGCACGTAGTTAATCAAGCATTACAAATTACAATACAATTACGTAATTAATTGAAGTATACATATTAGCCGAATGCGTAAGATCAACGGACTGAGGCACAACTGTGCTATTCCATCTTCACCAAGTCGGACAGAACTCTCGTGACTATTCTCGTCTGTTTACTTTAATAGAACTTCTGCTACAGTCAGCAAAAATAAAGGCTAGGAACAGCCTAATAAATACATGTACTCTGTACGGTGAAAGCAAGATAGAGAAAACAACATCAAATAATCATGAATCAAATTCATTTGATATTGACTGTGGGACTTCCCTCCAATGTTATTTCTACACCTGTAACGTTAAGTATATGACATTTAATGTCACAATTCACTATACAGCGCTGCTAACAATAAACGTCAAATCAATATTTTACATTTTGAATTAAAAAACCAAAACCACCTTGATCGAAAACACACACCACTTATACATTCTGTGTAATAATATTTCTTTGCTAGTTTTGAAAGACCATGTGCGAAAAATAATTTTGGTAGATCAGCAGCATTATGTTGTTTTCAAGCGTAGGTCTTACGCGTACAAACTAAACAAGTCAGACTGAGCAAACATACAGTCCACATATATACACACTATACAGGCTCTCTTGTACAGAACAACTGTCACTTAAGCCCTGTCGATGTTAAGAGTACCATTGCATAATAATATTCTATTGGTGAAGAGGAGAGCAATCGTGAGAAACTGAACGAGACATCACACATATCTCCACAGGAGAAAGTCGATCTGGAGAGTTTACCTCTTTACCTAATACACATATACCTACAAAACAGAGTCTTCGAATTCGGTGAGAGAGATCCCATCCGTTGTGTCGATTGACTTTGTTGCTCGTCCTTACCAACACCACACTGCATCTTTCCATTTCCTCAGGGACATTACCGTCTGAAAGAATAAGAAGTCGAAGTAAAAAGAAACAGTATTTCCTTGTCTCCATTCTCTCTTCTTTTTTTCTCAGGTTAAAGTTGACTTCTTGCATTACATTATACGCACACACACACACACACAAACACATACCTAGTATGTAGCTACTCTTCGTGTTTTGCCTCTCTCGGGAGTTTCTTAACCAAACCAAACAACCTGGTCGCATAACATTCTATCTGCATTCATCCCAATGTCCCAGTAATGGTGAAAGTACCCATGCCTTTCACTCTCAAAACTCAGCCAGGTGAGTCTGCTGTTTCTGCTGTTCCACCTTCTCCCAACTGAATAACGAGGAATAAAAATACTCGGAAAGTTGTTTATAAATAAAATATTTCTTCCTTCAGGATGTTACTTTATATATACTCTTTGTAGGTTTGCAATGTTCTAATTAAGAAACTAAAACAATGAGGGACTACACACACTCCCACACTACCATATTACGTGTTATATGTTTGTGGAGTATGCACATCACAGGAAACCACAAGAGTCTGATTTGATAAAAGAAACACACCAACTTTCACCATAAAACTAATCCATCATCATCTCCATCATTTTACTTTATATACACGTTGCACTTGTTTTGCACCTCATAAAATGATATGTTTACTCACACACACACACACACACAAACACACTCTATAGTCATCTTGTTACCCATACATATCTTGTATAATAAACTTTTTCTATAAATGAACAACGCCGTATTATCCTCGTGTCTTGTTATGTCTTACTAACTTTTTATATTCCGAATTACGACACTCCTATAATATATATTCTATGCATGTACATCTTGTGGAATTTATATAAATATATATAAATGTGTCTGTATAGATACAAAGAAATTCAAAGGAAAGAAAAATGCAAGGTACATTGAAACTGAATGGAAAGAAATGCCTGAAGCTTCTCTTTTCATTTCTTTTTGGTCTCAGTTCACTCAGTTTGAAGCCATTCAATTCAGATATATCTATAAAAATAAATCATATAATATATTGTGTGTATGTGTTCGTATATATCTTTGACATTGGCTTTCTCCATATTCATCGGGCAAGACTCACAAGCCAACTCTGGTAAATTGATGTATGTTTACCAACTCCATGACATCTTATAACACAATAATGTGTCATATGGTTTCAGTCACTCTTTCTTATCGTCTCAGTCAATGAAATATTCAATATTTTCTTTCAATATTTCTGTGGAATTGTACGACTGTGCATTCAACGAATGCCATAACCTGTGAGTCTAATAAGTTATTATGATACGCCAGTTTCCTTCGAATTAATCCAAATCTGACAAATGCATCTTTGTGTACGTTACAATGCAAGCAACGAGTGAAAGCTGCAGTGAGTTTTGAAAGGCCAAGTTATTCCAGAGTCACGAAGACTTTATACGGATGACATTGCATACATTTGGACTTTGTGTGGAAGGAAGCCGCTGATTTGTATTCCAGTCTGTGAGATCTCATGTAGCCTCAAGAAACATTATTGTACTGATGGATGATGATCGTACCACCAAGATTCGGAGAGTGACAAGTCAACGTATGCTGCACTAGGAATGAGCAGAAGTCTATGTGAGAACTACTCTGACTATTATAATGACTGACTGAAATATATTATGTATGAATAGTAAATTTGGTGATGTGCGAAGCAGTGTGTAGTTTGCAGCAGTTGGAGAAAAGGAAAGTGTGCAAGGTACTACACAGATATATACATATATATATGGGCAAAGGAGAGAGGTTTTGAAGAGATTCAGTCGGCTCTCAAAGTTCCATTGTTTCTTCAAGATTTCCTCTGGCTATGAATGAAATATTCAAAAAAGAGGGAGAAAATAACACATTCAGAATACAAGTACTCACGAGTCTCTCTCTCTCTCTCTGTGTCTCTGTACCAACCGTTCTTTATTCTCTTCATACACCGCTTCAACAAAGACTAGCATTTTCACTGAACAAATCCATTACACTCTGGAATACTCTCTGGATAGAAATGTATGTACACACGATAAGTACACACACCAACTGACTCTTTCCTTGTGTCTTTTTAAAAGCCCATGCATGTCATATACATGCAACCTTCATGAAATATCCGTCTTTTCAAATCAAGTGTATCGTTCTTGTTACGCCTAGTAATACTTTCTCACATATGCACCTCATGATTAAAATTATGATACGTTTGCATACCTTTCTCTCCTTCCTCTCACCTGTCAACTTTCCTCTACTTGGTCACACGGACTTATAATATATTGCACACAAACCTCATAAGAACAAAAAACCTCTTGAGACTTTTCTATAATAATAATAATCGCGGCATATCGTGAAACCGATTGAAGAGACGTCGTCGTTGTACATACAGAAGGACGATAGTAGTGCATGTATAGTGCTGAGCTGTTTTGTAACGCGGAACAAAGACAATCTCACTTAAAATCTCAGATTGTATCTCTTAAGATATTTTGTGCTGGTGCTGCGAAATCTCAAAATTTGTGCTTTTCATTGTTCAGCCACGCTTTCATTCTGGCATTAGTGTATGTATACTATATATGTATGTCCTCTTCTACAACATCATATACGACACTGTATATAACGACTCGTCGGACTCGTTGTGTGCATTCACATTGTTTCAGTATATTAATAAAATATATATGAATTTGGTAAAGACAAAAAGGGGATGATGAAAGGATTCATTAAATACTACGAGTACTGGAAAGTCGTAAGGCGCAATAAGCATTGTAGGAGGGGGTTAGCTTGTTGTAATTAAAATTTGTGTGCTTGTCATTCCCAGAATTCTTGGAGGTACTTGTGGGGAAAAGTTCAAAGGTCAGTGGAGTAGGGGAGATTCCTGGAGATGTTGGCAAGGAGTTGAAGAGTAGTTCTAATGGCTTTATGACTGCTAGCCGAGAGAGATGAGAGGGCAGTTTTGCTGAGTGTAATTGAGAGTCTCCCGTAATGAAAGAAGGAAATATGGCTCATGCATACTTATACGGAGGAAGAGAGCGGCGGTGAGTGTGTGTGTGTGTAGTTTTGTCCGAGACGGGATACTAATTCACTAAGAGAAAATGCAAAGGCGTGGTTCGGTTTTTTCCATCTTACTCCCCCTTGTCTTTCATTTCTATTAAATCCGTATTTCTGGGGGCTCCACTTGTGACCCTGATATTTATTATTACACCCATTAAGGGAATGACTATCTGGATCATTGCTACACACTCTCTCAAGTCGCATCTCTCTTTCCGTCCGAGCCATAATTGATAGGTTCTACTTTCACTCTGCGGAATGAGCTCAGGTAATAGAGTAAGGTAATGGGAAGACCATTGCGGACAGATAGGATTGGAACACGAAGGATGTTCACTCAAAATCCCACCCAGTTCCTCTCTTTACAAATGATACATTTTTTTCAAAAACTTTTCTCTCATTTTCTAACTGTGCTACCACCACCATCACCACCACCAGTATTAATAGTAGATAGATATATAGCCGAGAACCTCATGTTCTATTGCCTATGGTGGTTACTTCATGCATTATATATATTTGTAACTTCTTTCCGAGTCAGTTGTAATGTGCTTTCTCTCTCCAGCCTCCTTCCCCTTTTTAACAACTTTTCAACAACTTTCCTCCGTTGTAAAACAATAGGGAGTCGTCCACATTATTTCCTAAATACATTGAATAACTTGTTATTATAGCTTTTGTGAGACTTGGAACTTTTTTCTAAAATTGAAAGGTACTTCTTTCATTTTTCTTTGTGTTCGAGTTCTTCTTCTTCTTCCACACACACACACATACATACACACACAAAGTCTTCATTTGGACGAGAGCCCGTTGCCCGTGTGTGTGTCTGCACCTCCAACAACCCTTAGTCACTCTCGGGGAAAGAAAGGAACGAGTGACTGAGCCGTGTGCATTTCTTTCTCTCTTCTTTAAGAAACTTCCGATACTTTTTCGGTTGGTTAACTTTAACAAAGTTTCAAGTTTCCTCTGTGGCATCCTAAACTACTCAAACCAACTCTCTCTTCCTCATTCATAATTGTCTTTTTCATTCCCTAATGTCGACTTGTCATGCAACTCTATTTGCTATGACCATTCCAAATTAAATCAACCATCCTTCTCAAATATCCCCCGTACAGATTTGCTTAATTTCCCGTTCCCTCTGATTTCCTGTCTCCGCATCTGATAACACGCTTATTACGTGGCTACTTCGCATCAACCATCAGTTTAAGCATTCGGTGAAGATTTTCAGTATGACTGACTGTGCGATGTAGACATAGATGTTGTCATTGTGCCTGGCAGGCCCCAATTTGTTTTGAAGAAACCAAAACTTTAAACCAGTATGCCGTATTTGACATTCCGCAATGTAGGGAAACAAAATTGATTCAATCAAACAAAGTAAAGCTGCCTTTGACCGTAACTAACAAACATTAAAAATATGTATTTTAAGATATTGAGTTTCAATTCCTACACAGCCGGTAATTAAACATGCATAAGTATTAATTTTGCATATAAATAAACGGTAACCGGACAGAGATGCTAAATGCTTTTATGCAAAAGGCTGATTTGCAAAACTTGTCCCGTATGCAAATCAAAAATATTTATGTTTTATTTTGCATTTGCATCATTACATTTTACAACATTTCTTCTGTCTGC
>Ga0194135_10002196_pt1 | contig 11828 bp, 13 predicted proteins | sample LitLau_LLRF_2013_FD_134024 | JGI IMG/M metagenome (GOLD analysis project Ga0194135, IMG submission 134024) | Freshwater sediment microbial communities in response to fracking from North America - Little Laurel Run_MetaG_LLRF_2013 (version 2) | ecosystem: Environmental > Aquatic > Freshwater >... | reverse complement strand
AAGCGAAGTGAGCTTTAAAACTTTAGGGAAACCTAAACCAAGCTTTTTGACCTTTTAATACATAGCAAATTATTGGTTAAAGGGTTAAATTACTGAAATTAAAGCATGCGTACTTTCTAGTTTACTCACTTTTTCACTAGCTTCCTCAAAACTTCCTCAACCATTTCTTTGCTTTTGAAATTCATTAATCGTTTCGTTTTTGTTTTAACTTCTTCATTTCTGAATGAGTCTCATCATGCCTTTCTTTGGAGGTTGAGCCCCAACTGAAAAGTGAAGGGAAATCAAGTCTCACTTTTGTTTGCAGTATTTGTGCGAGTCACTCAACTCCCCGACTATTTTCTCTTGTCACCACCAAACAGTTTGACAGCCAGCAATGGGCTTTTATGTAGAGTGGGGCAAAATTTATTCAGAGAATTAATTTGAACATTTGAACTTTGACACGCCTGGGATTGAGAGGAGTCCATCCATGAAGATTTGCTTATCGGAACTATCAGATAAGTTAAGAAAAAACAATTTTTCAGCAGAGACGGGATGCCAGGAGCCATAAGTACAGGAAGGGTTTGACTCATTCTTTGGTCCATAGTAGTGACATCGAGCTGACTCCCGCGATGAAGGAATGTACTCGTACACATCCACCCTCTCACATTTTTGCAATGCCATAATTATACCTGCAAAATATTTACCAAAAATTAGAATTGTTGATCTGCTTTAATAATTTGATATTGTCGATATTTTTCGAAAAAACCGAAGCATCGTCTTGTTCCAACGAAAAATCCAAATCTGAGGTTTAGCCTAGCTGACTTATATGAATTCTCGTCTTACGTTGCAACTGGCGTTTCAACTGTCTTGATAATTTAAGCTACAACTTACCTACGAAACCGGAAGTAGGTGGATTCCCATAGATTTTTGCAAATGTAAACTCATACAAGAGTTCCCATAATTTCCAAAGAACCTTGCAATTGAGAATGTAGTACTTGTCCCGTCCATGTTTCTTTTCATCTTTAATTAGTTGAAAGTATTTCTCAAATAGCGGGTGATCCGGTTCCTTGTACCACTTAAATAATCCAAGTATTTGTCAAATTAATTCTATGCAGGAAATTTGAGCCCGATACGCAGCAAAATAAGAAAGATTACCTGTTCCACAGTGGATGAGAAATTACATGGATCCCAGATCAAGTATTTGCGAGATGCGGACCATAAGGCGTCAAGGGCATCACTTTCACTGTTGCTCAAATTAGTGTGTGTGTGATTTGATTGATGATAGTACGATGAAGTAGGGAATTGGAATTGGGGTTTTGTGAACACTTGGGAATTAATGATCCGCATGGATGTGAGCGCTCCTACGTCCTCTTCATAACCTTTTGTTGGAGCGTTATTGAAACGGAGGATAAAATCGTGCGAATCTGAAATTGATAATTGCATGATTGATTTTTGACGGTTACATTGAATTCATTAGCTGAGAGTTACCTATATCAAGTCCCAACTTGGATCCGTCGAGTGCAGCGGAGCTTGGAACCACAGCACAGGATCGATACTGGGGCTCATCCGAAGAAGCGGCAACAACATCATCATCCGGAAGTTGGAGTTCTTTCTCCATGAGCGGATTCCCACGGTCATTGGCAAAGAGAAAGTCACCGAAGAGAGGTCCTTGAGGGAATTCCTTCCCGGAGAATACGGGGCTTGTTCCCTCATTCAGTAGATTGAATTTGAGCGATCTGATGCGGCACATAATCTTCTCCCGATTTGGTTTGGATCTTGGGGAAAGTTGACTAAAGTTGACGCCATAATGATTTAAGTGCCCTATAGCACAAGCACAAGACATGAAATTCCGTCATTTCCTTTCAGATGATTTTCCATTTCTCGGCGTATAGTTCAATATTCTTACCCACGACCTTGGCTCCATTGAGGACATGCCTCCGTAGATTCGAGACGACCTTCATCTTGAGTCTCTCTGCAGCCCTCAAAAGATCTTCTCCGTACAGCGCTACCTCATCCACGGAACTTATACCCTGATTTGACCAAATCTCATCCCCTCCTCCAGCACCCACAACCTGGGGACTCAATTTACGAAGGTTAAACGGGATCTCACACCCGTCGCACGATTCCCCAGTCCCGGAATCTCCAGAAGAACCAAACATGCTCGACTCGGTTCTGCGGCTAAACGTTGCCCATGTCATGTAGACTATCAGGAGAACGCCGGTAAAGAAGAGTAAAATTAGGAAAATGGGAATTAGCTTCATAGCTCGTTTACAAGCTCCCATTGGATCTAAACACTGAATAACTGATCTCTGCTGAGCTGACACGACCACTAGTGGAACGTGGAGAAATTGAGATTGTACGGACACGGAAGAGAAAGGATGGAGAAAGTTGAAAGGGGAACAGGATACTTATAGGAAGAAAGAAGGAGAGGATGAGACAAGAAATGGATCGATGATCAACATCCCAGCTCCAGCAGTGGTTCCAGGATCTGCTACTGTCAGGATGAGTTGCTTTGATTTGCTGGAAACATCCCCAGTCTTCTTCCCAGGGAAGACAAAGACACATTAAGAATTTACTAATGTCTTTGTTCGTAGTGTGTTCGAGATAATGATTATTCAAATCAACGTGATGTGATTTTGAAATGTCATGTTTTAAAAGGAATTCCAGGAATAACAAGCTTTGGCTTCCTACAAAAGTCATTACACTTGCCCATCCACCTAACTTTAGACTCTCGAATGAATATTCTGTGCGCTCCTTTGTCGATGTAATTAAAACTGTCGAGAGAACAAACTTAACTCAATTTAAATTCCACCTTTCATCTCTTGTGGTTCCTCAAGTTTTCTCCATCAAGCACACCGCCATTCATTTTGCCCTCATAAAGATTAACTTAGAAAAGATAAAGCGTATGAGATGAAGTAGTCCTTTTCAATGCTGTTCGAAAAAATTTGGAAACGGTTGATCACAAAAATGAATGATGAAACAGCCGTCCTTCAATTCTTCCTAGGTTATGGTAATTGGTAGCAATTAATTCAGCCCTTGATCCAAAATCTCATCAAATCTTAATTAGTATTCCGGTAAAAGCTCTAAAAGGGAATAGTAAACTGGCTTCCCGTCTATTATGACGCCTCTGGACTTTATGGAATATGGAAATGGAACGAATTTATGACTTTCAATTTTAGCATCATCACCTTTACTCAATCTCGTAATCAGAATTCACAAAACTGTGTTTCGCAATCCCATTTTCCTGCAAATTAACCCTTGTTGCATTTCCATTATTCCTTGTCTTCAGTTCCCACCTCCCACGATCATATCTTTTGCTGCTGTACAAATGTAACTTACAAATGTAAAATCAAAAGTGTAGTTCTCTGCCCCATTGTTGCTCATCATCTGGTTCTGGAAAAATGTCGTGATCTGATTTCTTCCATTGCGTGTACATTCTCTCAAACGTGAACATCATCAGGACACGGGTAGGATTTTTTAATGAGGAATCTGTGTATAGTTTTAATTGGTTCCTCCGTTGATGTTATCTTCCATGACTTTTGCATCTGACCAACTTTATCGTGGTAGGCATCTTATTGTTGAGACGACGACGACGCGTCAAAAAGTTAAGTGGTGGGTGGGTGTGTGTGTGTCGTGTGTCCTTGTACTTTCAAAAGACAACAGGACCCAATGCCATTTCCATTTATAGCATTTATTCGCAAAGACATGCAATAGTTTGTATAATTCTTTAGATGTTAGAGTAGTCCCAAAATTAATCTCGTGCTACACTGAAAAAATTTTACTTGGAAACTCATCGGAAAGTGCAAATCAACTACTTTTGCTCTGGCTTCGCTCCTTCCTGTACTGCCTTGCTGCCTTCTAAACTTGATTTATAAATTATTTTTAGCGAATAATAAGTTAGTGCCAGTTAGGCAGTGACTTAGTTGATTATCTGTTCCAATAGAAATGATACGCTCGTCTGTCTGCAACAATAACAAACAAAGGAGGAGGTGACTGACCTTTGGGTCTGGCGCAGGCGTATTTCAAATTACCATAAAAAAAGAAGATTCGAAATTTTTGGAAAACGTGAACTGAGTGCATTGCATCTGGTTTGGTTGGATCTGGTTGGAGGAGTCGCCTTCTATTTTTCGGACACAAGTTGTAATTACGGTAAGTTTTGAATCATTAATTTTGATTCCTTTGGGAGAATTAAGGTGCAGTCAGGCGTAATGTACAAGGGCACACTTTGCAAATTACAAACCACCATAAATCGTATCCGTGCCTTGTCATATTATGTCTGTCTGACTCTCTTTTGTGGGATGGGGATATTTAATCCTTCCTAAATCCTGTCGGACTCGGAGGAGGAGATTCGAGAATTCCAAGTAATTTTCAAGATTAATGACAAGTGTAAACTTGGGTTTGCGTTGTCGCTGAAGTGATTGGGTTTGGTTATGAGGATAATTTTAGACGCATGAAATAAGCATGAAATGATCTCTTCAATCATATTTACCATTTTAAAGTGTAATTTGCAAAAAAAAAGAGGCAAGGATATGGCTGATGACTTGGAATAGCACGAGGAGCTCTTAAGCTCTCTCACAATTCGTTATTGTGATTATGAGTCAGTTCAGTAGTTGGCGACTGCCATTGCCACCTCTTATCTGGACTGATTAACGTTATTGTGCTGTGGAATACAATGAATTGTTTGTTAATGCTTCCTTACCCCTCTCGATTATTCCCAGATCACACGCTCGGATGACAGATGACTGACTCTTGCTGAGGAACGCATCTCCACATCCGTATTGTGTCTATACACAATTGTGGTTTTGGTCTCAAGGGAAGCATTATTCTTAGATGGTAAGATCCATTTTCTCGATTATACAGAAGTTCAATCCAACCTTAATTGAATAATAATAATTATTCGCTTTGTGATTTGGATTTCAGACGGTTTGGTGGCGTAATTTTCGGTGGGATTTCTGGAGGAAACGAAACGATGCCAAAGAAAGTCACCACCGCCGGATTTATATTGGACAAGTTCCTGAAATTGATGACGAGGGGACTGGAGGTCGAGGACAGGAAGATGGGGCAGAGACTACAGATGACGAAGGGTCATCGACAGACACGGACTTTGATTTGTCAAAGGCTACGCCGCTCCAGACTCGACCTCCAGCTCGAAACTCAATGGCTATGCGGAGGAATAGTATGCCAACTGGGAAGACTCCACCACCACTAGGAAAGAACGACGGTTTTCCAACGAACCTGATCGTTTCATCGAGGGTGAGTATTAAAATCAAAGGAGCTCATTTTGAATTTTAGAAAAAATTGTACTCTCATGACTAAAAATGATTCCTTTCCAGTACACGTGGTACACGTTCCTGCCAAAAAACCTGATTGAACAACTCCGCCGAATAGTTAATTTCTATTTTGTTTTTATGGTCTTTATTCAGGTGAGCAGATTGAAGTTTGTGATATCCTAAAATCCCACAGTTGATTTTGATTTGACATAATTTTATTCTCAAATACTTTCAGACCTTTATTACGGACAGTCCTGTGAGTCCTGGTGAGAGCTACAATGCTATTTCCGTACATTCTTGGCATTAACCACGCCTGGCCAAGAGCTAAGTTGGGATTGCTCTCATTTTTGAATTTCAGTGACAACTGCCACACCCCTAATATTTGTGATGATGGTGACAGCAATGAAGCAGGGATACGAAGACTGGATCCGTCACTCTGCAGATAATCTAGTCAATAATCGGAGTGTCAATACAATCCAAGATGGGAAATTGGTTGTAAGTGGTTGTCGGTTGTATGCGTTATTGTTAGTCTACTCAACTAATTAGAACCTGTTCATCAGGTTGTCAAAGCCAAGGACTTGGTGGTGGGGAGTATCGTAAAGTTGGAAGGGGAGGAGCAAGTACCGGCGGACATTCTCGTCGTCGGCTCCAGCGATGAATTCCATAGGTGTCAAATTAATACGGCCAATTTAGATGGGGAAACTAATCTCAAGGTAATTAACAACTCAACTTTCGTCAACTGAAGCTCAGTTCCGAGTTCAACTGGTTTCCGGTCTCTCCAGATTCGTTATTGTCCGGCTGGATTTCCCACATTACGAATGGGTGAAGATTTCCTGAATCTTCATTGCGTGATTGAATGCGACCAACCCTCCCCGGACTTGTATGAGTTCACTGGATCCGCTCTGATCCCATTTGACCGAATTGAGCTCCACAGTGGGAGCAGGACCTCTCATCCCATGTCTCATCCGCACATCCAGACTCTCAACACTGCTAATGGAGCAGCCACCGAGCTCGAGAACCCTGAAACGAATAGTGAGCCTCGAGCAGCCCACCTGGGAGGAAACGCATCTCCAAAGTCACAACTGAAAAGTCAAAGTTCATTATCCCTTCCCCCGTTCCCGGTCTCAAACTTTCTACAAATCCCACTCTCCATGGAAAATATTGCACTCCGTGGGACGCGGCTCAAGAATACGGATTACATTTACGGGATTGTGCTATATGCGGGGAAGGACACGCGGCTCGCCCTCAACTCCCGACTAACGGACAATACCAAGTTTTCCACCGTGGAAAAGTACGAACTCCCCAGCAGTATTTCCAACTTAACAAATTTAATCTTTCTCAACTTCGTTCCAGATCTGTGAACGCATTTTTGATTCTCTTTATCATCTTCCTCATATGCCTGGTCTGCGTCTGCACTGGGATTCATTTCCTCTTACTGAGTAATAATGATTGAAACATTTCATCAATTACCGGAAATTCCACATTCGAAATCCAACAGAAAGGAATTACTTGGCCCTTTCTTGTCAATTTTAGACGATGCCTGGTACATCCCACGGGTAGAAATCGATTCCCTTTACATTTTCAACACGTTTGCCACGTTTTTGGTATTGTTCAACTACATCATTCCAATCTCTCTCTACGTCACAATGGGTAAGTTCTTGTTCTGGAATTCAATTGAAGAATGAATAATAATTATTCTTTACTAACCTCAAGCAACTCCTTTATTTACTGATTAGAGCTCCAAAAGTTTTTTGGCTCCAAATTCTTTGTTTACGACATGGACATGCGGGATCCAGTAACAGGCCAAGAACCGCTCTGCAACACGTCCGACCTCAATGAGGAATTGGGTCAAATCGAGTACTTATTCTCCGACAAGACTGGAACCCTGACGCAGAACGTGATGGAATTTCGACACTGCTCAGTCGCTGGGAACCGATTTGATTTCAAAGAGGATGATCAGTTATATCTGGTGGACAACGAGCATGACGTGAATGACCTAGTAGAGCCAGCCAAATCACCCGAACTTACCAATTTCCTCCGAACCCTTGCACTCTGTCACACCGTTCAGCTCATGCCGCACCGTCGCCCCAGTTTTGAAGCTTCCAGCGGATTTGCTTTCAGGAAGCAAAGGGTCTCATCCAAAATGCGGGCTGCCTCCTCCTTGTTCATACTGGAAGAGAATGGGCCTCACACAATCCCTGGGGTTATGGCCAATTGGGAATTCCAAGCCAGCAGTCCTGACGAGAAGGCTCTCCTAGAAGCGTGTTGCAGGTTATAACTCGCCTTTGCTTGATCGATTAGCTGATTTATCGTCATTTACATAAGACAACCATAACTTCACAGTCCTTCTTCAATCGTTTTAGGATGGGCGTAATTTATTTGGGAGAAAAGGAGAATGTACTCTCGCTAGACGTTTTTGGTCGTGTAGAAACATTCAAGCGACACTATGTTCTGGAATTTGACGCAGGTAATAATAATCACGCAATTAACTCAAGAGTGGGAATTTTAATCCGCGGGGGAATAGGTCGGATGATGTGAAATTGAATTTCCAGATCGTAAGTGCATGTCCGTCATTGTGGAAGACAGCGAGGGTCAAATATGGCTGCTGTCAAAAGGGGCGGAAACGAGTATCATGAGCAAATCAGACTCGGGTCCAATGACCGAAACTCTGAGGCACATTGTTGACTTTGCGTTGGTAAACTACTTGCTCCTAATTCCCTTATTCATTTATTTCGCACTTCCTTCCACCAGAACAAAGTAAAAGTCGAATTCTGTGACGACAATTTATTTATTAGATGGGAATGCGGACGCTGGCAGTAGCGGAGCGAAAGTTGACTCAAGACGAGTTTCAAGCATTCTCTCGTCAAATCAAGCACGCACGCCGGAAATTAAAAAACCGGGAAGAGCGGATGCGTGAAATCTACGCCTCTATGGAGCGAAATCTGACTGTCCTTGGAGCCACTGGCGTTGAAGATCAATTGCAAGAAGGCGTGCCAGAAACTCTGCAAGCACTACAAGCTGCTGGAATTCGCGTCTGGATGATCACTGGAGACAAAGTAGAGACGGCTGTCAATGTTGGGATTTCCTGTGGTCTGGTGACGCCGGGAACCACTCAGCTATTTGCTACTGGGAACACGACCGCCGAAGGTGTCATTGCCAATTTACAAGACCTGAGTGAGAAAATGCAACCTGGGGACAATACGACTCTGATAATTGATGGGTATACGCTGAACATTGGATTCAAGCATTGTCCTGAGCTCGTTCGTAGCGTGGCCATTGGTGCCTACCGTGTCGTTGCCTGCAGGATGTCCCCTAAATTAAAGGGTCAAGTAAGAGAACTTCCGAAACAAATGCAATCCTGAATCAGGCCCGCACGCGTAGATAATGTTGAAGCTCGAAGGCCCATTCAGACCCAGCACTTCCTCCCAGTCCTTAAAACGTATCATGGTTTCATATCCCCCTTCGTTAATTCACATTTAGTTTAGTAATCAAGCGACAACCCTAAAAAACTGTGTACCCGGGTCTGCGTCAAATTTAATTTGCCAAGAAAGGTGAACCCGAGGTGATCTCTTCAATACTGCTCAATTACACGGAGAAGTGCTGAGTCTGTTTGTATCAAGCTGGAGGGCGTTTATGTTGAACCACTTTTGTGACATTATGATTCGCTAAATTTGGCATGCCCATCTATAGGTTGTGGCAATGGTGAAATCAGGTCCGGATAAACCAATTACAGCCGCCGTGGGCGACGGTGCGAATGATGTGGCCATGATTCAAGAAGCTCATATTGGAATTGGTATGTTGCCGCGCTTGCGCTTCAACAGGAAAACAGTCGTTGCAGTCCGTGAAGGTCAACCTTTAATCTGGAATCTGCTTCCGGTGTTTTCTGTTTAGGTATTATGGGAAAGGAAGGGAGACAAGCCGCACGGTGCTCGGATTTCGCCGTGGCTCGATTCTGCTTCCTCCGGAAAGCCATTCTAGTTCATGGGCACTGGTACTACGTCCGGATAGCAACTCTGGCGATCTACTTTTTCTACAAGAACCTTGTTTTCATTCTTCCGCAACTATTCTTTTGTGCGGATTCTCAATTCTCTGGGCAGGTAAGTGTGGAAGAAGATAATTTTTCAGATCCAAGGGGCCTAATTAATTATTGATCCACTACAAAATGTTTAATTAATTTCCTCACACAGTCTCTCTTCAACTCATTTTTCCTAACAATGTACAACATATTCTTCAACGCCTGTCCCATCTTCACGTATGGTCTCCAAGAACAACCCTACCCTGCCTCAACGCTCCTTGCCCAACCGCACCTCTACAAGAAACTCACGCGGAACTCTTATCTCACCTGGAAAAATTTTATAATTTGGCATTCCTTGGCAATTTGGCATTCCCTGGTAATCTACTATATTCCAAGATTATGTTGGGTGAATCCGGAAGTGAATGACCTCGCCTCTTATGGGACTCTCATCTTTTGTAACGTTCTTGCCGTGACACATGTCAAGGTTAGTCGAACATTGACATTGAGCATCCTGAAACGCATAATTGCTAAACAAAAGGTCAAATCCTTGATTTTCTTAGATGTTCGAGTTCATAAGATTCGTGAGTGGGTGGACTGTGTTCTCTTTCTTTTACTCGGTCGTGACGCTGCTCTTCTTTACAGGAATTTATTCCGAAGTTGACCTGTAAGGGATACCCCCCATCTGTGGTATCTGCAGGCCTCGTCTGAACTGTCCTAACTTGCTTCTTTACAGGCGGGTGATCTCAGACATGTTTAATCCGGGTGACTTCCACGGTGCCTACTTCAGACTCATGAGCTATCTGGACTTTTGGCTCATCATCCCACTTGTGATTGTTACAGCACTAATTCCTGATTTTGCGGGAAGAGCCTTCATCAATTCTTGGCCGGACTTCCAGAGAATGTGGAGGCGGATGAAGAAGGTAGGAAGGTGGAAGCAGGTGATTGGGCAGAATTTACAAGGATGCTTATATGAATGTTTGGGGCTTTGGTTGAGTGTCTTTTGGTGCTTCTGTAGATTCATGTTGCACCTGCCCCTAGTAGTCCTTTCGAGCAAGATCCCAGTGAGCCTCTCCGTGAACCTGTTGATGTCGCTCCTCTGCCTGTGTGACCTGGACCTGTCCCCTGCTCAAACATGTGCTCGTGACCTTTTACTTGGCTCCCACGTGTAATACTTGCTTGACCAGACGCCATTAGTAAGCCTTACTATACGTGGCTTAAATTTAAAAGAAAATTCAGCTGTCCCTGTCTCATCTGCGAAGCTGAGTGATGGACCGCAGATTGCCAACTCACAGATCTCTCGTCGTCACTCTTAAAAAGAAAAGAATGACGCCCCTGTAATCAATACCGTGCTTTTAGTCGTGATTTGTTATTTTTCAGACTGCCAAACTGAAACGAATGCGTCGGAAGTCGTTCCACCTCCCACAACGACAAGTGTCTCTACTTTTTACCAAACGGTCTGGACGACTCACGGTTTCCACTTCCACCCTGCTCTCTTTCAAAGCGTCACCACACGACTCCTGACCTCAACCCAAATTTGTCCAAGTTTCTTACCAAAATAGACAAGAGCACTTTACATACGAACTGACCATTCCAGATGCAATCAAAATGTGATAATTCCTTCCTAATTTAATGTGATACGGAATTTTTTTAATAAAGCCAAAAACTAAGTTTTGGTAATTTCGAACAAAAGAATTCATCGGAGTTTTCCTAATCTGAAAACAGTATAAAAGCATAATAACTTAATAATAACGCAGTTTTAGGGAGTTTTTATTTGTGCAAACAAGGAAGTAGCCAGGCTACTAGTGAGTCTGGAAAATTCCCAATTGTAAAAAAAAAAGTGAAACCTCTCACTGATTTGCAAAAGTTTATTTCTTTGCTAAATGATAAAAGGCTGGGAGATCATTTTGGAAGTCGCCAACTCACTTAAGAAAGGAAAAGTTAATTGATGCATAACCAAACCAAGGCAAACTAGAGGAGTGTGTTATGCAGTTGGAAGTTTTGTTGCTTTTGAATATTGATAGCGTTTTAGTTGGCAGTCTTAGTATCAATACGATTACGGGAAGTTTAGGCATATCAATTGTAGTGGAACTTGGCAGAAAACCGCGGATCAAAGGATCAACTGCCGAAGAGATCTCAGCATTTGTGCTTTTGGACCAAAAGTTGATGACGCCAAAGGTCAACAATTTCGACCGCCGCTTGCTAGTCTTTCATGTGTGTGGATTTGTTGAACTGGTGAGGTGAGGCGATCCCAAACGTTAAGACTGACATTGACCCCTGCAATGCATTTCCAGGTTATCATCATTGAATCACAATCCATAAATCCACAACCACATTCTTGGATTGTGATTGGATTGAATAAGCATCTTTGAGCATCATGCCCTTCACATGATTGGATCACTTTGCAAATTTTGAACGGCATTGCAATTAACAACAGTTTCGGAATTAAAAGACAATATATTTTAAAGCCCTTGAGTATCCTCTGGTTGTGTGTGAAATAGATGGATAGAGGATAGGATAGGATAGAGTAGACATAACCATGTTGAGTGTTTTTGGTTGTGTAATTT
>Ga0194135_10002195_pt1 | contig 11832 bp, 11 predicted proteins | sample LitLau_LLRF_2013_FD_134024 | JGI IMG/M metagenome (GOLD analysis project Ga0194135, IMG submission 134024) | Freshwater sediment microbial communities in response to fracking from North America - Little Laurel Run_MetaG_LLRF_2013 (version 2) | ecosystem: Environmental > Aquatic > Freshwater >... | reverse complement strand
TCTGATTACGACAGAGAAAGTTATGTGAGGTTTTGCACAAAACCATTTGCACTTGAAGACTTCCACGAGAGTATTCATTTGTGCAATAACGCGATTCAGTGCAGATATCAGAATTCAGAGTTGAGAGACTCCGCACTACCTGATGAGAATATGTGGGATTGCTATACTTTCCAAGCTTATCTCAAGACAATTGGGAAACTTGACGTAAGTTACGGAACTTAAAATGCATTGATTTGGAATGCATAAAATTGACATTTTCGCATGTTGTAGGAATGGCCTAAGATCTACGAAGGGATGAAACAAGCAATTATTGGAGTTTTGTTAGCTTCCCAGGAGAACGTTGATACGAGAAAAGGTTGTTTCGAATTGTACGGAGCTGATTTTATGTTAGCTGAAGATTTCAAGCCGTGGCTTATTGAGATTAACTCTTGTCCTTGTATGGCTGCAAGTACAAGTGTTACTGCCAGGATGTGCGCTCAATGTCTTGATGATGTGATCAAGGGTAATGGCAATTTGAACTAACTAAATACTCGTGTTGGTTTAATATTAATCTTGTCTTCTCTGCAGTTGTGGTTGATCGGAAAGCAAATAAGAACGCAGATACGGGAATGTTCGAAATGGTCTTTAAGCAAAATCCATCTGCAATGATGGTCCAACAATTTACTGGTCATGATTTGGTAGTTCAGGGAAAAAAGTTGACGAGAGAATTGGACTGGCCAGGGTATGGCAATGAGTAATTTTAAAGTAGGGATCTGGAAGTTCTAAGATAAACCGTTATCATGCACTGTTTAGAGTGATGGTCCCTAAATCAATTAATTCTGGCTTAAAAACCAAGAGTTCGACAAGTCCTCCGACAGTTACAGTTGCATCTTCTGGTCCAACTCAAAAATCTGGACTTTCTCTTGCACAACCTCACGAAAATCTCACCTTTGCTGATCTACTTCAGCGACTTAGGATGAAGAATGTCGCCATATTACAGGGGTATGCTTACTTAGTTTAATATGCATTATGTATGAAATGTCAAGAAATCAACTCATGCTGGAGTTCTTTGTATGAAATATAGAAGAACACGCAATCCTAAAGACATGCAAGACGATAATGGAAACAAAGACCAAAATGGGACCAGTAATTCAAGCGCTATGATTTCCGGAATGAAGAGAGTATACCCGAAACATGGTAAGTGTATATTAAATTGCATGAAACTAGCAGCTAACAATTAAGTATTGAGAACAGGGTTTCATTAAAGTGTCTTGTTTTCTAAGCTGGAGTCGCTTCCAAGTACAGGCAAACTGCATCAGGGTCAAAAAGTGGTGGAAAATCTGACAAAAACAATGAAGACCCAAGTTTCGCTTACATCTCTAAATATGCAGCGGATGGAATCGATCTCTCCAATATAATCCGCTTGAAAGAGACCCTTCAAAAAGAAAACGAGGAGAATAGACCTCGGGGCATCTCTGGAAAGGAAAATTCTTCAAGTTACGGAAATCCGTACCTCCCATCAAGTTCAATTCGTACAATGGATGACATGAAAGCTGCTTTAAGTCAAAAGTATTGTAAGAGTGAATTAAGTTCCCCTTGTGATTCTCTCAGTGACCTAACCTTTCCTAATATTAATCCTAATTCCCCTTCCTCTCCCCAAAGCCCAAGATCCCCATCGGCGTCACTTGGGCCCGATACTGAAGGACTTGAGGAACATGCCCAACAATCCAAACATAGTGAGACCGAGATTCGAGTAGAAGAAAGACCCAGTACTCCTCTGATAGACCTTTCCAGTCCACCCACACAAAGTGCCCCTGAACTATCTAGTCCACCTTCACACAGTACTCCTCAATTGCCAGCTTTAACCGGTGGTAAAGACGATATTTTAACTATTAGTGATATTCTAAACAACAATTATGTAATTGAGTCGTCGATATTTAAGTTCCCAGCAGTGATTAACTCTGCGTCCGAATCTAGTTCGGAGTCCAACTCGGACTCTGGAACAGATTTCTTAGATAATATGATAACCCCTTATCCTTCTTCTTTTCATAGAACAAGTGAAGAGCGTGTTAGACGCTTTCAAGGGATTAATGTAACCAAGAAAAAAGCCAGTGTGAGATCTTTAAGCCACCATAGAACTCATGTTCACCATCGACACTCACATCCTAAATTCCCCTGCCACAAAATATCTCTGGAAACTCCCCTTCATATGGGAAGTGGACGAAGATCTGCTCCTACTTTTCCATTGAAAAAAATAAATTTAAAATTATCCTAAATTCTCTGTGCTAGTATTCGTTATAAAAAAAGATGTACGATTAATAATTGACATTTACACAAACCGCAATATTTCTGCCCGTGTCCTCTTATTGGTATTTATTTTAAGAAACAGTGTAGTAACATACTGAAAAGTCATACCTAAAACTGTTGAGGTATTTTCGAACTGCGATCTATCCCAAATTAACAGTAGTTCGTGATATTCGCATAGTAAAATCGTAAATTTAAGCCTAATGGTATTGTAACATAAACTGAAAATTGTTCTAACGAATTAAGTTCATCATATTATTATGCACGGTTCTAATTTTGAACATTAAACTGACTATGTTATGTCGTGGCACTTCACCAGTTACAACTACACTTTTTAATCCTAAAGAGCCTTAAATGCGACGTATTTTCGCACACTATCATGCACAATGATGACATTGGAGTGTGATGAGCAGCACTTGAAAGGATTTGAGAGATCAGAGCAATCATTAGGTAGCGGGTTTGAGAGCGAAAGATAATCTGGGCCGTGAATTATTTTTGCCCAAAATTTTCTTCTGCTCTTCTTTAGTACGCTTTTCTTGATCGCGCTTCATCCGTTGTCTTTCTTCGTCTATTTTGCGTTGTTCCTCAACCATCGCCAACCTCTCCTCGGCCTGTAAAATAAATGCATTAAAGTTAATTCAACATAATCGAATACACTTAAACCTGAAGTTTTGCTTATTTAAAATAAAAAGTTCACTTACCAATTTTCTTTGGGCTTCTTCGATTTTGCGATTATTTTCCTCCATTATGCGTTCCAGTTCCTCTCGCTTCCTTTTCTCTTCCTCCTACAGAAACACGGAAGAAAATGCATTAGAGACATGTATAAGACAGCTTGGAAAGCGGAAGACATTCACCTGACATTCACTAATACATCTAAAACAGAGAAGGTTCATCCTACACTCTCACTACGCGAACACACCCTGGAACAACTGACCGACCTAAGAAACGGCCAGTCAATTGCCCAAGGTTCCATGAGCAAAAATATTTTAATAAGGTATTTGAGATAATGATTGAAAGAAGTGCGTTCCGGTGAAGCGTTGAGAGGTGAACCCGAATGGAGTCATCCGTTCTGCTGTACAACATTAGAGAAATGAGAAATGATTTGAATACAATGTAAACTCACTACCTGTCGCGGCGACGGTCGTTCTTCTTCGTCATAAACTTACCACCACAACACCATCATCACCATCCTTATCATCTCGTCCCCAAATTCTTCTTTTGTTCCTTCACACCTTATCAACTCTTACTGCCTATCACCCTTCTTTGCTCCGCTACAGCATTACGAATTAACATCGAGATCGCTGGGCATAAGCGAGACAACAATAATTCTTCCCATTTGAGCAGAAAAAAGACAGCGGTCCTCAAGGATCAAGTGTAGACCTTCATGGATGGGCAATGATGCAAGCCCCACCATTCAAACCACACTTATTTTTCCAACCCTATCTTTTCGAACAGCTCTGCTCCATAAATATATATCTCTTAATTCAATCAAACTCTACGTCAAAGTCTACAGGGAAAGCTACATTCCCCACCCAATCACTCTACATGTGAACCTTAACAGACCTGCCACTGAATCTGACTTCCGGTTATCTAAGTACGTGCACAGCACATTTATTCAAAATATATATCATTTCGTTTACGAGACATCTCGGACCTTAAAAGGTTTTCTTTGATTAAATGTGACTTGGAAAAGAATCAATGCTTTGGTCAGATTAAAAATTATAAAAAGCGTGCAAACAAATAAAGTCTATCATGATCGTATCACAAAAGGTGTTCACACAAGGTTAGAAGTTAAAGTTTTGTACTTTCTCTCTACAAATATAAATATGTATTCTGTAGTTGTACTACTGTCAGTTAGGTCTCGAGTTAATTGCTTAAAGCGTGTGTGAGTCATGGAGCAGAGCAACTGATATTTGTGGAAACAGCAATGCTGCTCGGACCATGAAATCGATGTCATCGCCAACAAAAAAGTCATCGGCATCGGTAATGTTATTAAAATCTGCATAGAACTGAATTGGGGGCCTTGTAATAAGAAGCGTAGGGGAAGATGGAGAAAGTTGCGCTACCTCTCGTCTCCTTTCTTCTTCCAGTTGCGCTGCTTTTTGTCGCTGCAGCTCCTCCATCATTTCTGCCTCTAATTGTTCTTTGGCTGCTTCGACTCGTCGAAGGACTTCCGCTTCGATCTCCTCCCTCCGTCGCTCCAATTCCTCCTCCACTCTTTTGGCAACCATCTCCTCTATTCTTTTTGCCGTCTCTTCTTCTACTAATTTAGCCTCTAGCTCTTTCTGTCTTCTGTAATATCCAAGTAAAACAATACTTGAGTAACTTTTTAAACTCATCACTCTACACTCTCACGTCCGTTAACATTGCGATTTGACTTTGATTCCCACCTTTGTCTCTCCAACTCTGCAAGTCTTTCAATCTCTTTAGTCGGACGAGTACTTCTACTCCTACTCCTTGATGACGAGCTTCCACTACTACTACTTGACCTACCAAATACAAACATGAGTTAATTATACTCTCGAAATGGATGACAAGCGTTATAATGAAAATTTTGTAAACTTTTGAAACTTACGAGGATCTGGAGCGACGAATTTCCTTAGTCCTTCCTCTTCCTTTTCTATCTCTCTCCCTTTCTCTCACCCGATCTCTTGATCTCGATCGCTTATTGCTCCTGCTTTTCTTTGATTTCGACGAAGAATGGTGGTGTCTACTACTACTACTCCCTCCCCCATGTCTCGTAGAAGGTGACCTTGAAGATCTGCTTTTTGACCTAGAGCGACTTCGCTTTCTCCCCATCGGGCTTTCTGAATAGGTCACCACCACACACACACGTTTAATATTTACTCTAATTTCCTTCCAGTAACTCCTTATCAAAACCCCTTTCTCAACGTTCTATAAATCCTTCAACCCCCAGCCGTGCCAGGAAAGGAGGTCACAAAGGTCACACCTAGAAATCCAAAATATTAAGATAAGGTAAATTTCAACTCCTCCCGCGCTTCCTCTTTTCAACAACAACAACAATAAACACAAAGTTCACCTTGACCGACGAAGGCCTCCCTTGTTCCTTAATGTAAACACACTCGCCGACACAGAAACCTTATCTTAAATCTTGTGTCCTTCGTCACTCACTTAGATTGTCTTGTGAGGTCTTCCATGTTTTATTCCAAGAACTCTCCACTACTTTCTCTCCTGTGAATGATACACTGGAGCTTAATAATATCTGCGAGAGAGATGAGAAGACGGACTCTCCCTTTTTACTAGGTGAGTGGAACTCTTGTTTCTTTGTTCAGTGAGAGGGCGTTCATAAACCGTGGAGATCAAATACGCATGCAAACTTTACATTATTATTGGTGCATCATGTGCCTGCCTGTTTAGAGCCGAGATAAGCTCCTGAGATAAGCGCAGGTACTAAGGCGGAGATAAGATGAGGAAATGAGGATATGAAGGAGAATGCAGTGCTGTTTTGGTGTGTATGAAAGTTGGTGCATAGTACTCATGGAATTCATGAAGATTAAAGAGAGTGCCGTTGCATGTATTTTACAGTCGCATTGAATGTTAATATGCTGGGGGAACTGAAGGTGGTGGTGGTGGTGGACATGGAGGGAAGTGCGGTTTGAGAGGAGTGAGAGACTGAACTTCAAAAAAATATCCAGATTATTTTAATTAAGGGTAGTAGTGTGCTACGTACATAATTAAAGATTAAGGTTATAGACGTAAAAAGACGATATAGGGTAGTCCTGACTTAAGTGTACTCTCTCTTGTTGTTGTGTTGATCTTTAAGTGAAGGATTCATTCAGAAGTTATAAAAAGAAGGTAAGTTTGTAAATGTAAATATAAATACGCAGTTTTGTGTGGACATTTGGAATAGTGGAACAGTCGAGATTAAGGTGGGGGTTTTTGATTATGTAGGGAAGATGTTTTGGAGTAATGCGGCGACCAGTTCGACAATCGACACAATTTTGGACGAGCCAGATGTAACGTTGCAAAAGATACTGGAACAAGATGACATTCTGCAGGAGCTGAGAGCACAGAACAAAAAGTTGGTGGAATTCCTCTCAAGGAAAGAAAACATAAATGGGATGATCGACCTTGTAACGTCCGAACCAGATTCATCACTTCCACTTGCAGCGCAGTACAAGCCTGCGAATGTCTCTTGTGAAGTTTTGACTTGCGATAATTCATTTGCGGAGAAGATAACTGCGGAAAGAGCGTTTTTGGAGAAGCTGTTTTACTTCTTTAGAGATAAGCCATCGCCGATCAATCCTTTGTTGGCGTCTTATGTCTGCCGAATCTTGAGTGAAATGATCTCTCGGAAGATGGATATGAATTGGTACTCTTATCAACTTAATCTTATTCAGATTATGGGGTATTTGCAACAAGAACCTGGGATTGTTGAGTGGCTGCTGAATCACCTTGATTGTTCTGCTGTGTGCGAGTTCTTATACAAGTTAATAATGAATGTGGAGGGACCTGATATGAGGGCGTCTCTTTATCAATGGCTCGTTGAGAGGGAGAGACTTATTTTGAGGTTGATGGAAAAAATGACCCGGACTGAGAGTGAAGATGTACATGCAAATGTTAGTCGACTAGTGGGAGATCTCCTATATGCCTTTTTGGATGAATTAATGAACTCGAATCAAGATCGGACTGATGCGGATCCTTTCCTCCAAGCCTTACGCAGCTATGAGACTATTTCAACTTTACTTACGCAAGTTTTTGCACCAAATGCCATATGTGAGACATCAGTTATGCATGGATTGGATTTACTCCTGTCATTGCTGGGGATAACTCGTCGATCGCCACGCCAATCTGGGAGAAATGACTCGCTGGATGAAGACAATGATGGGATTTTATTTACTGAAGCGATTAAGAATGAGATTCTCGCTGTGATGCCTACACTACTGATGCTCCTCGAGAGTCCTGTTGACCCTTACTCCATTCCTTTGACTTCTGGAGTCCTGGAAAAACCTGTTGGGCTTGGAAGACTCTCGATTGCCAAGTTTATTGCTCATCTTTTCACACTGAATGACGACCAGCTCAATATGGGTATGATTGAGAGTGGTGTTTTAAAGCAACTGTTGGATTTGTTTTGGGAAAATCCATGGAACAACTTTCTTCATCGATATGTGTGCAAAATCCTTGCGTGCGTAGCCAAAGCTTCAAATGCATCTCCGGGGAGTGCCTCGTATCTCATGGACATGGGAATACTATCGAAGATCCTGGAGGTTTTCGAAGACAAAAAAGGGCTGAAAGTTGGCTACAGAGGACACCTAGCCAAAGTCGCTTCAGTGTGGGGAGAAGCTGCACAAGCTGATGGGAATTTAAAAGACCTCATGAAACAACTGGAGGAGAAGGATAAAGAGTTGTATTCAAAGTGGGATGCCTTTTATGGAGACACGCTTGAGAATTACTTGAGCGAAGAAAAAGTGCTTCTTGCTGGAGTCCACCCGCCTGCATCTGGAGGACTTCTTTCTGCTTCTTCTGCCTCTTCCTCGATGCCTTATGAGTCTGACCCTGCGTCGTCAATGTGGGATGGCAGCCGAACTAATTCTAACCTTGGTGGACTTGGGATTGACTTTGATTCGATTTCGGACACTTTCAGCAGCGTTACCATTGATGGTGAAGATTCAAAATCTAAGTCTCGTTCAATTTTCGAAATGTTTTGTAACGATAAAACATCTACATTTGGGTTGGACGGGGATGAAGATGAAGAGAAAGATGATGACGATGAAGACTCTCTAGGAGATGAAAGATGGGAGGATGCTTCTCAAAAGTTTGCCCAGAACAAAGATAATGAATTATTTTTCAAAGGAAGTGATGACGAAGACAATAGTCCGAGTTCCGTCCTGCCACCCTCATCTGCCATTTTAGGAATCAACCCTTGGTCTGAAGAAGGAGGTGGTGGAGGTGGAAATGGTAGTGGGGATCCGTGGAGCAATGATCCAGCTGCTTTGGACTTGTTTCCTGCTCTTGAGACATCAGCTATGAGTGCAGAATGGGCGAAGTTTGACCTCAATGATGTTAAACAAAGTAACGGAGGTGGACAGGACGATAGTGTGGATGAATGGGCTAACTTTGAAAGCGCTTTATCTACTCAGCAAGCTGGAGAAGTCGCTCATGAAACACCCACGACGCCCCCACAAACAGAACCTTGTCCTGAAGAAGGTGAAAAAGAAAATGGAGCCAAAGAAGGAGAAAGTGCAACCACTGGTACAGAAGAGAAAGAAACGCGCAATGAAGATGCAGAAAGTAAATCTCCTGGTTAAAATTATTTATAACAATGTCGAATTCGCAAGAATTATAGTCCCTACCAAAACACAACCTACGAATCAATAACTTATTATTATTATTGTCAGTTGGAAGTAACTTGTTCAAATGTACTGAACCAATAAGTTGAATGTTGACTAAGTTGTTATTGTTTTTTGAAATTATGTGATAGTTGTTAGTTTTCTGAAATTGATGCTCCCAATTATTGTGTAATAACATTTGATTGATAAGTTTAGTAGAGATGCAATGTGTCAAGAAAAGTACATATACAAATCTATTCTAGTGCAGACAGAAGTTTGTAAAAGTGGTGTCTAAAAAGCATTTACTAAAAATATTCCGTCGTCGTCACCAATAAACTGTGATTTGATTTGCTTCATCGTACAAATCGACATTATGTGTTGTTTCTCAAGTTAATTTTCATCTTTTAATAGCATTTACGGCTTTTCATAGGACATGTTTTAATTACTGCATTGCTTCTATTCGAGTGGATTGATGATTCATTAAAAATTATTTTAACAGGAAGACTTAATGCAATTGTAGAAATGGACAAAAGAGTGCAAGCAAACGTTCAGATTTCACAACAGGGTTCGTCTAATTGTCTTGCAATTATCACTTGGCAGTTACCACAACGAGTGGATGGGTCAATTCAGGTGACTTTCAGAAATTCATTTGCGTATTTCTTGCTGGAAACCAATACATTACGACATGAGAGTTAATTCTCGATTGAAATCTTTATTAGGTACTGAAGTGTGAACCCAAGTCTGGAATTACATTTTATGTTTCGGTGTCGGGAACATCTCGTAGTTCCAATTCAGGAAATACTATATATCTTCATTCAAAGTTCGCTTCATCCCTCAAGTTGGAGCCAGGAAGCGAATTATCAGTAATCCCAGTACGAGAGGCTGCAACTAACCTCCAAAGTGCTAATATCTCTTGTGCTTCTGTTGATGACTGGGAAATCCTAGTAATTCAAAGGACATTTTATATACATGATTTCGGTTTCACAATGTGTTGCTAATAAAATATTTGACTTACAGGAATCTAATGCTGAGAGAGTTCGTAACAGTTTGCTTCATCAAATTAGAATTGTTTTCCCAGGTTTAGAATTCCCATTTTGGATAACAAAGTCTCTCACCATTAACCTTAGGATACAAAGTCTGAATCCAGCTTCCTCATTCGGTATCTTAAGTCAGGATTCCGAGATAATAATTCCGTCACTAGCTTTACCTGATGACGCTTCAATCAACATACCAACTTGTATGAAAGTTAGACTACATCCAATTCGCTTGCCGGATTCAGTTTTAGTCCAGTACCCCAGTTCGTCCCTGCTACTTAAAAATATTTATAATGCTTTTATTAATCGACACTGTCTGTTGGAACAAGTAGAGGAAAGAATCACTTCTTTCAAGTCTGTTCTTCGTACTTCTTTAGACGACACTACTACTAAAGATTCCGTCAATATTTGTGTCCATATAGTAGAAGAATGTAATTTGGATTCAAGAATTTTGAAATACTTTCCTGTCACGAACCCTAGCTGTCTGTATGTTCATCCGGAACTTTTCAAACTTGAGCAGCATTTAAAACCAAAGAAATCGTGTTGGCTTCAACAGGATGTTAAAACCACATCTGATCCTGGAAAATCTCATTTTTCAGTGTTAGGAAACCAACAATTTCAGAAGGATGGATCGAGGTACTATAATTTAATTTGTAGAATGACTTTTTGAATTATCGTACATGATATGTAAATCTAATTTGTATGTATTTTTCTGCAGTAGCTATTCTTTCTGTGGAAGTATCATTCAAGAATGCGTCTCATTCATGAAAGCAAGTTTATCGTTAGGCTTATTGAATCACTCTGTGAAAGGAGTAGGGCACGGGAGTATTCTAATTGAAGGTAACCTTTACTTGAATTCTGTATGTGGAATAAAATTTTGAAAATCCCGTTTTTATAAAGGAAAACCGGGAAGTGGAAAATCATGGTTAGCTGAAAAAATTGTCAAAGCACTTGACAGATTTCCATATTTCGTTCACTATGAGATAATTAGTTGCTCTAAATGGAGAGGCAAGAAGGCAGAGACAGTAGAAAAAGAGTTCAAGTTGGTCTTGGAAGAGGTTGGCAGTGAAATGTGTCCAGGAATAATTGTACTTGATGATTTAGACAGTCTCGTCCCTGCTCCAAAGTCGGAGCACCAGGTGAACCCTCAGGAAGATTTCCTCCTTCTAAAGTAAGTCTTGCATGTGTGATTAATTGTTGTCTGTACCGGACAACAATGAGAAAATAATTATTGTTCTTTTTAAAGGCTTTGTGAAACCCTCATGGACTGTTTGATGCCTTACAAAGGACAACAATTGAGTGTGATTGCAACTTCAACTAGTAAAGAATCATTGAATTCCTTCTGGAAGACGAGGAAAGGGTTCTACTTCTTCCAAAAAGTGGTCTCTATCCCTCCTCCTACTCAAGTGAGTCATAATTTGAATGGAGAAGTGTAATTGTTGATAGAAAGGAAAATGATACGCACCATTAACAACCTTTTGTCCATTTTGTTATGTGGTATGCTTTTGAATTTTTACGTCTATTGTATCCTTCTTCAGATGGAACGCTACGAGATTATAGAGGAAAACTTGTCTCGCTATGCAAAGGATGTAAAGGGGTCGAAAAGCGAGATGATAGATATCTTAGGTTCTTTACATGACCAACAAGCTACACCCCAGTTTCTGCATAATATTGCTCGGAAGTGGGCAACATTGGGGGAAACTGCTGACCTGAAAAAAGTTGTGGAAGAAATGACAGAGAAAAAGCAGAGTAGCTGTGTAAACTTGGACTGGCATAAAATTCAAGGCTTGAAGAAAGTGAAACAAGTGTTGATTCAAATCCTCGAGTGGCCAATAAAAGTATAAAATAATTTCAATAATTTGACATGAATTTAAAGAGAAGCATGAATTTTATAATTAAATTGTGGACAATTGTATTGACTGTCAATCTGATCTACTCCACAGTATGCAGACCTGTTGAAAAACTCTGCAGTTCGATTACCATCAGGAGTTCTCCTTTATGGGTACCCTGGGACAGGCAAAACCCTGTTGGGGTTGGCAATTCCATCCCTTCTCGGGAATAATACAAACTTCATCCATATAAAGGTACAAAGAGCAAACAAATGAAGGTGGTTGTGGAGAGCATAAGCTGATAATCGGGTTCAAAGATGTGATTAGACTGACTTTTGTTGAAAGGGTCCCGAGTTGTTATCCAAATACATAGGGGCGAGTGAACAAGCTGTACAG
>Ga0194135_10002194_pt1 | contig 11835 bp, 8 predicted proteins | sample LitLau_LLRF_2013_FD_134024 | JGI IMG/M metagenome (GOLD analysis project Ga0194135, IMG submission 134024) | Freshwater sediment microbial communities in response to fracking from North America - Little Laurel Run_MetaG_LLRF_2013 (version 2) | ecosystem: Environmental > Aquatic > Freshwater >... | reverse complement strand
CGTCTGATATGGACTTAAATGAGAGAGGCATTGTGTCTTACATTAGAATGTGCATAATGATAGAGTTTGCGGCGGTAACAGATGGTGGTGTCTCGTCTTCTAAGAATGAACAATATATTTTTATCCTTATCCTTACGTAACGTAGAGATGACAACTTTTTTATCAATGAAATCACGAAAATTATTATAAGTAATACGTTGCATCACTAATTGATCATTGTATCGTTCATTATTTCATTATGGGGCATAATTTAATTATAACTTGTTTGCTCCGAAAATTTCAAAAGACATTGAAAGTTTTTTTAAATGAAAATAGGTCTAGAGTCTAGAGCCTATCATGATTCGAGGTCATCATATAATAATTTTGTTCTTAGTGAATAGTGATGAACACAATGACAAGGAAAATTACACAATTTACTAGATAAGAGTAATTGCAATTGCTGTTTCGGTAGTAATGCCAATAAGAATGATAGATAGTAGTTTTTGTGAAGTCATTGTCTCCAAATACTACTGAAATTACACAGACCAAGTCGATTTCCACTGAATTGAAATGTTGAACATATAGGTAACCTGTTGGGTACCCCTTTTCAACTGTTCTTATCGTCACTGTCGTGGGCTCTTTTGAGGCAGCCCAATCCGCATGAAAAAAAATATGGAACTCAATAGCGTCTAGCTTATAGGTATTAAGAGAAAGATCATTTCTCTTGTATTGTATAATTAATATGATTATTATTATTATTATGTATTGTATGTACATATGTATAATTATGTATTGAATAAAATAAACCACCAGTCTAGGAATAAACGAATTATATCAATTCCCTCACTTCTAAATGCCACAAAAAGTAAAACTCCGAGTCGATCCCTCCCTCTATCACCAGGATTTTTCGGCTCAGTTTCTGGACTGCCCCTCCATAGAACATCGTTCTAAATAATGGCACACGTAATAATGGTAAATGAGACGGTATTAATAAAGATATCAAGGAAAGGGGAGGAGGCCATCAAATATCGCCAGACGAACCTCAAAGGTACCTGAACCTGCACTCTGTTGTAGGTACGATTACCTCCAGCCGGCACGCAACCCATGCTGCATTCAATGATGCCATCAGTGAAATTCACTTTCAACATAATCTAAGTTGACTATAGACCAAGTGCTCAACCCAATGCCAGGTCGTCCATTTCCCTGACAGTTGAGCCCCACCAAACCTTGGCCGCCAGACAGAAAGGGACATCTCCAGCTGTTTCTTTCTCTTTACGATATTAATAAGGAAAGATAATTAAAATAGGAGGAGGGATGGTGGAGGGAAGTAGCTGCTGGACGAGGCTAGTTTTGTCTCGTCGTAGTGCCGGTGAAGAGTTAAGGTACCGAGTATCATTTCTAAAGACGGCTTTTTTGTGTTTTGTGTCAGTGCTGGGATATAGTGCATATTTCATTCATTTGGAATGGTTTTTGTCATCGTGAACTAAAAGCGGTAGGTTTCTAAAAAAATGTTTCTGTCTAGGAGCGTAAGGACTTCTTGGTACTTTCACATATTTTGTCCGACCGACATGCTCGTACAAACACGACAGCAATTAACCCCATATTATGCGCCATACAGAAATGTTTGTACCTAATCCAGTTTGAACTTCGCATGTTAAAAAAGAACGAATGAAAAACGAAATGGACTGTAACAATAGATTACCGGCGAAAAGCCATCGAAGAGCTTTTTATCTCGTAAAGATACGAGTATTGTGATTAGGTAGGTGATGTACGGTACATAGGTACATACTTACTTTCCATAATATATTGGTTCTACATAGTTATCAATGTTTCTTTATTGCACCTAGGGCGAAGGGTACAATAGTCTTTAAACCAGTGTTAAGCGATTTTAAGCCAATCAAAAGCATCAATTCGTCGTTAATCCTAGGGGAAAGTCTATTGTACCGTTCGCCCTAAAGTTTATTAATTTTAAGAAAGTAACAATTATCATGAAGTAAAAAACAGTTTAGTTACTTTTCTACAATAAAGTTTGAACAAATCGTGATCATAATATCGTGATATGTGTACCCTATCCCTATACTTCAAATTTTATCGAACCGAAGACAATAAAGTAAATAGCAGTAAGTTACGTTATTTCATTATTTAGTACCTTTACGTAAAACAGGAATAATATAATCATAATAATAAAAAGACTGGGGTATTATCTAATCAATAAAATACCAGGCAAAGTAAACCGGGTGAGGGTTATGTTATGATCTCATAAAGATACGTGTTAAACACGTAGGGGTACACGTGTAGAAATCCCACTTGTAACAGTCCATGTGGGTATTGTTGTAGATGGTAATAATGTTATGTTAAGGTATAAAGGAAATAGGTCAAGGCCCAAACAAAGCTGCAGCTTCTGTATAAGTCATTTCGTTTTCAGTAGTGTCAGTACCAGGTTGGATACAGGAAAAATTTTGGTAAGCTTCCCGGTGATTTTTGTAACAATTACATTTTTTGGAAAATCGTCAGGTATTCGTCTGATCATAAGATATGAAATGCCAGACAATCAATATGAAGCTCTGTATACTTATCATGGTAACAATGCCTGAGCCTTGGTGGTGCCTTGAAGAACTGGAAGACTTTAGAAATGACGACATCGCAGTAAGACCACACTTGGAGATCTGATGATTGTTTGTAGTTTTCAACCGAAACAGGTTACTGGTTTTTTCCTCAAAGTGAGATCTTAGTGCGATGTCGTCGTCTCAAGATCTTCCAAACCATCAAACAATGATTCTTATGGAGATTACCTTTTTGCTATTATCATTATCTAATTAAGTGGGTGCCCCTATAATGATTGAAAATGAAAATGGGAGACAGCACCAGTCAATAGGTATAGGCAATTGAACTGAGGGAAACAAACAATGTGGCCCTACCTACGTACACAAGTCCGTGGAAACCCTGTAAGAGAATACGAATAAGCCGACAATAAAGGGAAAGCCTGACGCTGTATAAAGGGCCGTAGCAAAGGGACTTCTCAGCAATTAGGCACGTAGTTTGACCCATTCATACCCGCGAAGGAGGAGTGGCTTTAAGGTAACTACAAACGGTAGCACACGTGCAGAGCTGTTCTTCGAAGTAATGACACGAGAGCTTGGATTCTTCTCGCTAACTAAAGGCAGACGCACACATGCCATTGCCGCAAGGAAGAGTGAGCGACCGTCCGTATTTTCCTTTAGTATGTACATGAAGCAAATGAACATTGCATCTTGTGACGGAGTGCAAACTTAAATAGTTTAAAGAAGAATGAACTTAAATTCTTGTAGACAAAGCATTATTCAATATAAACGCTTTTCATGATGTTAAGATTTCCCAGAATAATAAAGCTAAGCAGTATTACAAAACATTGAAAATAACTCTACTTGATACATGTATTTCAAGTTTCTCAGCGACGTGGCTGGTCTCAATTTAGTCTTGGTCCGGAAAGTTTTCGAGGTGAAATACCTACTTGCTGAAGGAAACATGAAATGGCCTTCCTTTCAATCAACTGTTTTGTGAGCGAGTTGATTTGTCTCAGACAAGATGCGGTCTTTAAAATGGGTCCCTATCGACTGGGCAAACAATAGGCAAAATATAAACGAAATGTATGAAACACCCATGTACCGATCCTGAATTCTAAGCTACGAGACATAGCAGTGAACTGAGCTGAAAAAAGATGAGCTCAGGGAAGACAATTAATATTCAATCCGATGGGAAATAATAAATAGAGACTGTCCAAACAGGTGTTTAGTTAAATAGGTGCTGAAAATGCAAAGCTCAGATAGGAAAACCTGTTGAGTTGATAGCCAGCATCACCCAACATGACATGTCCCGGCTATCACTATCACTTTCACCGACTCGGCGCTTGGTGCCCATTGCCCCCGCTACAATCCTACTAATCATATCATTAAAATTATCATTAACAATGGCCTGAGAACTGCATCAGCTAAGCTCGAGCCAATTAGTTACACTACTTGCAGACCTATCGTCAAGCCTCAATGACCAGCTTGTTATTATTGTTTTAAGTTAATTATTATAACCCATTATTATCGTTCAGCTCTTTCACTTTTGTTTTTATGTATCATTCATTTCTTTCTTATAACAATAACTTTTTATAGATTCATAGTAACTGTTATATCCTTTTGTTCCAGAGTCAAAGGATCAACATGAAGTTGCCCATGAGATTGGCGATTGTCGCCATCACTTTCTACATCGCACTTGCGGAACCCCAAGATGTGACCAAAACTAAACCCGCAGTTACAAGAACTATGTTGCATGTGTCTCGAAGTCTTGATCCTTCAGAAACCGAGCTCCTTAGTGTTAAATCAAAATCAGGAGCAGTTGCTACACTTATTGTCAAAAAGCGCGAGGGACGACTATCTCAAGTTTCATCAACCACAGAAACAAAAACCCCGAAAATCCAAGATGCTCCCAACCTCATCCGAGTAGCCAAATCTCAAGCCGTCCCCAACCCTGTTGAAATCCGTTCTGAGCCCATGTATGTCAAAGATGATGCCGCAAACAAGAAAAGAGCTAGAAATCTTCAAACCGTCGGTGATGATGGTATTCCCGTAGTGGAAGGCATCCGAGTACCCGATAGTCCTGAAGATAAAAAGCACACCTGGAGGAACGCTCGAGTTATAAATGGAGTTCTAGTTCCCTATAAGCAATCACTTACAGCTCAAATACCTTTGAAAGGAGAAAACATAGAGAAGAAGAGCACCGAGAAGAAAGAAGTTGAGTTAAGTTCTGTTTATGTAGCACAAGAGAAAAACATGTCAATGTTTAGCGCCAATGACGAAGTAAAAGAAAAGTGGAAGGGGATTGCTGAAACTGTTTCCTCTCCTACAAGATCGTCACCAGTGTTCCAACCAATCCCCCTGACTTTCCCGGATAGTAAGAAAACCGATGCCAACATCGCCAGTCTTATTTACAAAATAAATCAGAAGGAAATGGAAACAAGAAGAAAATCTGGCCGAGGTTTTATTTTTGAGGCCGACCGAAGAATGGACGAAAATGTTGATGAGAACGGAGAACCTCTTTGGGTGGATAGCAGTCCTAAAGAAATCTGGACAAATGAAGGAAAGATTTTGGTGGCTGAGCGACGACAGGACAACGACGATCCCACAGAAGAGGAAAAGGTTCAACCTGTAGCAGCAGGTCGCCTTTTGCATCCGCAAGGATCATCTGTTTACCCCATTTCCGCTTTGTACTCTACACAACCATCGCGAGTTTCGTTCGAAGAAGGAGTAAGGACCCCTGTTCTACAGTACGCTCACCCAGAACTTGGAGTCCAGCCGGCTAAGGTGGCACCTGCTCCGTCCGAAAGTTCACAAGGAACTAAAGTACCGCCTTTGTCTTACTTTTCAAATGATCCCCATGCTGACCGAAGCCCATATGCATACGAACCGGGTATGGCAGAAGATACTCTGGGAGCAGACGCTAGTTACCACGCTCCTCAAGTTCTAAACTCAATTAATACCCACTCTGACCGAGAAAGCAGACGACATAGTAGCATCAATAGCATCGAGTTGACCACTTCGGAGCCCGAGAAGTCATCAATAAATCCGGAGCAAATTGATATCACCGAGGCTCCAGACCGTGTAGTGTACCACAATGAGGACTATCGCGATTCATATGGGATCATGCACGACAAATACATCAAGCGATATCCCTATTCTGGCTACCACCCAAACTCCTACCACAAAAATGACTTTTACAAGTACAAACCAGGTTTAGGATCAGGCTATAACGGCGCTTATTACGTCAAGATCCCCGACAACCGACCTTTCTGGGAGAAATTTACCGACTCTATTAAAGAAACTGTTCAAACCGGAATGGACACGGTGAAAGATATGACTCGTCCAGTCGTTGATCCGATTTATCAAGCAACACAACGGATATCAGAAAACTTAGGGATCAACGATGCCACAGCCAAGATATCCAGCACTTTGGGGATTAACCAAGGAACAGGCATGCGAAATGTCATACAGGAGAAGATGGGTACAGCAGCCAGCGCCCCCATAGTATTACCAGCATTGGGACTTCTTGCAGGCGGAGCAGCTTTAGGACTTGGCGCTGTTGCTGTGGGGCGTTTATTTGACATTAACGTGAATCTACTTAGACGTAGCGAACATGGCGACATCGATGATTCAGCCTTGGAAGCTGAGCACAAACGAGCATTAGAGAGTATTCAAGATCTACCGGAGGGTTTGAGAGAGTCTGCAGGAAATATGCTTATTGTGCCTCTCTCTGACAATGCTGATGTCGTTGACGGTAACCACGAATCAAGTCCACAAAATCAACGCGTTGTTCTCATTCCCATTAACCGAAAAGCCAAATTTGTGCCGATGGAAAGGCCAAAAGAAGAAAATTCTGATCCTAGCAGTTTTCGAAAGCTCATAGACGAAAGCGGGTTGGAAGGATTGGAAAGGTTTCATTTCAACGTCAACCAGGAAGACAGCAGTCATAAGCCCAGGAGAAGAGCAATGGCAGATACAAAATGTAAGCAAGGACCTCTCTGCTGGAGACAAGTAGGGAAGTTATTAAAGGGTGCAAGCTGACATAAAGCCCGATTTTTTGAAGTTAACCGCAAATAGTTTTTACCTGAGAGTTTTCGTAATTGTAGGCTCAATCTCAATATCAATGGCATTTTTTTGCTGAGTAATGGGTGAGTTAGTACGGCCCAATTACAGGAGTATTATGCCGACTTTCGTATCTAACGAGTCATATGAGGCTGTCTGAGAGAAGACATGTTCCAAATTGGTTAAAAAGTGAAAGTGTACTATCTAGGCTATTTATTCTGTGAGAAAACAATCAAAGGCTCCCGTGTAAGTCTCATAATGAGTGCCTATAAACATCAGGTGGTGATTTCGGCAGGCTGTGTGGCTGTTTTTAGATATTGATATTATAGTATTTAGTATATTTTTAGGCAGGGAAAGTCTCAGTGGTGAGACCAAATCAGGTTAAACAGCACACTCGAAACAATCAGGCAAACAATTTCTGTAGTTTCTGTAGAAACAGTCACTGGTCCATTTATTAAAAATGTAACTGCGTGATACCTGCAACTTCCAATAGGTACTTCTGTGGTCTTTAATAATATTTTTTTGAATGCTTTGGTTTCTTTCAGACGAACCAGAGAAATCTCTATGACGATGTATCGATTGTCACTATTATGCACCAAACTGAAAGACTGCCCAGCCCCGCTACGAGCTACAACTGCCATGCCATCTGACCTATAAAATTATATTGGCTTGTCATGCCACTATTTATTAATTTATTCAAATCTATTTATTTAAATTATAAAAATTGTTATCAATGTCGTATTATAAATAGGTACCTGTAGAAACTTAGGTTATACTATTCTAGAAGGAAATCGGACGTTAAGTCAACGACAACCATGGACAGGCAATACATAGGTAGAGCAGTAGAAATAGGAAGAATTTTGGCACCAGAAATAAGTCCCCAAAATACCGAGGTAAGTGACAATACTTGGTATTTCAAAACCATATGAAGAGAGAGGTACCGTTTGTCAAACCACTGATAGTATAATGACAAATAATATTTAAATTTAAGAAGAAACATTGTCAAATATTGAACAGCAAAGTAGACAGAGGAATCTGTACTCCTCATATTGCATACCATCTTGCCTTTAGATTTATTTATTTATTTAATTGTTCGGAGAAGAAGATACCCTCCCATAATTTTGATAAAACGAACTGAAGAGTTGGTTAGATCTAAACAAAAAAACGCGTGAATATTTTAGCGAAAAAGCATAGGAAATATAACTTTCAAATTATCATGTGGAGAGAGAAAATCAAACAAAATCTACAGTTATAATTATAAAGAGAACGAAAACAAACAAGATCAACTCTAAAACAAACAAACCGAGCGAGAGGTACATTGACGTCAGGCACGAAGAGCAATGTATTTTAAATGATTTGGCAGTATGTTGTAATACGTTTAGTTCTAAGTATAGACTGTCAGCTGGGTGTCGGTATGGTTTCCCTAGGGGCGCTCGAAGGACCCCTCGCAACGCACTTTCAATTGAGTTGATGTGAGCAGCGAGGGCACCTCCCTAGGCCAGGATCCCATAACTGGTAATTGATTGGACTATGGCAAAGTAAAATTTTCGAATTAAGTCAATGTCACAAACATGTCTAAGTCGACGGAATTTGTACATGGTTCGTCTGTGTATGTTTGTCTCATCGTTAGGTGTTGGTCAAATGTTACTCCTAGGTACTTGTAATTGTCAGTTTTTTAAAAAAACAACATAAAAAATAGGTCTTGCAGATCGCATTCCACATATGTACACCATCTCTAAATACGCCTTTTTGGCAGAAACAAAGACAAAAAGACCTCGAATACAAATAATTGCATAACCAACGACCATTAACAAATACAGGATGTTAGCTAATTAGAGAATGCCTAAACCAAACATTGTTGTCACAAAAAGATCCACGAAAAGCCGTGTTGATGCCAAAGTTATCTAACTAAACAAGACAGGAAAAAAGTTACGAATTGCTTATGAATGGAGCGGTGTGTGGTATGTCGTCACTATTTATGTTTCATGAATGGGCCGAGTAGAAAGTAATACGCAACCAAACGAGACTAGACAACCACGCGACATACAAGTTCCATTGCAACTACATAATATGGCCACCATTCTTAAAGTGAACCTGACCTACCCCATAGCTATACCTATAATACCATAAAATAAAAGATTAAAATGAGAATGTCAGCTGATCCACCCAATCTGTCATGTGTTGTGTACTATGTAGGGGGAGGGTGTAATTAAGTAATTAATCGCAACAGTTAATATTAGTATTAACTTATTATTAACAATACTTTTGAAATGCTTATTATTTTCTACATAGGTACTCCTGTATTTATCATTTAAAATACTGAAAGCTTCGTCCTAATTTCGGCACACTATTTATTTTTTTAATTGAACTTGGCCGGTGTGGGAATTGAGCGATCAGAGATGCTTTATTAATTGAAATGTCAGTACATTTAACTTTTTTCAGAAAAATTATCTTCAAACTTTGTGCTTGCCCTACCCCCTACAGAAAATGATCCAGGCTTGAACAATACAACGATATTGAATCTTGTAAAATAAAACTGATTATTGTTTTTTTGCTACGAATTTAGAAAACAAAGCGCTTTGAACTTTGAGACCTTAAAAAATAAAATTCAGAGACTCTCTGTTGACAATGTGGAACTCCATTATACAGAACTTATTGGGAAAAACTTTGCACTTAGTGTCCACGTAAAATTGAGAGCTTGCAATAGCGAACTTGAAATGTGAGGTTCAGGTATATCCCTACTATATGAAAATAACCTTAAGATGTTTTCATGAACATGACATATGCCCCAAAAACAGTTCCGGTTCCGAAAAAATGGCAAAATATATCTGGTAATAGTAATCGAAATATGTATTTACAACATTTCAATTGCATTTAAGAGCCGATTTCATTTCAGAGGAGATCTTTTCCGGGTGGTCTCGACCACCATGTTTTAGTTTTAGGAAAGATAAAAATTATCCCATTGACGACAATAGTGGGCAAAAACATCCCCCAAACTCTGGGGGTAATTTTGGAAAGAGATGAACTTTCAAAAAATCTGAAGAGTACCATATTTTTGAACCTCAGCTGATGGTACTATTCCGCCGAAGAATGCTTTTGATAATCAAATTACATGCGTACCAAAGAAGACCAAAAAATTCTAAGAATTTTTCAGGAAAACATGGTGTACCTGAGAAAGTGACAGAATTAGAACTAGGTATAGGAAATGACGGCGGAGGGTGACTCGCCCTGCTGCACACAATGCCCCATTATTGTGTTCCGGGTGGTAATAGTGCAGCATCTATTGTGAAACACTATAAAATCAAAACGCATCTCAGGAATTATGACACTCTTTGTACAACCAACATCAAACATCAACATCGAATGAGCCAAGGTAAGTTGCAAACATTTTGACGCAACTTGTAAGTGTTTTAACAAATGAACCATCTAGCCTAAAATCTTAAGAAAGGGTTATACTCCAGTTTTAGGCATAATGAAGTGCTCTGAATTTCGAAAAATTAAAATGTTGAATTAACTCTGACTTTATAATCATAAAATTTGAACAGAAAATACGATGAGTGGAGGCCACGCACAGTAGAACGGATATATTTCTCCTAAATTTGTTTTTACATTCACTCATACTCGTATAAGTACATAGTATAAGTATAAAGTATAACTATATATTATAAAACTCAGGCTAGTGCGAAAAATGTCATTTTCTAAAGGGGCACGACCACAAACCACGCGCAAATTTAGAGCTATAATTTCCTTTTTAGATGTGGGAAAAGGTAATGCTGATAAGTTTCCTGGTCTGTGGAGTATTCTGCAGACCAGACAACCAACTGGAAGTAAAAACCGAACGGGATAGAGAAGCAAAACTTGGTTTATTAGGAACATCAACGTTGGCCCAACTTGCGCAAGACCTCTTCTCAAGAAGTGCGACCAGCAGCCAGGTACGACACCCATCCATCCGCATGGAAATTGCCAACCCCTGAGATCTCTCACAATGGTGGTAGGGGCGGGGTCTAATCCACTTGTTCCTTAAGAGAAATCTACCAGAGAAATGAATAGGCCTAGTGTAAAATATAATCTTGATGGTACACGTCGTTGCAGGTACTCAGCTTGAACCTGACGAACCTTGTGATTTTGCTCGTGGTGAAAGCACTGATATTTGGAGCGGGCCATCTAGGACTAGGAGGGGGCGACGCACTCGGACGCAGTTCAGAAAATTCGGCAGAAGACCAGCCTTTTATGAACGAAGCAGAAATGTTGCTGATGCTGGGATACCTGAAGGGTGACCTCACCCAAAAGTACAACTGCCTAAACTTTGCTGCTTGCCAGGATCCACGAAAAGCCAAACAATACTTTACTGCTTCTAATTTGCTTGTAAAGGGGGCTTCAATGTTTAATTTGTAAGTACAGCAGCAAAAGCAACTAATTTGTTTATTTGTATAGGCAAGACTGCAGGGGTTGCTCTGTGGAAAAATAAAAAAATGGAAAAACTAGAACATGGGACACGTAGTAGTTGTTGGTCAAACATATTCATAAAAGGCTTGTTATTTTTACGATTCCAATTTCCACGAAATAACTGAGAATGACACGAATATATTTTTTCATTTCAGAATTGAAGACAACAGGAAGTACGAGAAAATTTTAGCGGAAGTGGGAGAAGCCATTGACTATGGAACATCCCGGCACGATTGTTCAGTAAGGTACACATGTAAAGATAAGAGCTAAGAATTAAATTCAAATACAAATATTAAGGTTCTAGGCAATTATTAGAAAAGTTATTATGTGAAAGCAGAAGTTCAATTCGATATATTAGTATAGTCCGGCTGAACCTTTTATAAGAACTCCTACATTCTGTATCCTCTCTCCCTCACTCATATATTTGGGGAAGCAAAGGGTCGAACACACCTAGTGGCGTTCGAAAATAAAATATTTATTCTTAAACTTAGCTTATCCCAATATAAGATTGAGGAAGAGAGAAGGGAGAAGTAAGTTATCCCCTTACCGTCGTTCTTAGAACAGCCAAACTACGAGATGCACCAATGGTACGTCTCGGTGAATTTAAACAACACAGTTAACAATAGAGTAAACAATACCATCAAATTGTCCTAACGATTCAATTGTTCATTGTTCTTAACCCAATCAAGGCGCGCGGCAGCGCGCCTGACCCCGCCATGAGCCACAACGAGTGAGCGCTGCCACCCAGCCTTTATACACTAGGGGACTCGCAGCCTGAAATCGCCAACTTTGACCCCCTATATCT
>Ga0194135_10002193_pt1 | contig 11838 bp, 13 predicted proteins | sample LitLau_LLRF_2013_FD_134024 | JGI IMG/M metagenome (GOLD analysis project Ga0194135, IMG submission 134024) | Freshwater sediment microbial communities in response to fracking from North America - Little Laurel Run_MetaG_LLRF_2013 (version 2) | ecosystem: Environmental > Aquatic > Freshwater >... | reverse complement strand
GTAATTCCTGTATTTTAATTAGATGTCCAGAATCCCTGCAGCAACATTGTACTGACGGCTGCAAGTTTGATAAATCATTCAAGGGAATTCCTCCAGAGAATTACGGCGGAGTCTTCAACCCAAGCCTAGTCCATGAAGCTCTCTATGCCTTCTCAGCCAGTCGGGAAGTCCTCGCTCGCTCACGTCGTGGAAGCGTCGATTCAGATCCTGGGAGAACGGACGATGGCACGCGCTCAGCCACAGGCTCTGGAATCCGGAACAACCTCCTCGAAGCACACATCGGTGGTCGTCTCCTTTGTTTGGATGGGGGTGGGATTCGTGGGGTTGTTTTGACCCAAGTCCTCATGTACATGCAGCGAGAATTTGGAGTTCCCATTGTGGAATTGTTCGATTGGATCGCAGGGACATCAACGGTCAGTCTTCATATCCGCCGTATTTCTTCTTCGTTTAATTAATTATTTAATTTTTCAAATAGGGAGGAATCATGGCCTTATGTCTGGCAACTGGGAAGAGTCCTATTGAAATCCAGGCACTTTACCTCCGCTTGAAGGACAAAATCTTTACTGGGGAGCGTCCCTACAGCTCAGAAAAAATGGAGGAGTTCCTCAAACAAGAATTTGGCAGTGATACAAAAATGAGTAACCTAAAGCGTCCAAGGTGAGGAAGAGCACCCAATCAATTCATTTCAAGGTTGATGAAAATTGGGTTCTGAAAAAAATTCTGGTTCAAGGCTCATGATCACAACAGCGATTGCCAATCTCCGACCGGCGGATTTTCACTTCTTTCGAAACTACTTATCCCCATCCGTGATCCTTGGAGAAGAAGATTGTTGTACTCGACTACCAGAAGATTTACATGTTTGGGAAGTGGCAAAGGCCACTGGAGCTGCTCCCAGGTAATTTATAATTTCTTTAATTCCAGACATGATCAAAAAAGGGATTCCCGTGTACAAAGAAAAATAATTTTGATTATAATCTTTTTTCCCAGTTACTTCCGATTGGATGCCAAATATATAGACGGTATGGGCGCAGGTGTCCCCTTCCGACGCACAACTTGAGAGTAGCAGCTGTAAATTCTAATTGTTTTTTTTTTGTCACAGGAGGATTGGTCTCCAACAACCCCACAATCGATGCCCTAACAGAGCTGACTCAGTTTTCTGCCGTGATGAGGACGGCTGGAGAGACGCATGAGATTGATGCCAAGTTGCCATCCGTTGTGGTATCTCTCGGTACTGGAGTTCAACCGAGGGTGAAAGCAAACTATTCCCAGTACGACATTTCCAAACCCGACGGCTTCTGGGATGCATTTGTCAAAGTGCCTCGAATTGCCAGCATCATTGCTCTACTCGTCGAGCAGGCGACGCAGACGGAGGGTCAAGTTGTAGAGAGGGCTCGAGCTTGGTGTGCCTCCATTGGGGTGCCCTACTTCCGTTTCTCACCGCATCTCTCACAAGTTGTGGACCTGGATGAAACCAAGGACGAAGTCTTGGTGAATTTGATGTGGGAGACTCGGGCCTACCTCTTCGCCCATCACGCTTCCGTTTTGGAGCTCAAACAATCCCTCTTTGCAAACGGTTCCCCACCCCCTGAAAACCCCTAATACTGGAAATCCCATGCACGGAATCTAATACTCACAACCACTGAAAAGAAACGAAGACCCGTGAAATTATCATTTTGATACCCCGCCGCGGTACGGTGCCAAATCCGCGTAAGATGTGATTTTCTATTCGAAACTGTTTAATTGATAAAACGTCAATGTTTCACTTACAAATTAAAGTTTTGTTGGCCCAGCCCAAAAAAAGCAGCGCTGCTTTCACAACATCCTCAATTATTAATTTAAAATTATCCAAACTTATTACGATTTGTAATTAATGTCTTTAAAATCTTTAATCTATGAAATCAAGGTCAACGTCACTCTCAGTCGCCCTAATTTCGGATTTAAACTTAAATGGAATTACGCCGTTACAGTAAAAATCCTTAGATCGAAGACTCCCATTGTAACTCCCAAGTTCCATTTCGATTGAGTCCTCGGTAGTCTCTCCGCGGATTGGCTCCTCCTTTTCTACTTTGAGCTCCTCATAATAAGGTTCGTAGTCCTTGTGAATTCCTAGCGTCCATTTTTTGCATCGGGGGAGGAGAAGCGGGTCAAAGGGAAAGAAGGCTTCCAGTTGTTGCGTAGAGAGGAAGGATTCGGATCCGCCTGACCCGCGGCTTGAGACCATTTCTTGTGCGACGGTGGGTATTGTGGCACTTTGATTTCTTTCAAGCACCGTTCGGCAGTAAGAAATTTGATGTTGATGCGCGGCTTCGACGAAAGTGACCCCAATTTGCTCTTCACATGCTTTGAGAGGATTCAGTTCTGAAGTGACGAGACGACCCAAGTCCAGTGCTCTCGTGAAGGATGCGCCTAAACGTCAACATTAATAAGTGATGAGTTTACAAGAGGGATTAATCTCAAGATGGAGCACAGGGCACCGAACCTCTCATACACTTACATTTCCGACTCGATATGAGTTCCTTGTTTCGAAAAGCAAAGACGTAGAAGATGGTTTGACAGACGGCGTAGAAAGGACCATGGGCTTGAACATTTACACTCGACCAGTGGGCGGCCTTGGATTTCTGACTGGCATAAGCATTGGCCCACTCGGACATTTTCGTCATCCATCTTTTCACGGTCCTGGAAATGAGAGCAGATGATTAGAAACAGAAACACATTCCGCTTGGTGACTGGCCGGACTACGAAAGTGACTTACTTGATGCTAATGAATTGAGCTCTGGCCAAAATCCCCGAGAGATATGCCATGGTTTGGATACGAATCACAGGTGCGGAATTGACGGAAGTGGCTTTCTTCCATAGAAACTCGAGAAAAGTGGAAAGGAAAGACGGCTGGAGGCTGAGGAGGTAAAAGTAGAGGAACTGGACATTGTTCGCCCCGAAAGTAGGCAAGAGCTCCGTCTCGAAAATCTGAAGGAAGGAGTTCAAGAGGGCACTCTGTTCGGCTTCTCTCTCCGCCCTTAAATCCTCTTCTGTCCCGGTCTCTTCTCTACTTTTAAAAATGGATTCCACGTACTCAAAAACCATGTTGAGGCAAACGTCCAAAGTCTCAATATAGGGATTCCCGGTGAAGGAATCTTCTTCCATGTCCATTTGAAATATATCATGACCCCCGTCTTCTTTCTTCAACCGGAACGAACGATTACTCTGATTCTCTAAAAGATCCTGAATATCTTGTCTCGGAATATTCACATCAATTCGAACCAACCTGGAAAGAGGAGACGAATGAGAGAAACTAACACAAACAGCTAACAGAATCAGATAACAACGGAGACAAGAGACAAGGACAAGCTTACTTGTGAACGATGACATGTAGGATTTGACCTTTGACTGGGCCCAAGTAGTCTATAGACTTTAATAAGTTGTGAACGTAGCAGTAGTGGATATGAGGACTCTTCCCCATATATGGATACAAATGGCCCATGGCTTTTACCCCATTCTCGTGCTTCCTGTAATTGTAGTCATTCATTGTCAATGTCAGCTATTCATTACAATCAACCAAATAAAGGCTAAACTAAAATGATCTTACATTGGAAAGGAAGCAAATAGACGCTGCAGGTTTTGATGACATATTCCAAACACTTTTTCTTCTGCAAGTGAAATCTCGTCTACTGGTCCCGTATAATTAGTTGAAGGCGGAGAGAATTTTGCTATGAAGCAATGAATGACGCCTACAGCGAGAACTGGTCGGAGAACAATCAGTTCGGACAGGAATCTCTCGACCTGAGTCACAACTTTACTTGACCTCTGAACCCAATTCCCTATCTGTGTGTAATCAAAAATGAATCAAAATGAATCAAAAATTTCAAGTTCAAGTCAATTGGACTCCGATTGAACCCTCACCAAAATTTGTTGTATGAGTGGACTGAACTTGTCATCTATGGATTCCATGTTATTTAGAAGCTCCTTCATTAACTTTACTAGCGTTGCATCCTAAAATACCAAAACAAAATGGCACTGTTAATGACATGCGTACCGTAACGTAATAGTAAAAGATTAACATCTCTTCCTACGTCTACAGAATCCCAGTCTTTCAGGGAGGTCATCAACCGCTTCAATTCCCGTTGTCGCTGGGTCTCATTCTCGTTGCTTATCATAGTCCCAATGTTGGTAATCATCCCATCAAGGACTTGTAGTTGAGGTACATTTGTCGTCGCCGTTTTCCCTGGAGCTGCAGCAGCAGAAGCCCGACCCGACTGCGTCCCATTCACCTTGACGTTGCTGATACCTTTCTCCAGCTGTGCAACAGATGTTGATGAAGTTGATGGCCCAAGGTCACTCCCTGCTTTGGCACTACCAGAGATCCGTTTAGTTGATTTGGAACTTTGACCCGAGAGTCCTCCGTTTGTTGTCGGACTAGACACATTATGGGCTGATGGTGGGCACCGTTGTAGGTCTCCCGTCCCATTACTTCCTCCTTTTAAATTAATCTGCTTTTTCTTGGACAACATTCTAACACCCTCACTTTCATCTAATAGTAATTGAATTTCACCTCAAAACAGTATGAAAAGGACTTTTAAAAATCAACAAAATTGTTCTTTTCGTCCGTTTTAAAAGAAGCAAGACAAAATACGAAAAAGCATGAGCAGCGAGCGAGAGAAAGTCGACAGAGAGAAGGGCAGACGGACAATGCAATGTGCTGCAGTTTCAAGCTTCCCGGGGACTTTTGGTTTCTCATCGACTGACTCGCAGCAACAGCGTAAATATTTTATAATTGATTCCACCAACGCTTACTAAAAGCTGGAACTGGAAGCTGGAACTTGGACACGAGCGGTCCAAGGTCAGACGCCAGTAATGCTCCTGGTCAACCTGCAACCTGAACAAACGCCAAACTGCTCATCCCTTCTAGAATTTCGGACTTCCAAATTCGTCTTCGGTTCATTGCATTCTCGAGTCCTTTCTCTGAACTTTTTCTTTTTCCCTTTCACTTTTTTCCAATGAGTGAGCAGTGAGCTCCATTTCCCACGTAAATAATTTCGCGGATGCGTTTTTCGACGTTCTGAAGGTTGTCCCTTTATTGGACACGGGTTTCATAATCACCGAGGAGGGTGCTACGATGTGAGTTTTCTGCTTCAAACCTTATATGAATTATGATTATGAATATGACAGAGCACAACTTAACTTCTTATAATTTTTTTATTCATAGAAACTTCAATGTCAAAATTTCTGGAAAAGTGGATGGAGACGCAGCAAAAATTCTAACCGTTGGGGTGACAGTAGTAGGAGGCTGAGGCAGGGCTATGGGCAGAAGTGCTCATCGGGAGTGGAGAATCCGATCCGAATAAGAAAAATCTTCTTCTGGCAGACCTGTCGTCTGATGGCGTGTTTACCATCAAGGTGATTTTCATGTTGCGTAAGATCAGAATTCTTCATTTCAATTCAAAATAAAAATCGGGTTGACAGACTATAAATTGATGTCATACTAAATTTGAATTTCCTTTTCATTCCAGCACGGCGGGTCACGGTAGACAACTCAACTTAATCCTGCTAATTATGGCGATACTCTATACTCTCCTCGTCTCATTTCCAATAATTATTATTATTGGCAATAATAAAGGGATTTGATTGAATTCTCTCTCGTCCTTTCATAATTTATTTGTCCGAAAACACGCATAGGGATGGTGTTCTCCGCAAAAGGGTGTTTTCCTGTTTTTAACTTTCATTTTAGGAATTTCCTGTCCCCACCATTCATGGGTTTTTCTGTATTATTAACGGGAATTTGGAACAACGGGATTCTATTCTACTCTCAGAGTTACATTGGGATTGGGGACCGATGTTGGAGGAAACAGTACTAGTCCCACTGCCTATCCTCCGAAAAACATATTCAATTCTAAAAACATGTCCACAACAACCGGGGAAAGGGATTGCAGATTCCTTGAGGCAAGTTTTTACAGTCTAATTACAATTTGTGGTTCGAGAGCTCTAAAAAAATTTTATATATCAAGTTCCAGATTCTTGGGGGTGGGGAAACTGGTGAAATAGTTACGCGAGTACTGAGCGCAAACTCGAAGAATTGCGAGTACATTAAGTCCTCCTCCATCCGTTGTGTTGTGGCACCAGTGACCTACGACCTCTTCCCTGTCTATCTGTGAGAAATTCTTAATTTACTTCCTAAAAGCAAACACGGGTCCAAAACCAATTCTTTGACATTTTTCAGAAGGGTGTCTACATGGAAGCGTTTCGGTAATGAGAATCAAAGAGACAATTGCCCGAACGGGTTAGAGATCTCTCTCAGCTTAGGTTGGACTGGAGATTACCGGCACACTTTTCGGGCCACTTCCTGCACAGCAAGCGTAGCTTATCAGAGTTTAGAAGGAATGCGACAGAATAAGGAGCTTAAAATTCCCAACACAACAGAGTTTTTAGCAGTAAAGAGTCCGGAAAGCCAAAGTTTCGGAACATGGATTAGGGATATTCCAGAATATTTAAATGAATCGACTGAAATCAGTGCCACACTGCAAATGGAAAGAGGTAAATTCGTTGTTCTTATTGTGTAAGTCCCCATTCTTCAACACCGCTGGTTACCCACCATAGAAAACTGACATTTAAGTGAAATCTCAAGCCACTTTCACAAGGAAAAGTTGTCTTCCATATCGTATAGAAGAGGGTTTTGTTTGCTATCCATATTGTGACGAGAGGTTGATTTATGTCATTTATAATTATGGTTCATACAATTTAGTTGACGAAATTGAGAGCAAAAGGATAAAATGCAAGAATCCAGTCATCCAATATGAACGAGATGGGATCAGTTTGAAGAAATATTTGAATTCCACGAAATTCTCCGACTTTGAAGTTTCCGTGGGAGGACGGAGTTTTCCTTGTCACAGGGTTATACTGGCAGGTAGTGGGTTTCATGGCTAAACGGAATTCTATAATTTGTTACCTACTTATTTATTGCTCTTTTGCTTTCCTTTCAGCCCAAAGCCCAGTCTTTGCACAAATGTTTGAGCATCCTACCAAGGAGAACTTGGAAGGTCGTATTGAAATTGAAGATATGGAGACGGAGACCATGGCGGAAGTTCTCTGCTTTCTCTACACTGGAACTTCTGATGGACTGGAAAGGAATGACATGGAAACTGTGGTAACCTTGCACCAGGTTGCAGACCGATACTTGATTGAACAGCTTGGAGTCCGCTGTCGAGCTGTGAAAGCGCTAACTGCCGAAGGGGTCACGGAGGACAACGTGACAGATCTCTGGGAAGAAGCTGAGTTTTACAAGCTTGAAGAAGTGAAGAATGCTGTGAAGGACTTTTGCTGGAAGTAAGGTCTAATATTCCGTTTCACTGGATCCCGAGGAACGATCTGACCTGGATCCAACAGTGACTTAATTCAAATTCATGTTTTAGAAACCGGAACTTGGTAATTTTGGACAAGAGCGAGAGTCTGAAGAACCTTATCCGGAAGTGCTTTCCACATTTCCGGTGTCCTCCATCGACAGACTGCTCCTTTTGTAAGGAACTAACCCCACACCCACAGCATTAGGATACGACGACGGCAAAAAATGGGAATACGGGTATCACCCTAATCAACTCATTAATTAATTAATTCAATTAAGTTAGATCAAGAGGAGTCGCATTGATTTGATTGATTGATTCGTCTTCAGAAACGCTTAAAATAATTAAAATCTGGGAACTGCCGGACGCGAGCGGTCCAAGGTCAGACTATTAATGTTCACCATATTGCTTTGTTAAGTCCCGAACTTTCCATTTTTAGTCTTCCAAGCAAAACTGGAACCAACTTAAAACTAAAGTATTAATTTAGTAAATCAATTAAGGTAACGGCCGAGGAGCTGCATTTCCCATGTTGTTTAGAATTCTCTACTTTGTTGCAGTTGGATGTGAATGATTAATGAAATCCTAAGATTTATTATCCACTCTTCCACTCATATCCTTATTTTTAGCCCCTTGTCATCATTTGCAAAGGGAAATGTGCAAAGATAAGATGGAGATGAATTACTTTCCAGGCTATACGCACTCTCCTCGATAATAATTCCTTTCACAGGACCAGCAGCAGTTGAGCAGTTGACATCAGAGTGGGAATTACGTTTGCCAATTCCTCTCACAACACAAACAAACATGGAGAAGGAATGATCCATTATGATCTTCTCGTGCGGGGTTGTATCACTTGGTACGTTACGCTTACGCAAGTTGCGTAACTTATGGGACCCTCTTCTGTGACAAGTAGTAAAGAGGACGAACGCGTCATCTGTCACTGCGGGTGAGATCTGGTTGTGGCTATTTTTATGCGTACGTGCGTGTGTGTGCGTGTTCCAGTTCCAGCTCGCAAAAGTTAATGGGTAGCAGCCATAATTGAATCATTTTTAGAATTTAGACAAGAACAACAAGGAAAGGAGGAGGAGGAAGTGAGGCATTGTCCTAAACTGCTTCTTAAGATCCCATAATATTCCATTTTCCCAACCTAACGTATCATCCTGTCGTGATTTGACATCCTTCCCTACATAACAAAACCAAACCATCCACGTGTCGCGACCTGGGCTCTCAAAAATCATAAAATCAGAATCCGGAGTGTCCTCAATCCTCGGAAGCAGCCAGCAAGCTTGGAAAACTTTTTCGGATTTCAACGTTTCAACGCCAAATGAAAGAATTTGAAGAATGGTGGTTAGAATTTCGAATCAGAACACAAGATTCGATCTTCACTCCGGTAACCCTGTCGTGAAGGACTCGACGACGACAATCCTCCGGGGTTCCCACGCCTGACGTTCCAGATCCTTTCCCAAAATACACCTTCCCGAGAGTCATTAGACTGAATGAGCATCTTTTTTAGGAATTTTGTATACAATGACTATGAGCTAATCGGTGAGTGATTGCGGATTGCGGAAGGTTCATAAATCACGAAGACAGAAGTGGAGCGGAAAGACGTCCGAGTTCGGAAGAAGTTCAACAACACTCTTCCGATTGTCGTCACCGGATTTCGGCTCTGGGAGAATGAGAGCCGAAATTTTACGGGCATCTAATTTGCTAATAAGGAGCTGGCTCATAAAGAACTCCCAAAATTTTTTTTAGTTTGTCAAAATTTGGCATTTCTTCCTCATCTCTTGGTGCATCTGCTTTCTTTTAAAGACAGGCCAGATAAGACCCGCGGTGCGGGTGAAGGAGACACAGGCGGTTCTTAATGAGGCGCTCGGCTCTCTCCATCACGTTCTAGTAACTTCAGAGCAAGTTTTCGGTTGACTGATTTCATGTCATGTCATCTCATGTCTCCCTCGGGTATTGACAGCCGATTCACTTCCTGGGTCCGTTCCCCTGAGATTCACACTTACAACAACACGTTGGCCAAAGCGCAGTGAATCCACGGGAGAGACACCAAAGACGACAAGTGGAGGGGGTTGTATTTCTCCGAAAAATGAGTTTGGTGAAAGTGGACGAGAGAAAGCTGATTAATTGAATTGAGTTTAGTTTTAATTGATGAGTCTCATTGGGGGACTGTTTTGATTTGTGGTTGCGGCTTGTTTTCTCAGATGTGGCTTTTGCTTTCCCATCTTATCTTGGCACGTCATGTCATTCCGAAACGAGTACGAGAAAATTCGGGTCATTTCCCTGACAGGTTTTTGACTGATGGCAGATTTTGGGGGAGACAGAACTGCCCTACATTACGGTCGGCCTCTGCCGCTGCTAAGCACTGCTGATTTCAAAGATTTCAAAGCAGGATCCCATGCAATGAGTTATGGCCAATTGTAAACAAACTATGAAACCAAAGGAGGTAAGATGGGAAACCTCCGCTACTACTAAATAGGTTGAGTAAGCAAGATCCCAAGACAGGAAAAACAGATCAGGGAGTCGGCAGGTCGGATTTGGTACAAAATCCCGGGTAACTGACAAGGAGTTATTCATCATTATCCCCTACCACTGCCACTTCCTTCATCCCTTCCGTCCGTGTCAATTGACAGGCTCATGACAGGCAGTGCAGGGAAAGTGTGTCACGTTGCCACGATACCTTCTTTGTCTTCTATTTTCTTTCAGCATCCTTCCATATCCGAGCTCAAGCGTTCCTATTGGACGGATGAGTGATCTTTCTTGAAAAGACTCGCAGATCAATTCAACTAGGTCAGGTCTTCGTACTCTCAACATTGTTTACGGGAAATTGGCATAGGTAACCAATAATCAATCAATTTACAATCAGTCGTAAGAGGAAACGTATTGTATGGAAAATACTGTAAGTTTTGTTCTGCAAATGTCAACTTTTTCCTATTTTTACTTTGTGATCAACTATAGTTTACTTTTTGAATGGAATTGCGTCATTCCCAAAAGAAGACTTGTGCCTAATGATTTACCTGCGTAATAGAAAATCCAGGTAAAAGTCAAGGTTTCCTAAAATTGAAATAATTCTTCTTCGCAAAAGTAATCAAACCAAGAGCATGTGGCCTTTAGACTGTTTAGTCATTTCAAATTGTCGGAAAGTACTTTCGGTGAACTTTGAATCGGGTCTGATCTCCTCAATATTTACGTCCCAAGCTCACTTTGGAGGAAACTGGGCAATAAAAAAATGTAAATTCGGTGAACCCATTAAAATGTTCAATTTACCACCGTCTCCCTCGAGTAATCATTGACGTCAGGCAGGAGGCATCATCTGCTTTCACGTACGTGTAGCAGATCCACAGATTAGCAGATTACGTCCTTGCCCTTAGCAAAACTACCTAGGATAAAGAAATCATAAATTACAAAGAAAATTGAGAAAATACTCGGGTGACTGATTAATTAGGATTTCAGGTAAGTTCTCATTAATGTCAACCCCCTACACAACGACGCATTCGCCAGGACGCGTGAGTCAATTTATTTTGAGCAAATGAGACTTAGTGCCGCTTGTAAATGTGGATGCGTTGAGTGTTCCTTGGCTTTGATTCCGAAAAATCTGATTATGATCAGCACTCCAGGGAGATCCGCCAAGTAGGACTTGACTTAACTTTGACTAACGACTCAATTGCCAATTTTTCTTCCGTGGGTCCCGTTCCCCCCACTGCCCACACGCACGGCTTGCAGGAGTGCGTGCGTGCATGGGGAATCAAAACAAAGGAATCTATTCTCCGGAGCCCATTCAAATGTCAGGCGTCCCAAAAAAAAGAATTAAAATTTACTCGCCCAACCTCACTTCTTATACAAATTGATTGGATTCTTCTAATTTGGGATGATGATGGTTCCCTTTTATTCTTAAGCTAATGAGGGCATTCCTGTAGGTTGAAGCCATTGGCTCCTCCAACAAGTGTCGTTACCTGCAATTCCGGCCCCATTCCGCCGAAGATGTTTGGATCCCCGAAATTCCAAGGAGTAGCGTTCTGTCGGTCCACATTCAGCCTAATTTCCCCCGGAATTTACATTTTCTTAGAAGTATTGTCAATAGCCTCTGCCAGGGTTTTGGATAATACCCGTCTTGACTCTCTTGACAGCACCACCCGGGAGCTGAAGGGTATAAAACGCAGGACTTTCCCTCATCTCACCATCACTTCAGCTCTGCCCAATTCCGAGAAGAGACGCTTCGGAGGAGGAACTCTTCCTTTTCTTGAACCGAAGGCTTTTTTCTTCTTCAAAGTGATTTACGTCAACAGTTCTTCGGAACCGATTCATCAATTAGCATCCTCGGATAAACCCAAACCATTTCTTACTTTTTCCCTCATTTCTGCTGAAGCTCTTGGCAAAGTCCAAATCCAACAGAACTATCCTTGACGTCTCTTTCTCCAAAAGCTCCACAAAACCTTTTGATTTCCCACAATTTCAATAAAAAGTTAAAAAATCAGGAACACTACTTGGTAAGTAATTCGTTTTCTCTTGC
>Ga0194135_10002192_pt1 | contig 11841 bp, 9 predicted proteins | sample LitLau_LLRF_2013_FD_134024 | JGI IMG/M metagenome (GOLD analysis project Ga0194135, IMG submission 134024) | Freshwater sediment microbial communities in response to fracking from North America - Little Laurel Run_MetaG_LLRF_2013 (version 2) | ecosystem: Environmental > Aquatic > Freshwater >... | reverse complement strand
ATTTGATTGTCCACGCTAAAATTATTTAAATTGGTTTTACTCTCCATCACAGTGCAGCTTAAAAATGTTCTTGAATCGCGATTACCCATTCGAGAAACTGCACTACCCCCTCTCTTCATTTTTTTATCAAAATTGGCTTGCACATCACAACCTTTCCGTTCTTACTCTCAATGTTCTAATTAGTGTAATTATTATAGTACATATAATGTAAATCATTGTAATTTTGTGATTACAGTGATATCGTTCCCTGCTTTGAAATCGGTAAGATTTTGCTACAGCTAAATTAACAATGAACAATTGGACTATAAATTTAAATGAATCCTTCTAAAAATATTTCTAATTCTAACACACATGATGGCTGTAGGGTTCATTTTTGCAATTCCAGATGTTCAAATCCCCACTGGGAATGTAGCTTTCCAGTTTTAACTACAGAAAGAGGAGTGCATAGTGTATCATTTATGTTTCCCCTTACCGGAAATTGTAAATTCATTGATTACGCATTTGGTAAGATAACTGTAAGCATCTCTTAAAAGCATTAAAAATAACTCATTGAAATATCACCGGAATTTTGGATTAAATACCAGAATCTTTTATTCCGAATAAGCCGTATCGTTTCCATATTTAACAAATTCATAGCATCAAACAGGGCGACATACTAATTTATGCTTCAGAAGCTTCCAATCCATTTGCTGACATTTTGGATTACAATAATGGGCCCATTTGCAATTCCCACAGTGTTTGCTTGCTTCTTTATGTCCAAAAAATCGACACCGTGATGAATTTCTAGGGCTATGCATGATAATAGACGCGGGATCATCAACACGAATGCCAAAGAGACCGTCATGGCCCAACCTCATATAAGGATTAACGATGCAAAATTTTGCCCCAAACCCAAGTTTCTGCTGAATGACTTTTTTATCTTGGTCTGGAAAGTTGTAGACGAAAGCCCTCCACACGTCTCCATTATCATCTTCCAACGCAAGTCGTATAGAAGGGTATGCTCCGACCGCAGCATCTTCGATACTTGTAACGTTAATAATATTTCCTTCAAAGACCTTGTCCACCATCGTGTCCATGTTTCTAAAGGAAATCGGATTAAGTCCAGTCGTTTTTCTTGACGTCGGCTGTGAGTTAGAAGGATTTATTGTTGTTTTCCTCATTGAGGTTGCTTGGGCAATTAACTTTGGACGGCTGGCTAAATCTTCCCGATGTGACCTTATGGCTCTCAGGCGATTCGGGTCTGTAAGAAGGACATAATCCGGCTCTACTGCAACTTGAGAATCCGCAAACGTCGTTTCATTATTCGGGGTTTCAGGCGTGGTCTTGAGTTTGTTCATCTTTAGAAGTGCGAGATTGTTCTCAATAATCGGTTTCTGTCCACACTTGTAAGGTAGAAAATCAGGGAGTTGAATATCTTCCGCCTGAAGGCCCAATTGATAATATTCTTCAACTTTGGAAATCCGAAACGAATGCTCCAACTCCTCCCTCCGCGTTTCCTTCTGAGCGGAGTATGTCCGAGCCAATTTGTAAAAATACTCGTTCCCAATGGCGTAATACGATTCAGGAATTTTGTGATGATCCTTTGGAGCTACTGATAAAAATTTTTCATAAGCCTCAATGACCTCATCATTCGCTCGGCTTTCCGACTGACGCAAATGTACTCCTCTACTATACAAAAGACCGACGTCGTCCGGGAACAGCTTTAACCCGTTTTCAATCCCATTGAGTGCTTCGTCGTGTCGAAAAAGGAAGCCACATATATCAGGCAAAAGCCGATGAAATGTTTTTTCTTCTGGGTATTTCTGCAATGAGCACTTAATAAAAGTAAGTAAATGTTCCCAAGAATCCATCCCCAAATTTACGTAACAAATTCTTGCATTCTTGTCAAGTTCGCACATTTCGTCGTTTGTATTCTTGAACGCCTGTTTCACAATGCCGCACAACTTGGATTTCCAGTCCGGAAAAAAACGTGCTACAAGTGACTCTGCTCGATAACAGTCGGCCATATTGTTTAGTATCTTTACAGTCCTATGTTCGACATTTGGTTGTGTCAGTAACGAAATGGCGTTTGCAAAATGACTAACCGCCAAAAGAATTCGATCAGCTGTCTTCGAACCGTTTTCTGCAGAGGCCTATAGAGCAATGGGATCAAACTTGTATAGTTTGATGGCTTGTGCGCTGGAGCCCTGGGCATGGTTGTCTGCAAGTATTTTTTGAAGCTTTGCGGAAAAATCTAACAAATCTGGACATATGCTGTGTTTCGCAATTTGGGTACGTTCTTTAAGATTGTGGTGACTAGAATGAGCGCCTTCCCTTATTTCAATTTCGTTCAACGTCTTTTCCATATCAGCAGTTTCCATTTCGAGCCGTTTACAATTTTCTTCAAATTCGGCATCATTTATCTTGGCATTTAGATTGCCGTGCTCAATTGCACGTGAATGCCATTCTCTCGCCTGAATCGGATCTTTTTCATTGTTCAAGTAGTACAAAGCCAATGATTCCATCGCGAGCACATTTTCTTGAGACGCGGAAAGCTTCCAATACTGCACGGCTCGATGATGATCCCGTGGCACTCCCCAGCCGGAAGCATAAAGCATGGCTAAATTGTTGGAGCCACCCGAGCATCCGTGGCTAAGCGCCCGCTCATACCACACTGCCGCCTCGGCATAATTCTGACTTACACCAGTGCCTTCTTGATAAGCCAGCCCGATAGCATGCTCAGCCTCTGCGACCCCAACGTTTGGAATGGATTTACCTCGGATTTGGGTTTCAGTGTTTTTTGAAGCAGCTTCATTTAGGAAATGTATTTACTTCTTAAAATCTTGCTGCACTCCGATCCCTCCATGATGTAGCATGGCAAGGTTGTAAAGCCCTTCCGCGTTTCCCATTGACGCTGCTTTACTATATAATGAAGCGACAAGTTTATGGTCAGCTCTGTCTGTTTCTCCATTTCTGACTCGGTGTGCCTGGCCGACCTCTTTATAACCAGGAATGCTTTCCTCCATCACTTCCTTTCCTGGAAAATTCTTCTGCCATCGTTGCGTGACGGACATTCGGGTCGGGTCTAAGTGTTCTAGCCTCTGATCTTGGCCAAGTCTTATGCGGCAACTATCCCTAGCTTTCAAAAGGGCGTCACTGGAAGGAGATAGACTAAGTGCACTGTCAAAATATCTCAACGCTTCCTTGAAGTTGTTTAGGGCCATGTAGGCGTTGCCCGCCCGATAATACCCTCGATTCCATATTCGATTAAGTTTCACGGCTTCTTTTGCATCTTGGAGTGCAAAATGTATATTTTCACTGTCAATTCCCTGCTTAAATTCTTCTGCCAGTTTTAGATAGGATCCTGATCGATTCGAATACAACTTGGCCAGGTCTGATTCTGAAATGCCCGGTAGAATGATTGCCATAGAATAAGTTTTTATTGCTTCACCATAGCATTCTTTCCTGTAACTTTCATTAGCTTCGCCTTTCAATCTTTCGTATTGAGCAATGTTGGCTTCATTGTACTTTGGTTTGGTAGCCTCTATTTCCGGTGCTGATGAAGTTGTTATCATCTTGAGGTTCTTCAATTTTTCTACTGAATATCCAAAGTAAATTAGAATTGGTTCTGCTTTTTGCCAAAGGGTGTTAAACACGGCGTCTTCAATATGCATGGAGTGATGATGAAACATTTTGTTTCTAACATTCTTCAACGTTTTAAGCATATTCGATTCCAATTCTTTATCATCAAAACTTTGTTCTGCAGACAAGAATTCCTTGTGGAGCAAAATGTCCGTCAGCAGCGTAATGTCCCACCGATCCACGTCCCCAGATAAGATGCATTCCTTTTGAATCTTGCCAGCTTTTTCAAAAATTGTCTTCCCTATTCCCGTCATGAACACAGTTGACGATTGGGTGTTCCAATCTGAATTAATTCGGCATTTCCAGCGTTCCTTGAATAAGTTTCGAAGAATAATGCCCATTTCATCCAGCAGCTTATGAAGCTTGGGGAAGTTCAAGTTTTCCATCTAAAGCATATATAATGTAAAAAAATATTTGAATCTAATTTTTGACACTAAACTAGATCTAAATAAATAGATTGGGCTTGAATGTGGGTTCCAATTATCCACTAAGAATTAATCCTACGAAATTGTCCGAATTCTGCGACTCCCAAACTGTCCAAAAAACAAGATTGCGTACTCTCACAGCGAAATCTAACTAAGCCAGTGCCAGTAAGACCAGTGCAGTTTCTATGCCTATCTTCATTTACTATATCTAATCATGTTTCTGTAATTTAACTCCTTTTTTTGGATCAAAACCATCAATTTTGTACAGACTCACACTTGCAAAATTGAAACAATTATTTTTTGGATAGACTCTATCCTTTTGGCTGGGATTAAACAAAACCCGAACATTCTCTGCATTTTATAGTTAAGCTTTTTATTGCGTCGAGGAATCTTCAAATGAAATTTAAATAGCGACGGGAATATATATTATAGATTCAGTTATTTTTTGGTACGCTCGGTGTGAGCCGCTTCATTCTAATCAACTAATTTGAAGCTCCCTCTAATAATTATACTTTTTTATCCTCCTAATTTGAACATTATTAATTGTAATGCATTACCTTTTAGTAACGTCTGTCAAGAGAATTAACTATCAGCAACTGCGTAAAATCCAGGCCAAATTGTATTCAGGCTTACGTTGATTTGAAGCAGCGAATGACAACTTATTTACTTTAGTCGAATCAGAGCAAAGGTTTCCGTTTTTGAGACAACTGAGACACTCTCTGAAGCTTTCTGCTTTTATTGCATGATTTCCTCAACCTTTGACTATCCTACGCCACCCTAGATAGCATAATCAGTTGTTTTTCTCATGCGTTTACCTTGACTTTCAGGTTTAGCTGAGGCTCCAAATTTTTATATTGTTTCTTATCATGAGAGGTTTATTTGCTGTTTATCTCTATTCCAATAGGAACAGATAGATTTGGTGACTGAAATTGTCATTAGTAATAAGTTCATTGAACTGATTATACATTGCAGAAAACACATTGCTGTTTCTTTATCAACCCTATAAAATAGATATGATTTTAGTTAATTGTTTTTAGCTTGGCATTTATCTGACATTGCACTTTAGCTAAACAGCTTTCCAGTTGATTTTTTTTTATCCTACTGTATGATTTGCGCCTAGTTTTGGTAAGGTGGGAAGGTAGTATAAATGCAGATTACTGTTACTGTATCTCCAAAGCATGCAGTATGTGAAAGTTGGAGGAAATCCAAAGATTTTGTAACTAAGAAGCTATAGTCGTAGAACCTATACTTCCGTTTAAAAGGAATCTCATCTTGCAACTTTCGGGGATTTTGAGTCTTGAATTAAAACAAATCGATTCATTCAGGGTACCTAAACTGAACACTTAATTTCATCCTTAAGTGCCTCCAATCGTCATTTTTATTTTGCTCAAGATCACTAGGCTATTTTTTTTTATTAACGAGTTTAAACTATTTTACTCTTTCGATTCAATTTAATTCTTAATTCAAAAGTTGGCTAGCCTTTTACGTGTTGTCCATTTTGTGCCTAAGAGACATAACTTTTCATTTCAGCATGTGCTGCCAAATGGGAAATAAAACGTGTTGATGCTGATGGAAGCCCGTGGATTACAGATTAAGAAACGCTGCTGAATATCCAAAGCTGGGTCTTTGAGGTCGAGTCGCACCTTGTGTATCCGATTCGATTGTCTACCCTAAAAAAATTTTAAAATTGTGTCAGCCTCCATTAGAGATCATGTCAGAAAATTTGTTTGAGTCAGGATTACCCATTTGAGGAAATACATTGCCCAGTCTCTTCATTTTTGATCAAAATTGGCTTATATAGCACAACCTCTCCGTCCTTCCTCTCGATGTTCCAATTATTGTAAATCGTGTAACAGTAGGGTGGGAAGTTTTTGTTGAAAGTGATCTCATTCCTTACTTTTCCGTTTTTGAGGTGGAATATGGAAGAATTCTTTACAGCTAAATTAGCAATGAACAATTAGAGGATAAATTTTAATGAATCCTTCCAAAAACAATTCTCATTTTCACTCACACGATGACTCTAGGGTCCACTTGTGAGACACTGGATGTGCAAATCCCCACTGTTGTTGAAACTCTTCCGTTTTCACTTCAGACAGAGGGGTACATGGTGCATCATTTATGCTTCCGCTTGCCAGAAACTGTCAATTCATTTTAGGCCAATTAGTAAGATAGCTGTAAGCATTTTATAACATAAAAATTACTCACGGAATGATCACCCGAATTTTGGATTAAATATTTTGGAGGACCGGTGGCATCGATTTGTGGTTGGAGTGAGGGAAAAATTAGAAGCACTTGGAAAACTAAATAGAGCCTCATGATTGTTGAGTACGTTTTTAGCGAAGCCAAACCGAGACCCCAACTTACGACTTTTGTGGCTGATTGCGGTTTTACAACTGAACTTACGAGGCTGAGGCTCCGCTTGTTGTTGCAGACTTCTCGTTTGCAGACGTCATTGCAACCTCATTGATATGCAAATTACTCTTTGGGCACTCATTAACTTGCGTCCAACCATTTATTACTTCTTCATTTTTTGTCTACGTATGTTGTTTAATTAAAATTAAAATTCTTTTTATATGCATTCAACACACCGCGTAACAGCCTGAAGAAATCTTACATGCGAACACTCAAAACATACAGTATTTGCATTATGTTCTGCATGCATGCACGTTTTTGCAATGAAAGACGCCAGGACAAAGACGACTACAAGTGTCGTTGGGGAAGGACACGACTTTCAATTCATCATAACTTTCTTTTGGCGAATGGCGCACGTCCAAATTTCTCTCATCATGCTCCACAGACTGTGACCTTCGACCCCTGAAGTTTTCAGACATTTCTGAGCTCCCGGTAAAAAGATATTGACAAATTTCTGTTAGAAAATAATTAAAATCATCTAAGTCCAACTCCGATCCACCTAGGCTAATCCACTCTCTCCTTTGTGAGTCCACTCTAGTTCTAAAAATAGCCTTTCATTTCCTTTTATGGTCGTGTTCTCAAATTGTTCTCGAAACCTCTTTAATGTTGAAACCTGTTTCCCGATTCTCTTTCTTTCCTCCGTCCTCATTCGTACCTTTTCAGTTCAGTTGCCTTTCCGAACTCACACTGTAAAGAGCTGCTACGCTCCCGTTCCCACATTTTCTTATTGTTACTGAATTTGAGCTCTTACGCTCCCACTACACAACATTCATTGAACTCACAGTTTACTGTTAAATACACTAACTCTGTCCAATTGAACCCATTGTGTTCAAGTGTCAATCATCGAATCATTTCTTCTAGTTTTCATTCAGAGGTCAAGGAGAGTAGGGTCAGTTGTTAGTCATCCGCGATTCAGACGCCGTCTAGTCCACTGGCTGCAGTTTCCCTAGTTCTTCCCCCTTTTTCAATCAACCAAATAATAACTGAGTTATCGACAGAAACAAAAAGAGCTCTTCCTGGAAATCATTGGAATTTGTGTTTGTAGTCAATAATTGAGTAGCAAAGTGACAGGTTTTTTTGTCTTCTGTAACTGGGAAACAAGATTGTTTGTGAAATTCGAAGGCGTAGAATGTTAGACGAGACCCAGTAACAATTTTAGTCGAAAATGTCTCCTTCATTAAAAAGTTTACCTGATCACAGTTATCCCGCAGATCGCACTTACTCGTATCGACATAATCCTTTTTTAGTGAGACATCCAAAACTGAGAGACATCCACACACATCCTGTCCGAAGTATTCATGGCCTCCTTACCGCCAATTCCTCCGCTCTAGTTAATATGTCACAATTAAAAGTTAAGGTTGAAGGAGGGTTCATTGAAACCCGGGCGGCAATACTGTCGCACTTGAAAATAGTACTTAAAAAATCCTAATTTGAATTTGAATTCTAATTAGCAGAACCTTTGAAAGAAAAGCTTCTACTTACAAATGTGTATGTGGTCGAGTGGGAGTCCCTGACTCCTCCGATCATCCAACTGCCGCCGTGTGAAGGATTTTTCCGGCCTCACTCTCCCTTTGTGCGTATATCTGAGTTGTATCCAATGTTCAAATGATTCAACAAGTTTTTGAAACAAGTTAGTTCCTACCACAGTGAAATTTTTTCAGGAGATCAATTTTGCCATTCACGTTTGTGCGTTAGAATTTATTTCATTTGAATTCTTCAAATAGTTACACCCCATTTTCTCGGGCGTTTTTTTTGATTCGCTGTGCGTGTTGAGTTTCAATTGCATTTGAGTTTGCAAATCTGTATGTATGTACAAAATTACTAAACTGGGTTCGCAAGACGCTTCGTCCATGATCTTAAATAGTAACTCCAATACAGACTATTAAAAAGTCCGAAGAACAGCGGAAAAAGCACTTGACAAATTTTATCAACTTGCTTTGCACTCCGGACTGCCCTTTCCTTGAGGACTCGTTCCTTATTGGCACTCAGATATTCATCATTCTCATCTAAGGATTTTGCAACTCTTTTCCATTGGAAGTGAACCACATAATTAATATACGAGAATTGTAGCATTGCCGCAAAAACCATAAAAAGTGTCATGAATGTCCAAACATCAATTGCCTTGATGTAGGAGGCAGGTGGGACAGAGGAATTGATTCCTTCAACTTGAGTCACGGCGGTTAAAATTCTGGAAACAAAATATACAAATCATTCTGTTATATATTAAGACTGCATTTACGAAAGTGTTTATGGGAACTCTATGTCCCTGCGTACGGGTGTCTGTATGGTTGCGCCACAACCCTCGATGGGTTGTTAACTCTTGAAAGTTTTAAAAATCAGTTGGGTTAGGGGTCAAGTGATGCTCATAAGGGTCGTGTGTCGCTTACCGTCTAATCTTAAACAGGGCCTTCGCAAAAGTTGTTCGACTTAACAGGCGGCACAACTTTTGTAAAGGATCAAAAGGTCCCAAGGGTCGTCTAAAGATCGTTAAGAGCGTTTTAAATAAACGTTTGCAAAAGTCACCAAAATCACTCTGGACTGTCTGTGGACTATACTTATTTAGGTATCTGTTATCTAGTTACTGGCCTCGAAAGGTGCCTACTGGTAAAGCTTCATGCGGTATGTCACCTCAAGCCATTTAAAAGTCAACAAGCAACAATATAATGCTCAATGGTGTCTTAGAGCGATCCAGAAGTAAGTTTTCAAGTTCACCCGGTAAGGTATCCTTAATCATGATCTGCTGTAAGGGCATTTGCGACGGTTTGTGTTACAGAAGCGTACTTTGAGACAAATTAAACTTAGGGTAAGCAACCCAAATGCTCCTTGGGTTAAATTTGACAGGATTTTCACTTTTTCACTAGAAAGTGACCCGTGCTCCTTTTGCCTATTTTAATAGTTGGAGAAAACCAAGACTGAACTTACGCCGTCACAACCAAGCTCACCCGAGCCTCCGTAGCAGTTGGTTCTGAAAATGGAATCAATAATATTAAATGCAACTACTGAGATGTCTGGTCATTGGTCAGGTCCCCGTTTGGGATTTCCCGGAAAATCCACGATCTAGTCCACGATTCAGCAGAAAAATTTAAAAAATTTCCCCATAAGATGCTGCGTTTAAAAAGTTCTTTTAATTAAACTTTAATTTGCTGCCAAAAGTGCTAATTAAAGATAGTTAACTGTAACCTCAACTAAATGTTTTTTGAGAAAGTTATTGGTGCCTCCTTGCTTCTTAATGGTTAAAGCATATTTTATGTGATTCCTCAAAAAGTGGAAATTTTCCCGGGAAATGAAACAACGCTTCGAATGCTTCAGGGTATCACCCTTATAACAATGTAAGATTAAATTTTTTTACCAAGCCAAAATGCAACCCAGGACACGAGTACCACCATAATAGAAGGCGCGTATATTTGAATTAAATAGAATCCAAACTGTCGTTCAAATTCGAGCATCAGGACAATGCATCCATAACTACCCGTGGTAGTCACGCTTGCGCATTTTGACCGTTCAAATGAATTTAAGCGGAATCTGGGTAGTACGAATGGATTGGCCATTATCACTGAGTCTGCGTCATCTCTCCAATTCAATTCCATATCCGTATCCAGATATCCATAACTGGCCATTCTTAAAGGACAGTGCTGGGTATCCTTCAAGAAAAAAAAATCTACAGATTGCAATTCAAAAATTAACGTGAAAAATATTTCACTACCATCGGATATTGCTGTAAAGTCATTGGACAACTTAGACGAAGAGAGATTCGGTATGACACTAAAACTTCTCCGCTAGGGTAAATCCGGCCGAAAAAATTCGGTACCATGAGCTCATGTGCCTTTCCTTCCTTTTCATTGGAAAAGAAGATATCGGGGATCCAAATATAGTCATCATTGATTAGCTGAAGGGATGGAATATGGGAATGCGTATGAGCGTAGAATAGTCTGGGGTCAATCCAACTTTGTCTGAAGGTCATTTGAAGATTGTACTCCATGTTCACATCATCAACATTCTCAACATTCCGGATGAGTAAACTTACGACGACCTTAACTGGACTTCCGGTCCCATTCAATCCTTTTGGACGGACGTATTTATGATAAATTGAAGGATTAAGAATTCTTCTTAATAGCTCACCGCTGGCAGTTAACCGGTCGTCATCTTCATTCTGTTCTGAACTCACACTGTTCCCAGTTTTTATTTCATCATTGGGAGGCTGGATTGGATTTCCGTTTGAAGGAGGCGTTGGGGGTTCCCCAGATGGATTTGTCCTCCAGACAGTGCACAGACACATTATGAATAGGACAGTAGCGCTTGAACGACCGTTTGTTAGCATTTCCGTTTTTTTTAATCTACCAGTAACAAAAATTCTTTCAATTGTTCCTCAAAAACTTTGATTATTAGGCAAGAGCCGGAGTAATATATTGCGCCTCTTGCTTGGAAACAAGTTAAATAAATGGTAACTAATTAAAGTTAAACCGCAGTCTATATGTATTACGCAGTATTTCAAAAGAACAGATGTGTCCTTAATTGATCTTATGTTTCCTTCACAAGGAATCCAACCGAAATTACAGTTAATTAAATATAGGTCCCGATTCCCCCTAACAACTTTCCTGAAACTGACACTGACGCATTATGAATTCAAATGTGTCATCTATATAAACATGTTCAACGTTTTTCTGCCTCACTTGGCAGGTGACGATTGCCTTATTAACGTTTATTTGAAACGTGCTTAGTTTTAATTGGGTTAAACTCTTTTCTCGAGCGTCCAACTTCTATACGTTTCATTAAATTCAAGAAAAAGTTTTATAGTTTTGATTTACATTGGCTGCCTGTATGCGACATCTGATGCAAGCGTGATATGCGGCCCGGCCATTTTGTTGATAGTTGACACCAATTGCTTTTCCCTTCAAATGTCTTTATTTAAGTTATTGAATTTGCCAAAGTTTCAAGATTTACTCACACTGTTAAAAAGCTAACCCTGAAACATGCCTGTAATTCTATTCTGAATTTCCCCTGCACTTCTAAACGAGGAGGGGTGGATACTCTTAAAAAATTATTCCATTAATTTAGTTTGTAGTAATTCCAAGCGCACTCCTTTACTTGGCATTTCTGTGGTTTCCTTCTGCGCAGATGCTTAAATCAAGGAATGAGGCTGTACCAGGATACACGTTGGCATTAAGTGTCATGATATGGCTAAGCCGGAGCCCTCTGGTTCCTTTTCCTAGTAGTAGAGCCACTATCTCATGCCTTCTCCTCTCTGAGATTAGATAGATCATATCCAGCACTCGCCTAGGATAGTCCCAGTCTCTCTCTTTATTTAGCTCTAATAAATACATATTTATTGATTGATCTAGTGCGTGTCATTAGCCCAGTTATTACACGGCACTTATCATCACAT
>Ga0194135_10002191_pt1 | contig 11843 bp, 7 predicted proteins | sample LitLau_LLRF_2013_FD_134024 | JGI IMG/M metagenome (GOLD analysis project Ga0194135, IMG submission 134024) | Freshwater sediment microbial communities in response to fracking from North America - Little Laurel Run_MetaG_LLRF_2013 (version 2) | ecosystem: Environmental > Aquatic > Freshwater >... | reverse complement strand
TACGTTTATACCAAAACTGAAAAACTTTCAAATTTACCTCCTGGAGTTTTGGACAATTTGGACGTTATAGCTGTCCAGAAGAATATAGCGGAATTCGTGTTAGGAGACCGGGGAACTTCGAGAAATATTCTTGTTATAAGTCTTTTGGATAAAATTCAATATTTTGAAAGTTTTTGGGCAATTTATCGTGCTTTAAATGTTGGTTTTATTGTCCGTTACAAGTCGGAAATAACTTTCCTAACGTGGAATCCGTATAGGTCTTGTGTAAACAGGACAAAAAATGTAGAGTTAAAAGTTGTAGACACATGTATTAACGGCGAGTTTCGCAAAAATGCAGATTTATATCCGGACAAAGTTTCTAAGACATTTAAAAATTGCCCATTCCATGTAGCTGCTTATGAAGGAGCCCCATTTACAATACTTGAGAATAATAAAATGATTGGTCCGCAGTATAAATTAGTTAAAGTTATTCTAGAAAAGTTGCAGTTTAATTTTATAAGTACTGTTAATACTTTTAGCCCAGTTTATGTAAACTCTACTAAGGAATTAATTGAAAGGAATCATGATATTCATTATAGTACACAATTACTAAATTTAGATAATTACGAAAGAGCTAGTTTTCTACCAAGTTATTTTCTGGGAGAATTTGTGATTGTCGTTCCTACACCGAATTCGGATATTTTTTCTAGTCTTTATTCCGGATTTAGTAATATAACATGGTCTTTAATAGTATTAGCAGTAATTTCAATGGTTATTTTTGTGTCATTAACTAATTTTATTATTTCTGATTCCACGTTTAGCTTACTAGATGTTTTTCGAACAGCTTTCGGCCATTCCCTATTAAACCGGCCAAAATTTTTTATTACTTTAAAAACGGTTGTAATAATATTTGAATTTTATAGTTTACATATTTTATGGTTTTATCAAATCACTGCTTTATCAAATTTATTTAGTGGTTCTTTGGGTAAACCAACGCAAACTTTACAAGACGCTGCTGATAAGAAATTGCACCTGTATTACAGTTATCACAAATTACATTTTTTCAACAGAACTGATCACGAAGCTTGGGACTCCATTTTAAAATTTTTAGAACCGACGTATCATCCAAATTTAAAATTAATATCAGAAGAAAAAATTAACATGTGGTTTGAGTTAAAACAATTTATTATTTATCATTTTCGCGAATTATATCCATCCACTCCCTTGTCAACTAAAATTAATTTTATTAAAAAACCGATTGCATTGGAACATTTTTCTTTATTAATGCCAATTAATCATCCTTTATTAACTGTTTTCTCGCGCTATGTTTTATATGTCGTCGAGAGTGGATTGTTTAATTATTGGGTGAAAACAGTCAGTGATATTGATGAAAAATTTGTAGAGATAAAAGTGCAAAAACCTCTTACATTGTTGCACATGCCTTCTGTTTTCTATTTATTTTTAATTCTTTTAAGTCTGGCTGTTTTCTTGTTTTGTGTGGAAATAGTTTACAATAAATTTAAGTTCAAGGATTTGAAGAAGTTACAGAAATAAACGAATTTGTCAAAAAATCAATTTATTAATTTTAGCCAGAAATCGAATCTAGGCAAATACCTTTTATGAATAGCTACCGCAGCACTTCCAGTCTATTTTTTACGACTGTTTCGGTACTTCATTTTATACCCTTCTCATGAACTTCGTAATCCTTTTAGAGATTTGAGACCAAAACTGGGAAACCTCAGTGGGTAACTTGAGTCAGTAATGCATATCTAGAGAATTCTTGAAATTGGGAAAACCCTTCCTAGTAGGAGTGCACCTCTACGAGTATACTATACTGCCTCATTTTCTAGTTCGAAGTCTAATAGATTATCGAGACTGAGAACGTAAAACCACTTGTATAATCAAATTGTAGCATGACAACGCTGCTAATCTCTAGGCGTAACAGCCTATAGTATCTTTCACATTTTCTGTTTGAAAAAAGGAGACCACCAGCATAATTTGTTTCAAGTAGAGTGGGCAGTAATGTCTAGAGTTGTTCTTGAACTTGGCAAAAGCCCTTCCTTGAAGAGGCGCAACCAGGTTACACCCATCCTGCCTACTACATTTTCCAGATGTCCGCCGGAAACCCGATACACAACAACAACAACAATACAATAAATTTAAAAAAAACTTACATTTCTACAATTTCATCGGAGATTTTAATTCACAAAGAAATTCGAACACTGCGTGTGTCGTGGCCGCACCTTCGTCACTGACTGATGCGATTTAGGTTCGGTTAGGTCTTGTTTACCTACCATGATATCGTCTGTATAGTAGGGCCATTTTGCAGCGGATGTTAATGGGAACTTGTGTTGATCATAACGGCTTGGTGTGCAAATGTTTTGCTGTTAATGCGATCGAGTTAGTTGCCGACAAGCCGGTTGTTATGAATCATTGCGTTTTTGTCACGTGGTTGGCTGGTAAATCGGGGTTGGCTGAGGATGGATGATCTTTTAGCGTCTTGTGAGTGAATTTTTCTGTTGTACAAAATGTAACGCTAGTTGCACACTATCCGGATTTTTCGTCACGACAGAGACCCGATAAAGTTCCTGTGGTCCCAGAAGCATCTATTCTTTACCAGCTTTTTTGCTAGTTGTCGACTCACGAGGCTACATTAAAAACATTATTTTCCTGGGACCACTGGGTGCCAGGGAAAATGTTGTCGAGCCTCTGCCAGGCCTACAAAATCCGACTGGTGTGGAACTATAGCGTAAGGGGTAATTTATAGTAGCGGTACTCACTTACTTCGCGGTAAATGTCCATGGAAATGGCAAAAGGTAATAGATAAAATACTGTGTAACGTTCTTCGTGTGCAAATTTAAATTTATTTCCACGATTTTTTTGAATTTTCACCACGAAGAACGTTGCACAGTAGTTCATCTACCATTGATTCGTATGAAGATTACCTTTTTGTACTTCCAATGGAGATCCACCACGAATTAAGTGAGCACCCCTAATAATTGGAATATGTGGAAAATATTCTGTTACTCCGAAGATTTCATCAATAAACTCGAACTGTCCGACATGTCTTTTACTGCGAATCAGTTGCTATAAGTAGTCTAATAATGTTTACCTAGTGTCTTTTTTCAAGACAATGAGTAGTTTTATAGGGACCTGTTTACTAGCTTTGATTGTCTTATCATTATGCCTGGCTGGCTAGGACAGGGCCGAAGCTAGGAATTAATGCCGGGCTCTAATGAGGATTCAGCACATTGTATGTGAGTTTTCCCGAAATGCATCTCTCCAGTAAAATTAGCTTCTTCAGTCTTTTGTTAATGTAAGTTAGGTTAGGCTAGGTCGAGATCGGAAGGTGGTATCAATTCAAAAGGTGCAATATTGGATGAACGAAAATAGGTACACTGTTCAGGTACTATATGTAACTCCTGTCTCTTCGGGCACTCCCTTCAACAAGTTCTATAGAACTATGAGTACATCGACCTTATTTGCCGATCCATGGGTACTTTATCAATTTCATATTGTGCTTTACTTATATTAATAGTACGGGAGCTGAGACTCTTATTTGGATGGCAACTTTCATTTTGTTTGGTTCAGTGACTGCACTACGGGCTAACCATTTTATTGAAGGTGTTAAATGTTTAAGAGAACCTCTTGTACACTTTTTGTTAATCAATTAACTTTCTGTCTGGAAACGCGGAATATCAAACTTCTCCGAATTGGAACGACTTTGGTAGAATAGTAGGGTCGGTGTCCAGGTTCTTAATGAGTACCTACGTGTACCTGTACTTGTCACCATCCGCTAGCAATAATGACCTTCCACAAAGGAAGTCAACCGTTTTTTTAAGTCCTTGTATTCAGGAAGTGCGGTACCTAATACTTAAGATGGTGAAATGAAAATTGAAGTAATGCTTACCATTTTGATAAAAATCATTGTAGTTATCGACGCAGACCCTATATATAGCTATCAGGGCTAGAGCTAGGAATTACAAAGTCTCTTGCATGGCCTGTTACCATAGACCCCTGACCCGTATGAGGGACAGTTTATTTAAATTATGGAACCGGACATGGGCCATTCGTTCCTCGATCCGGACCGTCTTAACATTTTGTCGATACTTATTTAGTTTGGCTATGGTAATGTCGAATGTCGGTGCAAGATAGTTGGCAGCCTCATCATTGCGGAGGAGCCACTCGACATACCTGCCCGCACACGCTATACTCAAGCCCGCCTTTATAAATTATTTTTATTTTATTGTCCTTCAAATACATAATTTCATTCAATAATCATGATGTTTATTACTTTTTCCCAGAAAACAAGAAAGTATTTTGGTCGTAACTGACTTGTTTAAATAACGTAGTGTGTCCGACCATGAGGGAAGTTCTTGTGTCAGAATGAGAACGTTTTATATTCGAATGGTTGTTGTTGCCGAACCTATAGACAAATCATCGAATCACAAAGTATCATGTCACTAAAAAAAATATCGTGCAGACAGAGAGCATCGCGAAACTAGGAGATATGGCGTACCAAAAAACAAACGTAAAACAAATATCTTACCTGTAGACAAAGCTTCGTGTAACTAGAGCATTTTCCGTGTCAATAGACAAAGAATCTTATTACTAGAGAAACTGCTATACTTTTTCTTGCTAAATGCTTTTTTAATTGACGCCTCAGAGCTCATACTCTTACACAGTGACAATCGACAAAGCATCATAGCACAATAAACTGCCGTGCCAACAGATCGGGGAATCAGACCAATCATCGTCTTAATAAGCAAAACGTTGTCGTTCAGGCATCGTGACGATGGATAGATATTTTTTTTGTTAAAAATAACAAGTAAATAGAATAGGAATTTCTGACGCCAGACAATGTGAAAATATTAAGGTTGTAGCTGTAGGGAAACCATTCAACTTAAACTTGTAGGATCCATTATTTACATGACCTTGCTCTCCCAGCGGGGAGGAGTCTTAACGGAAGTAGCGAGGGGTAGGCTCGCTGCATTGATTTTTAAGCAGAGTCTGCGCTTTTCTTCCGTACCTCCGATCATCCCTTTAGTTGACCTACTGCCGTGCACTTTGCCCCACTGTGCGCTTTAACCTTAGCCCGTCCCCAACGTAATGTGTAGTTCACTGTCAAGCACGTGCCACTAATATAGAACAAACTTTTTTGGCCTAGAAAATATCTTATAGGTTATGGTTAGCTCTAGACTCGTTTGTCACTGGCATAGTCTGTCTTGATACGACTAAAGTAATTCTTTGAAAATCGTGAATTCAAGTATCTAGTAGACTGGTAGATTGATCTACTCAGATTATTTTTTTGGAAAAAAATTAGGAAGGAAACTTTGAACTTTGAAGGCACAGAACTTATTGGTGAAAGTGTTCTATTACCTTATGTGAATATGTCTTTGATAAAATGCTGTTTTGATGCCGAGACTGAGCTGTTGGATACCGTGGTTCAGTGCAATGCTCCTGCATGTACGTTACAAAAAAATTTGTATTGCCGTATGTCGTCTTAAGAAGGGATCTTAGACTAACTTTTTCGGACTGATCAGGCGAACTCAGAGACACAAATTTACACAAAATAATGTTTTTCCCAAAAAATCATTATTTTTGGAAAGTCACGGGGGTTTGCATTAACCATTATTTTTTATGTCTTAAATTGAAAATCTTCTCTGTTGCTTACAGGTTGTTGCGGTTGCTGCCAAGCCTTGAGACCGCGGTACAAGCGTCTGGTTGATAACATTTTCCCAGTTCTTCCTCAAGATGGTCTGGTCAAAAGCGCTATGGAACGTCTTACATTCTACGCTGTCAGCAGCCCCGAAAAACTGGACAGGATCGGAGAATACCTGTACCAGAAGGCGGGCCGAGACATCTATCGAAGACGATACAAGTGAGTGGTTTATACTGTTTGACGTGGAATCCGAACCCTAATGACTGATTTCAACACCGATTTTATTATGATGTTTTGTTCTAGGTTGGTGACAATAGCTATGGAAGCTATGGACCTTCTCCTTATAGCCTGCCATGCGCATACACTTAACTTATATGTAGAAAGTTTTCTTAAAATGGTGCAAAAATTGTTGGAGTCGCAGGAACCAGAATTACAGATCATGGCTACACAATCCGTAAGTTTATCTAATTAATTAATTGACCTTTCCTCTGGTTCGAGTTCATTTTGTAATTAGGTTACGCATTGAAACTAAGATAGGGAAGTGAAACCCGTTTCACTTTGCAGAGCCTAGATTTGAAGCCTTTTTTTGAAAATTGTCCAAAATAAAGCTTGAAATACGTGACGTCAAGCGTCTAATAGAAATCGCAATAACACGGGTGACATAACGAATTACATGTGTTTTTTAACATAAGCTGCGTCGAATTGAGGCTTTGTCCACTAAAAGTTGACTCTTGTTGTGTGGACGCTCACGATGGCACTGCTGTCATCTGGGGAGGCTTGGAGCCTACTTTTCTTAATGAGACAATTAGAACATTCAGGTACAGGAGAAGCACGATTGGGATTTTCCCCCCTTGTGGCACGGATCTTTTAAGTTCCCTTCATTCTGATGATATGAAGATAGTTAAATTCTAATAGCCCATCATAGCCCGAGAATTCTCGGAACGGCGTGTAAAACTAATTGTATTACCATTTATTTTCAGTTTGTGCGATTTGCAAATATAGAGGAAGATCAACCAATGTACCATTTGAAATACGATTTTTTCGTATCGAAATTTTCATCAATGTGTCACAATAATGACGACGATCGAAATGTCCGTAACGCTTTGAGATTAGCAGGAATCAAGGGACTGCAAGGAGTCGTACGCAAAACCGTTTCGGATGACCTGGTGGAAAATATATGGGAACCCGTCCACATGGATAAAATTGTGCCGAGCTTGCTATACAACATGCAGAACGGACCGTAAGTATTGTCATTGTCAATGTAGTTAGCCCGAAAAAAGTTCTGTTTGAAAGTTCGGCATGATAAACGAATCAAGAAATGATATGTCCGAAAAAAACGGGAATACTCTCTAATGAGAGATCGGAAAATATCAAGCTCTTAAAGAAAATAAACAATTTTAAACGAAGAAACTATTTAAATCAGTTTTTGCAACGCATTCGTTATCCGGATAGAAAACGATTATGTAAATCCGACTGTTTGTAACATTGATGCACTCTAATTGCATAATCATACTATTTGCAGGCGAGATGAGTGTATTTTTTTAATTATTGGATTCGCCTGTTTATCCACCTGTCCTTCCGATTCAGTTTTTCCCTGCCGGGCCTCAATTCGCCGTTGGTTTATTGAAAGTAGGCCAAAAGGACGGCAAACAAACTGGTTTTATGTGACGTCATCATAGGTCTTGTAGCATTTTGTTCGTGAGGCGTGACGTCACAAATCCCTGCTTGTATTTGGACAACTTTCAACACAAACTAATTGAAACTCTACCCAATAAAACGGGTTTAATCTTCCTACAGCTGTATGCCGAATCTAATCTTTAATGAACCCATACAAGTGGTAAAGTCTATTTTCTTCTTCTTTTCTTCTTTTGTGCTGAATCCAACTTAACATTAAATGAAACCAGTCGTAAGGTCCATTTTCTTCTTCTTTTATGCTGAATCTTATTTAACTTTAACTCCAATCAGTTCTTTTATGCTGCCTCTAATTTAACAACAACTGAAATGAAAACAATGACAAAGTCCATTTTCTTCTTCTCCTCCTTCAATAACCCTAACCCAACCTATCTTTTTTTTCCAGTCATTATTCAGATGAAACGGATAGAAGAGCGAACGAAAATTTGGAAGTTGAAACACCGCCAAATTTATCCGAATCATGTCTTAGAGAACTAGTGAGCCGCGCCAGTTTCGGCCATATTCGAAGTGTTCTGCGGCCATTGCTCCGCCATCTTGACAATCATCAACTGTGGCTGCCCAATACCTTTGCCATACACACGTTTAAACTTATCATGTCTTCCGTGCAGGTAATCAATATATAACCTTAGAAAATGACTTCTGACCATCAACTTGACCGTATGGAGATAACTTCCACTCGTTCAATCAGGATATTCGCAATCTCTGACTCTTATATTTGGATAAGCTAAGTAATAACAAAATCAAATATTTTTTCTTATACGTATTGCCTCCCGAGAGAGAGAGATAATGGGGGTGTAAACTAAAATTTTAATATCCGATGTGGAAAAATCTATAAACTACCAATTTTTGGCGTATTTTTTCAATAAGTAGATCTATGCAGGCAGCTCTATCGACTCGACCCCAAAAATACACTGCCCTAGGTATACATGATGTAGTATACATATATGAAAAAATTCAATTTGGTCGGGGATTGAACCTTAAACCATCCGCATGTTAGCTAAAGTCTCTAACCAAATAAGCTGGAAACATCAACTTAATTCATTTTTCAGGCTCATTTTAGACACGCCGCTGTTGAATCACTTATGTCCCATCTTGATGAAAACTCAAATCCAAAAATTAAGACATCGATTGCTGACGTGCTGTCGAAAATTATAGCTTTGGCCGCAGGAGAAAGTGTCGGTAAGCTTATCAAAATTATTAATAGCTCTAACCCTGCGGGGCTGGCAACAGACGCAGATATAAATAATAATGGACTCTTCCTCTGGTATGCGTTATTTATAGAAAATATGGTTCAGCATAAACCTATGTTATGATAGTGACAACCGTTGTTCTGTGCAATGTCTCAATTCGCCGTAAATAATGTTTGAAGTGAGGTCACACATTCCGCCTCTAATGCTGTGTGCCGTCATTTTTATAATAATAATAATTTCGTCTTTGTTTCATCAGCAAATTTTATTAGCGATCTGCAACTTCAAACATTATTTACCGCGAATTGAGACATCTCTCAGAAAAGCGGTTTAAATAAATAAATAAATTGTCTTTATTGTCGAAGTTAGGGCCTCAGGCCCTTTCTTACACTTAGCCACCATCAGGACCTAGTTTTTATGTTGAATCTGATGCTGTAAATAACTCATACCAGTGGATGAGTCCATTAAAAGCAAAAACAAAAAAAGCAAAATAGAAACGCATTACTGTAATTCACTTATAATAATTTTGATAGGGGTTGTTCGAACATGGTTTAAGGTTTTTTTTCTATTAATCATCAGCCGTCTCCGCTGCATTTCGGCACAGCCACGATGGTCTCAGTGAAGCATTGGATTCCTCCGGTTAATGAATTTAAGTTATTAAAAGATTCATTTGCTATAAGTTCTGTCATCTTCGAGCACCTTTTCTTGAAGGAAATAGTTATCCCACATTCGTTCTTTGGCCGCTTACAACTGTTTATTTCTTCTTGCAAAGTGTTGACCGAACGTTTGGGTCTCTTGTTCATTTGGCATGGGCTGCACCTAGAATACAATGAGCGTTCATAACAATATTAAAGAGTAAATCAGAGAGACGGTCTCTATCTACAATACTACCGACTAGTACTGACGCAAAACTGACGGGAAATTGTTCAAAATCGAAAGATCGATGGCATAAAACAACGAAGCGTAATTATTTCTTAATGCTAGCCAGAAGCTTTTCCCCCTAATTTTCAAAAAACCAAAAGAAAAATGCATTTTCCACCCCCCTTTTTCTGGATAGCGAACGGTATATGTGGTAGCCCATATCGCGATAATAGTTTGCAGATTCTTATCACATATTTTTCTTTAAAACAGCTGTAAAAGCCGTGCTTCAATGGTTTTACTAAAAACAGCCAAAAACAAATTGCATTATTGGAGTAGTCTAAACATTGCCTGATTTGAGTAATTAAAATTTGAAATTTTATTAAAATTAGGTTGGTGGTAGATACTCGTACCGAAGTAGACCCACATCACGTCTAATGCAATCGCCAGAAAAGTAAATCGGTACTAAATTTGACAAGCTCGACGAAAATCGTACATATTTAAATGTACAAGAAACACGGGTGGTATCAATATCAGACGCGCTCATTCATTTCTGCGGATTTTTGTTGAATTTTTTTAAAGGCCGGCATCACCCTCTTAAATAAAAAATGCTGCCATACTTTCTTCTTATTTTTACGTGAGCTTTACAACCTGATGAGTTTGAGTGACGCCCGAGTAACTGCAAATTTAGCCTACTGGGCTCCCCCACTAACAGGTTTGGCCTAGGGCGCTAGGGGCTCCCAAATTAAGAAAACATAATCCTAAACTTCTACATACTCGTATATCTATCTATCTATTGATAATAACTTACGATGGCTGTGACATGGTTTTTATATTGTTTTAGAAATTTGTGAAATTAGATCTTAAAAATTATAATTTTGAATTGGATTTTAAATTGGAAATAAACAAATATGGTTTTGCTTTTGTTTTGAAAAAATAAAACATTTAATTCGACTATTTAGGTAAGTACCTAGGTAGGTACAGTGTTTAAAATATGGCTATTCCACTGGTCATGTTTTCCCCGACTTAATAAATTTACAAAGTGGTTCATTACTCTATGGCCCTTATTACAAACCACCATTTAACCCCCTAATATCGTACACTATGAAGCGCGGCTGACCAATAGAAATACGTATCGGGCCTAATATTAGGGGGGAAATTGTAGTGTGTAATAAGGGCCTATGGCTCATCATTTTTAACTTGGACAAGTTAAAAATTATAATTTTTGATTTTATTATAAAGTAAAACAAAAACAAACACAATCAAAATTAAAGTGCTGCAACCTATAGAATTTTAATTACAGTTACAGCCCATTTCAATTTTTTAATGTTGACGTATATACTTGTGATGTATCCATATCGCCTAAGAAATAGGTATATAAACAAAATTTTATTTATTCATTGAGTAGGTGATGAAGCACTTTGTTAATTTAAATGCAGGAAATAACGCCTTATAGGCGCGAGTACCTATCTACAAATTAGATACAAATTTGGCGCTTGGTTCTACGCTGTTCTGCTTGGGTTATATACTGCCAAAATAACACCGGAACTTTCCTTTGTTGCCACTTTGGATTTCATCATACTTTTATTCTTCTTCTTCTTTTTACAGGTCCATCGGTGCTGGAAATAATAAACTCCCTACTGAATCACTTGAGGACTTCAGTGCCGTCTCCAGGCCGAATGAAGGCGCAGGATGCAGACGAAATGCTATATCAAGAGGCTTTAATCAACGCTCTTGGAGAATTCGCAAATCATCTTCCTGATTACCAGAAAATTGAGATTATGATGTTTATCGTGTCCAAAATACCTTATCCGATTCGACAAACCGACTACGATTCTTCGGAACTTCTGTTGGAGAATATTTTGCTGAAATCTTTGCTCAAGGTACCTATAATATTATCTGAAAGGCCGAAGTTAAAGCTTTAGCAAATTTTGCCATATTTTGGCGGTTTGAATCACACGTTATTAGTATTGAGCTTATGAACTCAATTTTCACATTTGTGGGATAAACCGCGACAAGAGCCGAGTCTAGCGGGTCATGCCTCTATTCGAATAATACCTTCTTACGGGATTAGTAAAACTGTCATCACACCTCATATCAAAATTTATTAAACTATATGAAACAATGGACCTTTCCACTATCATTTAACATAACATGACGTCACAAAATTCCAGTGTGCTTTTCACCACAAACGAAAACTTACTTCTTAAGACTTCACTACCAACACGGTGACTGTAGTGTTCTTCACGTCCATTCATTTCCAGGTGAGCACTAATTATCAGACTCATCAGTTCAACTCCACGTTCCCGCCTTCTTTCCTAGATCCGCTCCTGAGGATGTCAATGGCCCCTGATCCGGGCATGCGCATTTTGGTTCAAAATATTCTTCACACACTCATCGACCGTCATGGCAACCTTTCGAAGCTCAATAAGCCGACGTAAGTTATAAAGTTATAATAAGAGGCC
>Ga0194135_10002190_pt1 | contig 11843 bp, 12 predicted proteins | sample LitLau_LLRF_2013_FD_134024 | JGI IMG/M metagenome (GOLD analysis project Ga0194135, IMG submission 134024) | Freshwater sediment microbial communities in response to fracking from North America - Little Laurel Run_MetaG_LLRF_2013 (version 2) | ecosystem: Environmental > Aquatic > Freshwater >... | reverse complement strand
GGTATATTGAATGATGAGCGGCAGGTTTTCGATACACTTGACAGGCCACATGCCATGTTGTCCAAAAATGATTCAAACCCGTTGAAAACCCTTTTTGCCTGTCAGAAAATGCGCTTCTGACAAAATCTGAGTTCTGCGTATCAATTCTAAAATGATTTTTTTTTAAGTTTTTAAGTTGAGAATTTTTAGATATAATAAATTATTCCCCAAATTACGAATTTTTTTAAAATACATAGAGGTAGGACCTATAGGTACCTATAATCTATAGCTTACACGTGTCTTCAGCATGAATCCAGTGCGCAGTTTGAGTAGGATTAGGTAGGGCCCAAGTAATATTTCCAGACAATAGTTCGTGATCCGGATCGTCAGAGAAGCTGTAGGTGAAATTCATAAAAACTCCAGGAAATGCATCAGGGGAAGACAACTGAGATCTCATACATTTGTATTCTGGCGCTTCTTCGGAGCTTGCATAGTATTCCACTACGTACCAGAAACCCATAATCTGTAACGTTGAGAGAAAACAATACAACTTTCAAAACGACCGACCGAAAAATCGTATTGTCGTACGAGTACCTACTGCTACACCACTAGCCAACATTGCCCCCCTCTCCAGAAAATCTATCTATTCCTATATCTATATCTCCCTATTCGGCTGCACTCACCTCGGGCCGACCCCTATTTAACGCCATACTCGTAAGTAGAGTTCGACAGAGAATTTTTATAATTTAAAAATATGTGTCTGCTGCCACTTGATACCACCAATAAGTAGCGCAAAATTTAAATCTAGGTACCTATATATTTTTTTAAATTTGAAAAAGTAGTATGAAATAAATTCTATAATTAATAGGTAGGTAGGTACCTATTTTAACAGATAAAGAAATAGGTAAGTACCATCAACACAAAACACCAGGGTGTAAAAATTGGACCCCGCCAAAACGTGGAATAATCCAGCCTTTTAAAAACTTTCCACCCGCCTCGAGTATGGCATGCGGGGTCCCAACATCATTCTTTTGCCTGTTTGCCATCGCCAATAAATAATTAGACGTTTACAAGATGAATAAGGTTTCAGCCACTCCATCGATCTGTAGGTACCTTCTTACCTGGGACAAGTCAAAATTTCGAAGAACCTTTACTTGAGGACACTTCCTTTTGTCATCTGGCGGGGCCCATGCCAGGAAACATGTCAAATTGGCTAAAATGACGAACAGCGACAGCAGTCGAAGGGACTGCATGGCCGGCCGACACAATACTCTCCGACTCCAACAGACAAGAATGCACTAATCACACTAATTAGAGGTCTTTAAAAACGTCAGTCAAGTGGATGAGAACAGGAGTAACTGGATCAACAACACAGCAAAATGGCTCTCTAGTAGGTATTTGTTATTATGACCTTCGCTCACTATCATCCCTTCTTATCGTTTCCGACCACCCACATATTCATCATTGGCGTCCTCAAAACTGTACGAGCAGAGACTATGAATTACCAGGGCGGGCCACCTGTGTTTCGACGGGAAAGACAGTTAAAAAAAAAACTTTTAGCTACTGCCGTAGGTGCATTACAACCATTTCAATGTTAGTTATGAGCTAAAATGGGACCTTGAGACTGAGTTAATAAGATAAGCCTTCTCGAAGTGGCGCGTGGCCTATGGAAATGACCCAGGACGATTCCCCTGCCCATTTTTAAAATTTAACATGGACTAGGAGCAATGAAGAGTTAGAGTTGGCAGATCGAATGGATATGTATAGAGGAAGGTATAGGTCAAGCACGGGCGAGATGTCCATTCCGAAAAAAATCTTTGTAATGGACTATCCCAATCCCATTGGTACCTACGACTCTGAGTTAGCTGTCAGCACATGACGTCACCTTTTTCAAAATTCTGCAACTTCAAACATATATTATAGCGAATTGAGAAATCGCACAGAAAAACGGTTTCCACAACCCTTCACAGCCTAGTTTTTATGCTGTCTGATTTGTAAAAAAATAACTCGTAGCAGTGGAAGAGTCCATTTCTTATAATTCCCATAGTGAATCGTCGGCGATTGACGAATAATTTCTTATTATAACAGTTATATGATAATATAGTTCTCAGGAAGACCGTACGGTGATATCTTAATTCTCTTCTTACTCTTATTCAGGAGTCACCTGAGTATAAGAAAAGATAATTGATCGCCACAAGGTATGTGTTGGACACATTGTACACCAAATATCTACATGAGCGTGTGAGACGGAGAAGCTATAGATAGGGCGAGTGGGAATAAGATAAGTATCTCCGATATCATTATAGCCAGACAGTGCGCCTAATGCACTAAGTAGTTTTCTTTTAAAAAAATGTTACCATACCTACACTATTGTATTATGTATGTAGGTATAAAAATTAGGGGAACTATGGAAATCAACACGAAATTGCACATTCTTCATCACTTTTATTCAAACACAACCATTTTGTGATAAAGAAGCTGAGTATTTTACAAAAATTGACTTTAGCAACAATTTACAAAATAGGGATATTGATCCCGGATCTTAGGACAATTTTAAACAAAAGAAAAAAGTGAATACAATACTAGTAGTAAAATGATGTACTCAAAGATAACCAATGAGTACGAAGGGGTTAGTGTCGCTTGTACTTGCGCACACAAGCTAGCCTTACACTAGGGGTTCTCACACTGAGTATTGTATTTTTTGTATTGCTTTTAAAAAGCATAGTGTTGTTTAACTAACCAAAATTCGAGCTCGGAATCTATTCCAACACGCTTGTGCTAATAATTTCCCGGATCAAATTTTTGTTTGGTAAACAACTTTGTGATTTTGAAAAGCATAGATAAACATACCCACCGTGAGAACCCTCTTACAACAAACTAACAACAAATATCAGTAATCTACAATAAAGCGATTAAGTACTCATTCCAGAGAAAATCGACATAGTCAAAGTCAATAGAAGAAACTAGCCATACCACTGGTATGAGTAATTAACAGAATCAGATAAAAAACTAAGGTAAGATACTGAGAAACGTTCCTTTTTGCAGCGCCTCGATTCGTCGTAAATTGCATTATAAGTTGCAGAAATTGGGTCCAGGTGACGTCACCCGGGCCGTCTCGTACGGCGTGGGCGCCATCTTGCTCAGTTTTCTGAATCTTTAAATACAATTTACGGCGAATTGAGGCCCTGCACAGAAAAACGGTTTTTTATGCTGAATCTCATTCTATTAATAACTCATACCAGTGGACAAGCCCATTATAATAATTCTTTCCATAAGTAGGTTAAAACACCTTAGGTACCGTAACTCGTAAAATAACAAGTTACGTGCTGAACTAGGTATACTACACCAATAAGCCAGTGCATGAAATTTCATACATGGCTAGATATTACAAACATAGTGCCATTCTGTCTCCACTCATCTTCTTGTTAATAAGTTCAGAAATTATTAACATCGCCAGAAGAGGATTTACAATGTGTACCTATTTTAATTCAATGAAATTTCGCTTGTCTACATATTATTCAAACGTAAGATTAAGACCATTTCACACAATACGAGGATTAAGAAACCTTGCGTTCTAAAGGGTTCAAGTAAAAAAATTCAAACTTATTTTTCTTTTCTTTCTAGAAGTAGTATATTATAAATAAAAAAGGGGAGCAGCAAATAATTATCAACCTTATCCAACCAATAGTAAAACGTGACAGTCACCTCTCATTGTTTTTCACAAACGTTATTTACGAATCAATGAAGATTTGTTTCACATGAATTTAAAATACTAAATGGACTCCACTGGTATGAGTTATTTACAGATTCAGATTCAGCATAAAAACTAGGTTAGGATAGGGAAAATCGGTTTATAACGATGTCTCAATTTGCCGTAAGTGACAGAAACACGCAAGTGACGTCACACTTAGCGTCTCTAATGGCGTGTGCCATCACCTTTATAAACAAACATAAATTACGGCCTATTGAGACATCGAAAACTATTTTCACTTTCATAACCTACTTTATATGCTGAATATCTCCTACCAGTGAAAGTCAATTTACGCAAGTTAAAACATACTTAGGACAGTAATAATTATTACTCTACTTTACTATTGGCTTAATAAGTTTGTTTATGTTCTTTTACTCAATTTGTAAGCCACCATTGGAAAATTTAGACACCGACAAGAAAACATCGCTCACTAAAATGACCTCTGACCAGTGCCAAAGTTCAACAACACGTGTGTACTTCCAGTAGCGCGTTGTTTTTGGGAGTCATTTTTTAAAAGAGTAAGCATTTGTAACCACACTCATTCAGAAACCGATATTCTTATTGCTGGTTAGATAATATCGAAATGGACTTCATGATGGATTTATTTAGGGATTTAAAATTTGTTAAAGAAAACACTTTATTTTATTTATTAAGGGGGCTCATGGAAAAATTAAAATGTAATTTTGTGGTAATGATAATCCTAGCAGAAGACATTTTGTTAGAAACTTTTACTTTAGGGGTATGAGAATTAGAAATAAACAACAGAAGACTCATACCAAGTGTAGACAAAACAATAAACATTCGTTCCTCTTTTGAATTGTGTGAAATAACACTGATTAAATTATCAAGTTGTATTAAATACGCAGTTCCCAATTGAGGAATGGATTCCGCCATTTGATAAGAACCTTTCTCATTATGATGGCAGCCATCATTTTTGGTGTCTTCATGCACAAATTCGTTAGAAGCTTACTTCCTATTCCTGATTATTACATTTTTATTTCTCCATGAGTATACCCTTAGTAATAAGTGAACATTTGCCCCACAATCTCAGAAAGCCTTCACATAAATCAGTTTCCTATAGAGCGCTAAAACAACCCAGAGTCCCCGATACCTTTTTTTGTAACTTCGAAGATACTGAATTAATTCTCAATCTTTAAATACGTAGTTCAAGTAAAATAGGCTAGATATACGTTTTGAAACGTATCAAAACAATAGTAAAGTATCTATAAAAGTAACGCCACGAAAATTATTTTCAACAATAAAAACACACTACTTTCTAAAACGTTTAGAGGAATGGAAATAGATAGCTATTATCCTTTTTTGCGTCTACTTTCATAGGTTAATTCCGGTTAGATAAGTTTTACAACGTACGTCTACCCTATTCATGAAGGCGACTTGCATGCAACTAGTCAAGAAATTGGCTTTTTTCTTAATAGGTTTTTCTGAGATTTGCAATTGGTTGCCCTGTATGCCAAATTCGAAAATATTAAGCCTTACATATTCATTGGCCATTCATCTTCAAAGTAAAAAATTTAATTTCAACTGTGATCCTCCATTACAAAAGTTTAGAATACAATAAAAACATAGGCATGACTTAAAGGTGAGATTCACTCGTTGAAAAAAAAACTGAGGTGTAACATACTTACCAACTACCGCCAGTTAATTCATCCTCTTAATTTTAACAGATCTAACAAGAAGACCAAAACAACTACCATACAAATACAACGTATTACTGAACAGCTGGCAACTCAAGATTTTTGTAACAAATAATTCACTACTCGGTGTCATATTTTCATCAGCTTTCAATTTTTCAGCCTATTTGAAAATTAAATTCAAATTGTTTCCATGAGATTAGTGGCATTCTCTTCATTCGTTGAAATTTCAATCGAAATCGAAAAAGCCCCTTAAGAGCCAATGGTAAACAGGCCCGTTTCACGTTTCAAGGTAGAAATATTAATAATTTCAAATATATCGACGTGAAACGTTTGTCTACCATTTGCTCTTATGGTGCTAGGAGTTTTTTCGACTTGGATTGAAATTTCAACGAATTAAGTGAGCACCTCTATTAATTAAAATTGTTTTCCTATTGAATAATTCTCATCAAGACCAGCAAATTGAATTAGAAACAATAAAATACTAACAAGGTCCGTTGAGTGTTTATTAAAGAAGAGTTAGGTGTTTAAGTGGGGGATGAGGGGTGGGTATTTACAAAAAGAGCTGCCTCTGCCCCAGCTGTCACGCGGGGCCCCGTTATATGCCAGATCCGTTGACAAGTGGCGCACCTCCAGAAGAGGGCGGCTGTTGAGGCTGGTGGTTGGGTTCGTCTCGCTTGCCACGTCCCGGGCGCCGGTCTCCCCGCGGCTCTCGTGGCGCAAGGCCTGCAGGCTCCTTGCTAGCTTCCAAACTACCGGCTGGCGACCCTGAAAACCAATATCACATTAGGTGAAAAGTTCGATTTTTAAGGAAAATGAAATACATATGTAAAGTGGATGGATACCACATCCATGTTGTTGTCACCAGAAAAATATTTTCACAAGAAGATCACTTTCCGGTAAAAAATGTCAGATTTTCCCCATCAATGCTCTCATGGATACTTCCAATTTCCATTTTTTAAATTAAAATAATGTTGTTTGGTATTTCCTGCGTCTTTTAATATTATGTCTTTTGTTATAATGCCGTTATTCGATCATGCAAGATTCCTAAATACTGACACCGAACCCTTTTGACGTTATGGGAGTCGGAATTATGCCATTTTGCATGATAGAATAAGGGCATTATAATGGATGATATTAAACGACGATGATATTAAATTCTAAGGACAGCATTTTCTAAACGTGCGCTATTTTTATTATTTAAAAAATAATAATCTAAGAGAGCATCGATAGGGAAATCTGACATTTTTTTGACCGGAAACTCAAACATTTTGACATCAGTTGATTGGTTGCATAGTTTAGAAAACATGGTCGATAGTACCTCTCTCACCCTAGGCACTTTATGCAGTAAAATTATCCACGCTAGGCCTGAACTCGACATGGTAAAGAACAGCGATAGGGTAAACTCGGTCCCGCAAAAAAGTAGACTCAATCCCGTCTGAATCCGACAAAGAACATGCTTATCGAAACCGACGATTACGTACCTCCGTTGAGAGGGGCAGCAGAAGCAGCAGCAGCCGGAGCAGCATTGTTGGTGGAATTCGATGATGGTTCGACATTTTGAGCAAATGTGTTGTTTTGGGATCGATGACCACCACGGCGTTTCAGTCTGCGCTGACCGTCAACACTGGACACTGATTCTACAAATTACCATACACAATACATGTAGCCATGCACAATAAGGCAACTAAAACTCTTACCTGACGTCTCGGCTCCAACTATGTTAGAATACTCTCAATTGGTGGCACATAATATACTCTTTCACTGGTATGAGTTATTTCCAGAATCAGATTTGTCAAAGTGAAAACGGTTCTTATGTGCGATGACACAATTCTCCGTAGCTTATGTTTGAAGGTGCAGATAGTTGAGTAAGGTGACGGCACACGCCATGAGACGATGCGACGTCAGCATCTTCCAAACTTCAAAATTGTTTACGGCGAATTGAGACATCGCACAGAAAGAAGGTTTTCACAATCATAATAATTATATAATACCAGTGGAAGAAATATTCACTTTTTTACGTTACTTACAATAATAAACCGATAGGGGTCTACACGGTCCTTTTCCATGTTTTCCCGGTGACCCCATGTTTAGTTAACCAATATTTACTTTTCCCGGTTGGAATTCTCGTTTGGTAAGCTACACTGTATACTTCGAAAAGCAAAACACACCGTGTGGATAGCTTAATATATACCTGCCCTGGACAGAATTCGCAAACGCTATTGTGAACGATTCCTAAAAGTGCCAACAAATTGAGAACTACTCCACTGAACTATTCTATTAATATTACGCGCCAAGCCAATACGGCGTTGCGCTTCACCTTACAAAAAAAACCAATAACTTCAACAAGCATGACATAAAATAATGGAATTCATACTCCGCTAGATGTCGACGAAACTATTAGGCGAACGGTACAACAATCTTCAGCCTGAGTTTGACATTTTTAATCGGCCCTTTTACAAGGCCTAAAATCGTTAAACCCGTTCACCCTTTTTTATTATTCTGCATCCTCGATGTAACGGAGTGTGAACCCCTTAAATGTAATCTTTTTACCTTGGTCAGCTCCAGAGCCATCGTGGCTGTCAGGGTGTCCGTCCACTGATACTCGGCGAGGAGGCGGGCGCCGGGGCCCCGACCCCGACGGCCCATGTCGTGGTTCACTACGGCGATCCATTCTTCCCCCAAAACCAGACGATCTGGGCGGTCCCCGGCTTTCTCCGTTGTCCATTCGCCCTAAAAAACATTATTTTAAATTAATGAAACCCACCTTCTTATGGTACGAATAAACACAATGAAAAGAAGAACTTTTTTGGCGCTTTCGGTGAGAGATTCACCTTCTCAATGGGCCACATTACTAGGTTGAGTTATTTACGAAACTAGATTCAGCATTGAAAACAGGCCTATTATAACCTTTTTACTGTACAGGCCTCAGTTTAAAGTATTTTAGGTGATAAGGAAAAACACTTGAAAAGTTAATAATAATGGACCTTGGAAAGCGAAGCCATTCCTAATCAAGTCCATTTTTGCAGCAAATTTGGAGATGGGCGAACGGTTCAGTACTCTTCAAGGAAAGTTTAACGATTTTAATCGGTCATTTTCTTTGGTTTAAAATCATTAACCCTAGGTAATGTTTTTGCACAGTTCGCCTTAAAACATGAGAGAACTAGGAAAGATGTATTACCAGCGTTAAAGCGAGGTTCACTGTGTCTAGGGCCGCCCCTGCCTCTACTGCCGCCCCGACCTCGCCCACGTCCGCCTCCATCCATTTCAGTACTGTAGCCCCGGTCAGGACGTCGTGAGTAGGGCATAGATGGCGGCAGCATCCCCTGACTCGACCCATGGATGCTCCGTAACTGCTGGTCGATTTCCTGTTTTTCCTGACGAAGGGCCTCGACTTCCTTGAGGTGGGCCAAGTGATACTCTAACAGCACCTTCGCATTGGCGATGCTTTCTACAGTCCCGACAAATACGAAAGGAACTTGGCCTTCCTCACGTGGAGTCGTCGGTTGCGGTTCGTTATCCCCTTCGATTTTCACCCGCACCTGCCAAAATAAAATGAAGCATTTCATTTTTTAGACTCTTGTGCTAGTGTATTTTAATACCGATTAATAAATAGCCTAGTTGAGAAACAAAATGTACTTTGCATGCTTTGGTAAGCAACAATAACGACAAACTGTACTTGGTAAAAACATGTTTGCCGGCACTAACGTCTCGTTCTAACGAACTAGCTACAGTTGACAATTTAATTACGACAATTAAAGCTAGAGAGCTCAGCATGGGACGGGATTCACGGTATGCGAGTACTGGTGCTTCACCCATTCATAGACTGTTACAGCTAAAGTGGTAGGTGGTTTGGATTCCACGTTTAACTGGAGGTCCCCACTGTGTGATCAAAACAGGCGTAACTCTTAAAAGCACAGTGGATAATAGATCAACAGGTGGCAGTATCCTATCCCAGATGAAGAAGAAGCACGATACACCGTGTGGGCCCCTCCCCTATTATCGTAAAAATATTGAATGCGTTATATAATGTGGATATTACAAGATTTTTCTCCTAATGCTTTGCAATAGCAAATGAATTGCAGATATAAATGTGTCAGCCCACTACTGCCCTGATAACTAATGATTATGCTCCCGGGGATCATGAATGGTCAGCTAATATTCAATTCAATAATAGGGAACCACACGGTGTCTGTTTTCTGCTTAAAAAAAAACTTACGACTCCACTTTTGTCGACAATTTCTTGAATGATTCTACCGTTTTTCCCGATTACTTTGCCGACGAGCGTGCGTGGAACTTGAATTGACTCCTCGCTATACTCAAGCATGCCTCGCGCTTTCTTTACCGCATCGGATGACTGTTAAAAAATAAAAATTAAAGAAAAATAGAATATTAACAATAATTTAATTCGTTTTAAAATTATAATACATACCTCTCCTACAATTTTAAAGGTGCAAGAGTTTTCTTCCAGTTCGATAGTAGTTATACCATCTATTTTGCGCGCCTGTTGAATATTCCCCCCATGCGCTCCGATAGCTAAACCCATCAAATCGTCTCTTACAGTAAATTCATCCGTAAAACTGTAAAAAAGATAAGTTTAATAGTGGCTATAAGTAATTTGGGACCATCTACAAACTGTACTATCAACGCAATGTTCTACCGGCTTGCATTCTGGAAAACCTAAACATAATTACTATAAAATGCTACTAGCTATGTAACAGACTCTTCCACTGGTATGAGTTGTTTACAGAATCAGATTCAGCATAAAAACTCACAGAGTTAGTAAATATACTTACTCTATGTAAAAACTAGCATAGGATAGTGAAAACAGTTTCTCTGTGCAGAATTTGCGCCGTATTTGCAGAAAATTGAGATATAAGAATCGGGCCTAAATTTTTCTTACTTTCAATGCAATAGACTGCGAATTGAGACATCGTACAGTAAAACGATTTTCACTATCCTACCTTGATTCTTATGATAAATCAATTGGTAGCTAGCACCACCAATACGACGGATATTGACAATACTATTGATCGTGTACGGTCTGCTATTGGCCCTGAACGACGACCATTCATTAACTTTAACCGTTCATCAAAGTAGCAGAGACTAGATCGAAAATAGATTGTCCAATCAACGATCCAGACGCCATATTGCAAATAATGTTCTCTGGACGCCATATTAGCGTTAACTGGACGATCATGGGACGATCTAGTCTCTGCTACTTGATGAACGGTCTTAACTTAATGAAAGATCGTCGTTTAGGGTCTATGTTGTTAATATACGTGCTGAGTGCTTACCCGCTAGTGGTGTGAAGTCTTGTAGAAGCCAATTGTCTGGCGGCCTCCTCAGTCCTCCGGACCAGAAGTACTTTTTGAGAGAGGTTACGGAAGTGCATTTCTTGAAGCAGGGCAGCTTTTTGTTTGGTTGCTTCTGACCGTGATATGACCAATAAAATTCCTTTCTCAGGTTCATATTTACACCTTCCAGCTCCAATCGCTTTTTGAAACTCTTTAGGAGGATTATCAAGTTTCGTACTAGAAGGAAAAAAATATACTTAAGCTTTTTCTCTTTTCAATCAACTTAGATGATGTCGATGCTCAATTTAGAGTTTACGGCGTTTCCGCTACGATTTTACTAGGAGAAAAGTAAGTAGATCCCGTAAGCTTTTAGCCATGTTAGTGTTTAACTAAATTCCCAACTCTGCCATTTTGAATTTTACTGTCCCGCGATTTACGCGAATACGCCATGGAAATCTTCAGACTCGAATAGGCCAATTTTTAAATAAAGCGTTCAGCGTAAATAAATAAAGCGTTTATTTCATTTCATTATAATAGAGATTTACACGGTCCCAGGAATTGGCTCATGAAGACGTCTCACAATCACGCAAAGGGTATGAGCAGCAGCCCCGTACGTTCTGACATCTTCGATATAATAAATAATAATAAACTCGAAAATTCAAAGTTTACGCACTCCCGCTACTACTGTATACCCACCTACTATATGAAACCAATTGCAAGATGAGGGAAATTACTTACTAATCGCGTAAGTCTTCCGGAACTTCGATTTCAAATTTGAAAAAAGTATTGTTATCAATAGGCACAAATGTGGTTTTCGGCCGCATTCTATCTTCTTGGACTATTTCTTCATATGTATTTTCCCAGCCTAGATAATTAACTACAAAAAAACCTCCTTTGATCATTTTAATTAGGGCTCGCCACCAGCCACAAGCGTCTTGTTCATTGGCCCTAGAATATACTTCCACCTAAAAGTAAAACAATTAACATTAACTATGAACTATTACTTTACATATAAACGATTATTTTGCAAGGAATTCATGTTTTCCAAGAAAATAGGTGCAAAGGTAAAAACATCCTAATATTTTACGCATTCACATTTGATTGAAGATGCAATGAGAGCTTACTAACCTCTTGATTTTCGACGTAGTCAACATTACTAGGAGG
>Ga0194135_10002189_pt1 | contig 11844 bp, 8 predicted proteins | sample LitLau_LLRF_2013_FD_134024 | JGI IMG/M metagenome (GOLD analysis project Ga0194135, IMG submission 134024) | Freshwater sediment microbial communities in response to fracking from North America - Little Laurel Run_MetaG_LLRF_2013 (version 2) | ecosystem: Environmental > Aquatic > Freshwater >... | reverse complement strand
TTATCAAAGAGTTCCAAAAGTCATTCTTACAATGGTTGGCAGGCATTTTGCAACACGAAAATTAATGATAAGCACGAAATCACCCTTCTATGGGTTAATTAATAATTCTTGGGATTGTGGTCTGCGGACTTAGTTCTCATCTATAATGCTGAATCCTCTTTACAAGCAATGTTTTAAAGAGAAGAAGCATGAGATCATTTATTTTAAATTTACAGTGAAGTCAGTAGTAGTGCATGCTCATTAATTATTTTGGATTTTCAGTTGAGATGGATTGTTGGATTGCGGTGGTGGTGCTGAGCAGGGTAGGTGCTGAGCTGCCGAAAATGCTTGCTGCCACGTAGTAAGGGGACAATTGCTGAAAACAAAATGTAAAAGGATTGCACTCAGTTTCAGATTGATTCAATTGTAAAGTGAGGATGTGTTTACCGGTGGAAAGGATGAGGTGGAATATGGATTGTGATGGTAGAAGTGGGTGCCCAGTCCTTGTCTCTGGGCCAATTTAAGTCTTGCGGTCATTTGCTTCTTCCATTTTGTTCTCCGATTTTGAAACCAAGTTTTGATTTGAACTTCCGTTAGGTTCAAGGATTTAGAGAGCTCCATTCGTTTGCTTACACTCAAATATTTGTCATGCTGCAAAAACGTTCAACATGAAGCTCGACAGATATGAAATTGGGAAATTGGCTTTAGGAATAAGCTACAGACGACAATGCGTCATTTATAGATATTGGGATCATTGAATATCTACATGATTGAAATTATTATGCAAGCCATTCATGAATCATGGGTCGCCATTTTGTAAAATTACCCCCGATGGCGACACCCGTGTGCGAGTTCCATGCTTACCTTGAACTCGCTTTCTAGTCTTTCCAATTGTTTGGCACTGTACGCTTGTCGTGGCTTTCGATCTAGTCCAGGTTTCCTTACACGGCGTCCGGATGGCTTTGGGGCTGTCAAAATATTTTTAACAAATTGAATTTTAATTCATCCATTAAGCGTACATACCACGATTTCAATTTCAATTTCACCAGTTAGGAATATAATTTAAAATTGATGCTCATTTTCCGCTACTAAAATGAATGAATTTAACAGCTTGTTTAACTCGTTTCCTTCATCGTTCCGACCACTTAGCATCTCAGGGAGTGTATTTATTGAGTACTTTGAAATCTTTTGAAGAAATGCAATGTTCCTAATTGTCTTGTACCATGGCAGATGGTCAGGTGTTAAATTCAGCGTGTGCTTAGGCTTAAGGCGTTAAGGAATTCAAGAAACTTATAGTAGTCTTTACCAAAATTAACGTTTGTTTACTTTCTCTCTTTGTTGCATAAAACAGAATCTTGTGGGATTTAGTGGGACACTAAGAACTTTGTTTAAAGGTGTGATGTCGTTAAATTCAAATTGGGCATGATTTAATTACCACAATTTCCGGTGGGATAATTTAATGATCTTTTTCCTTTCATATTAGTAATATAATTTGCTGAGAAAGGGTGTACTTTCTACCTTGAAGTCCAATAATTGATGGTTTATGTTGATGCCAAGGATTCCCTGTGAGGGCATTCTGAAGCGTGAATAGGTTCGGCAAGCAAAGCTGAGAACAGTCAATTCCTGTTCAATATAATTTACAATCATGTTTTCAATTGTAAAAGAGATGTCTGCAGTGCAATTGGGGGTTGAAAATGTCATTGAAAGCAGGATATATATCATATCCCCTTACCAGAATTTATGAGTGTTGATGAGGCATCCGAAAAAATGTGTGAAGTGATGAGTGCAGAATCCTGTAGATTTTCGGATCCATAAATTGGAAATGGCTTGATGATGGGGTTCTGGTGGACAGAAGTGCATTGATTGAATTGATCTCTCAGTTGCTGGTATCTCTCACTTTCTTCTGGAAAATCCTGAAAAGTTTCACCCCCTTGGCCTTCCTCATCATCCGTTTCAACAACTTCCAACTCGTCATTTTCAGAATCCGAATTAAAGGATTCACTTACAGCGTCACACTGTGTTAATTTAGGCTGATGCTCCTTCACCGTATCTTGTTGTCGTGCATTTTCTATTTTACGGTTGAGGATAAAATCAATTGAAAAACTTGATTTGACGCCGTTAGATTTGTTCGGACCAGTTGAATCCTTGTGATTCTCACCAGTACTTTCACCAATGAGTTCCTGTTCCTTTGCCGTTATCCCATGTTGGGATTTTATTAATTTATTGCTAGCCATTTTCCTATCAATTTTAAATTAATTTAATAAAGAGGTTTAGTAAAAATATAACAGAAGCACACCAAAGTTGGCATTGAAGAAGAGGGTTAAATGGGTACTAAATGGTAGTAAGAAGACTCAAACCAAGCTACAAACCCTTCTGATACCTTTCGAAAGACATTGGGCATGGGTGTAAAAATATGAGAAAAGTGTTAAAGGAGGGTGGAGTTTAGGGATCATCCACTTCCAAACCAATCTTCTGATTGGCTGAGAAGGGAAGTGGGGAAAGTCCTCACTCCACATCAACGAGCAGAGAGGCTCACTTTCACTCGCAAAAGTTCCTTAATGCATCTTCCCAAAAGTTTCCAGACAGACAGATAGCAATACGTTTACGAGATCCAAAGTAATTTTATCAGCATTCATGCCAAACTCACTCCTCACAATTTACATACTCATAATACGTTAATTAATTCACACGATTATAGACCGTAAACCGCACTTACGAATTTAATTGAATACGCGGATCACATTTCAAACAGAATTATCAATAACACCCCGAGCTTTTCAAATTAATGTACCATAAGCATAAAATGCAATACCCTGGTTTCTCAAAATCTTTCTCTGAAATGTACTTTAACAGGAGACAGAAACGGTTAATTTGATTTAAAGCGTTTTGAAAGATTTGTGAACGCAAGTTCAATTAATCGACGAATTCGGTGTGAAGACAATGAATGAATTCTGTTTATCATTAATTATTGCTTCGCGTGCCCTAATTTACCAGGTATTCTTCCTCCTGAAACAGCATCCGTTCTTTCTCTGATTCAATGTTCATTATCTCAGGTGTTTGAGCTCCCATAATACATTACCTCCATGAAACATTTTCCATTGCCTGTACACGTTTATCACTTGCCCTATAATGTTCTAAGGATGCAATACCCCCATGTATTTTGTAACAATTTTCAAAAGACTCGCTCATTCCTCCATCCAACCAATTTTGAAGTGAAAAGAAGAGAAACTAAAAGTAATGCTTCTGACATATTGTTGTGAACGAGAGTGTTTATTAAAGTTTCTTCCCTCCCTTTTAGCTAGTCTGATGAGAAAGTGTTACTTTTCATAATAGGTTCTTTTCCTAAAGTTGAGTTATGAATGGATCCTTCTCGTAAATGCGGAGATCCCAGCAGGCTCGCTCCTGGAGTGAAAATAAATGGAGAGCGAAAGAGAAAGTTGTACGGGATACGAGGCAGGGAAAAGTTCCATTAAGGAACTGAAATCTCAGGTGAGAAAGTTCCCACGACCGTTTATGAAAACCGTCTTTCTCATCTCCTAATAGAAAATCACTCCATTTGACAGGCACTTAATTTTCACACTTTATTTCCCCCCGGCACACACCTGAAATCCCATTGTGGACACGACTCTCTCAACGTCCATTAAACTCCTTTTATGTCTGTTTTAGAGACAGTTTACAAACATCCGAAGAGCCTACTCATCATCCAATCGACCTCTGACCTGATGCTGAAAAAAAAACTCCATCTACCGTTTATTTCACTGCTGATCCATCAGAGCGGATCCAGCATAGTTAATTCATGCCACAGATCTTGATCACGGATAGTTAGTTTAGTTATGAAAAAAAATAAATTCAAATCATTTAGAACTTTAAAAAGATCTCCCGTCTCGAAATATCTCAGCAGACAATTGCTGCCCTCATTAATCTTTGTTGCCGTCTAGCTTCCTTTGCTTCTTTTTTGGAAAAAAAAAAGGAATTACCTAACGCTTAGATAGTCATTTTATAGTTTTTGGAATACGGGACTGTAAGTAACAGACAATGACAATATTTAGTCAATCGGGCAAACAGATCCAACTTTGTACCATGGGATGCATTCGGGCATGTCTAGTTTACTATATAATTGCTTTGTACGATGCCAATTTGCCATGTATTGAAACAAACAAGAAATTGACAATTTTGGTTATAGTATCCCATCCTACGGATGTCCACCGGAAAATTGTGGTTTCATTTCAATTTTATATTCACATGGATTCCTTTCCGTTTAAATTATTGTGACAATTTAAGCATTTACCTACTTTCGTAATTTCTCATGCTTTTTGGAAAGTGGTCGAAATTTAGAGCAATTTGCTCAGGGTATTCTGTACAGGGCGGAGTGGAAGTCTTTACATGGATCCAAATGGTGAGTCTATAATCAACAGTTTGGTACCGAGTCACAACTTTTCATAATGTTGAAGGTTCTGGATGGACTTGGGATTTTGCTGAACTTCATCATCCTCACGTCTAATTTGAGCTCTCGAAACAATTGTTTGCAACGTACCATTGAAAAAATGGATAATTTTCATCAGTTGAATGACGAATCCCAGAACCAGGAGAACTGTCAAGAGGCATCCGAATCAGGAATAATTTCCATTGTCCTAATTACCATCTTCTTCCACATATTAAGCTTCTTAATCTCCGCATTTCTTCTAGTTGGAGTTGAACAGGTTTAAACATAATATATTTTATTTCGATGAAAGTTTGCATAAAATTTTCGTATTTTTTTTATATAGCGGAATATTGACAAATGCTTACTCTGGATTCGTTTGGCTGGGATCAAAACCTTGCTGGAGTTAATTCTTTTCATATGCCAAATGCAAATTCAGAAAACGAAAATAATACTTTTTGGAGGGTTTGACTGTGTTTACTCGTGTTTTGGAATATGGCTCGTCTACCTTTTCTCTCGCGACGTTGATGGTTACCTGAGCGTTTCGGGAGAAAGTTATGAGGCTATACATTTAAATCCAGAAGTTACTCCCATCTCAATTATGGAATACAACGAAAACATGGCAAAGACACGACTGAGGTGGACTTAGCCTAACAAAGAATTAACGGTGTCAACACAATTTTAGTACTTATAGGAAACAATTTTCCAATCTTGTGGGAATCTTAGAAATCTTAAATGGTTCTAATTCTTGCGTGTTTTCCATCGAAATGTTATACTCACAAAGTCAAAATAAAAGAAATGAGACTAGCTGTGAGGACGGTGTTGACAGTCGTTGCGACAAAGCCAGCAGAATCCGTTATACCTTTACTTTCTTCAAGGAACGCTCCGGAGCCCCCACAATAACCTTGAAATTAAATTAAAGGACTTAGACCTTTAATTAATAAAGGGGAATCGTTTCATGGCTTACGTTCTTGGCAAATTAGTCCAGCCGCACAATCCTTATCAACAAGACAAATTGACCCACGCTTCGCGAGGCAAGTCCCGGAGTCGGCTGCTTCATAGCTGTAGGGAACATTTCCCGTTCCGCAGATGCATCTCAAGTCTTCTCCACATTCCAAAAACTTTTGTAATCCACAGGCGTCATGAAGGCGGTGCAGGTTCGTATTTTTCCAGCGATTCAAATTGTCCAGCACAGTGTCAAATTGGGCTTTGAGATTTTCATTTTTTGGGTCCCGTTGAAGACTTCCCTCAGCCTTCAAGTAAGGTTCGAACGTGTCCTTCCAAACTGTTCTGTTACAAACGACGGATTTGAATTCCCCAATGGGCTGCTGTCTTTTTGAAAGGTGGTGGAGCACGGGATAGTTTTCATCTGCTCCTTCGGCGTTGCTTTCTGCAACTGCAGAGTCGACAGCTAAAATACCCAGGAAGAGCAGGCAGAATTTCCAGATCCTCTTGTCCATGGCTTCACTAAATACTGTAATTAGCTCAAAATTATACTTCAACTTATTTTATAATTTAATCTTTATCATTAAACCGAGGAAGAAAGTTTCCCCAAATGCATGTTCACAGTATTTGACTTCTCGTTGCATTAGCAAAAAAAAATCGTGACAATTATATTAATTTATTATTCAACCGTTCATTCAAGTGGCAGTTCTTTTGCCTTGTGTCCTGGCATCATTTTTATTTTGATAAAAGTTATGCCCAAACACTTGATTTTACTGGAGGCAAGTGATTGATTAGTCTTATTCATTATTGTATGTCATATCCTTACCTCATGTGGACCGTTGCAGTTTTTTGCGTATGTGAGATGTTGAGCGAGTATATCTGAATTAGAAATGATGTTCAGGTTTATAAAGACAAAAAAAGACTGACTCCAAGAATAAAAGGATGTCGAGTTTCTGGGCTTTCTATTTGTATCTGCAGACTTGAATGCCAATTCTGCTCATCTTAAGAACATTCGAGGGTGGGGTCGCATTACCCAGATGGCCTATATTAACTCAACAGATTTATACAAGGTTCGGCAATGCAAAATTAATGGAAAGGATTCCCAGAAACCTCTCACGTCCCGATCGATCCAATGACACATCTTACAAATGAAACAATACAAAAAATACCCTGAGATAAGAAGGCGCGTATATCAGATAAGAATTTAGAAAATGGACGCTCCTAGATGGAATGGAATTGAGGAGGACATAATTAATTCAACTCTATTATTATTTAATGCATGAGAAGGGAAAGTAGTTATGAGATCCAAACATCTTTAAGGCAAATAAATGTCTTCCAACTGAGTATCATTCCAGATATTACCCAACTTTTATTGTTATATGGATGATTTTAAAAATACATTTGAGCTCGAGCGGAGTAATTAAGGTACTTGCAAGCGATGATTCGGCCTTGCTCTAATGAGTAAACAAGCAACTGAAACTTCCGGTTCGGCGGCATTGGCTGGCACTGCACTACATTCGCGTCTTTCGCTTGTATTTTTTTCCCATGTAATGATGCAGTGAAAGACTTCAAGCATGGACGGAGATTAAGTTCGTCCTTGACATTGTTGCAAAAAAGGCTTTACTGTGCACTCCCTGCTGTACATGTAGATAATAAATCCAATTATGCCCCCGATGAATACTACCATGAGGATTATTCCAATGCAGACTTTAAGTGTGTCTTCATCCTTCGCATCGGATGCAGGATCAGGGTCCACATTAATTTCAACATTCTGAAACTACGAATAATATAATAACTAATAGATAAGTTAAGGGCTAATATGAGATTACGGTTTTATACCAAAATGCACTGAAATCTTACGTTCTTGGTCTTTGTTGTAGTGTTCCCAATTAACGGCTCACATTGGCTTTTTCCATCCTTGGTATTTATCACAACGTATTTAGCACCGCTCCCGGTAACTGTTACGGTGCAATTGGAGCTGGACTCACTGTTAATGTGAATGTTCATTGGTAATTGGTACTTATTTCCTCCCTCCCGATGACTGTTTTGCGATAAAGTAAGACTAAATTTTAGAATGACATTCACAGTCGTTTGAGGTATAAATAAAAATGCCAATTTAGCCACCTTTTGTTAACCCAGTTACGAGCAAGACAAATTATTACGTTACTTCCAAAAACGTTTTAACCCAAGAACTATGACTATCCAACACCACCGTTGAGATCAATGAGATTTTTAATCAAAGAAGATCAGTGGAAACCCCCGCCTTCTGTTGCTTATAAAAGATCACTATAATACTCGTGATCTTTGTTTCCCTAATAAAAAAAAAAACTTTACTAACCAAAACCTCATCGCAGCTTTTAGCTATGAATCTCTGCTGCTTTTGTTTCTTTGCTTTATCAAGTAAACTGGAATAAGCATTCCGTTAAGATCGAGTACGTGTGATGTACTTTCTCCTTTCTCGGACTTGTTGAAGATAAAGCGATGAGGACAAATTGGAATTAAAGTGATCTTGATTGTAACCAATGCTTGTGGATTTTATTTACACGAATACTAATTAAAACGTGTTTCAATTTTATAATTAGACCCAGCGTCTGCGGATTCAAGATACAAATCACGTTTATTATCATGTAATCGAACGCAACTGCTAACCGAAATTGACAGTCGCTGAATCTGAACTGTAATCCTTCGGGTATGAATAGAGGTTAGGGGACGCTTTCTAAACTGATTGTTTGGGATTGTTGATGTGGCTGTGAGGAGTCAATATTTGGATGAGATAAGCGCCTTGCAATTTTGATAATTTGGGCAGTTCCTTCCTCCGTTTTCCCCTGCTTTTCCACGCCCTGTATGTTGTCCATCAACTCCGAGTCTTTGGTTTCCGGGAGGAACAATGTTACGACTCCCGAGAGTATACCAGTAACACCAAAGATTATACTTGGCAAATCAGAATATATCGTCCTCTTCAGATAAAAAGTTAGCAAATTACTCAACCATTACTTTTTTGAATGTATGATAATTAAAAACGTTGGGACATACCGTCAAATCCACCACATATGGTGCAGAAATTGATCCTATTCTACCCATAAGGACTCCACACCCGAGTCCCGTCGCTCTTTCCGTGGTTGGATACAATTCTGCACCCAGCAAGTAAATGACCCCAAAACAACCCGATATGAACAATTTCCCAGTCATTGCAAAAAATACTCGAACAAATTTGTACTCTATCAAAAACAAGTCTTTTTATCAACCGCCACCATTGTAATTTTTATCCTTTTTAGGTGTAGGTCTAACCTGCGGGTGTAAAAGCAACAGCTCCACACATAACCCCTGTGATTAGGAAAGTAGTCGCCACTGTTGGAGTCCTTCCCCACTTTGTTGTAAATGGGATAACAACTGCGTATCCAGGCAGTTCCATTAGTGCCCTTTTAAAGGAAATTTTTTAATACATTTTCAAATGATTTGTTCCGTTTCGTGTCAATTGGTTATTCAACGATTAATATTCAAATTACCCCAGGAAGACCATGATGAACGGGTCACTTGTGAGAAGCGCAGAGTTGAAGGCTAAACCGTAGTAAACGAGCGTTACCCCAATGAACAAGAACCACAACAAGAACGATCTTCTCCGAAGTTCTGGAGTTCTGACAAGGTTGACATAACCAATTCCGATGTTTTTAAATGTTCGCAGAATTACTTTGAGGGGCGAGGCATCGGCTTGATTAGAAATTCTGTCATCTTTACACGAATCCAGAATTACCATAATCTCCAACTTATGTGGCTTAGGCTTCCGATTAATTCTTGCAATTCGATTGAGAATAGTCAGAGCCTCATCTTGCCTTCCCTTCATTGCTAACCATCTTGGTGAATTCGGAAGCAACCTAAATAGAATGTAATTAAGGATTAAGTTAATCGAAAGTTGGAATGAACACAATCACACAAACGGTTTAGGCTTACCAAAAGTAGCTAATAAGAGTCAAGGTTGAAATTGAGAAAGCAAGTTGGAGATTTTTCCAGTGTCGAATGTAATAGGCCAATACGGGCATTAGCATATACCCAATAGCAAACGGGATATTTGAAATGAGACCAATAATTGCCCGATTTTTCGTATCGCAGAATTCCGTCACTGAAATAATTCAAACTTATGAAATTCAGCGTCGTCATCATTTTCAAAAAAACGCATTCAATTTACAGAGTGAGAATGTGTTTTGAAAAGATCCTGTAGCTCCAACTGCAATAAAGAAGCGAGCCACCACGAAAGTCATATAGGAATTAGCAAATGCAGCTGCAAATCCGAAGAATATGACCAATGAAACTGAAATGATGACAGAATTCCGACGACCGAGGACACTGAAATTAGATCAACTTAGACGGTCTTTGTTCTTTACAGAAATTAAATTTACGGGGACGGGCTCTTACTTGTCTGACAAAGCTCCCATGATTAAGGAGCCAGCCACAACTCCTCCCATGTACGTCGCTTGGATTGTTGCCACTAAATATCGTCGATCACAGACCAAATCAAACTAAATAAATTTAACCAAATAATTTAGTATTTTACACAAGTTTATTGGATTTCCACTGATGATGTAAACTCCCTCACCTCGCTCACTGTCGTGGATTCGTAAACTGAAGTATCGTAGATCCATTTCGTACAAGGTTTGATTCCAGCGTCGGAATAGTTTACTTTCATCAAAGCTGCTTCAAAACTTTTTTCTCGTGCAAGCGATGCATAGTCGAAATCGTAAAATAAGCAAGAATCCCATTTCGGATCGTCCATTCTGAAATCAAATGATAAAACATTAAAAATTACAATAATAAGAAACGATCAGAATTTAATCCTCGGGTCGGTTTATTATAATCCAAGTTGATGTTTTTTGGAAGGAAATCAACATGATTGCCAAACTGACGGACGGAATTTAAGTTAAAAAATGCTTACGATGTTTTGGGAATGGATAAGTTCCTAATTTCCTCTCGCGTCCAATTTGTTCCCCGAAGTTCATCAATTTCGCACCAATGTTCTGGAACAGCCCCAAGAAAGACGTAGCCGACATGATGAAAGTAAATGAACATTGCCTGTAGGAACCCAATACGACGCATGGATTCTTGATTCTTTTGTTTAAATAAATTCAATTCTGAATTTTCAAAAAAAAATACCTGCAAAGTGCATACTCCAAAAAGGAGCCATTGGAACCACCCTCCGCCGCCAACTAAATTGAAAACACGGTCAAACCCGTGAGTTTTAATTGTTTTCTTTTCATGTGTCATCCTGCTTGTTTCCAATTTCACTATTTCCGTCTTGTTCCTGTCGGATGCTTTCTCTTCGTTAACTGATCTCAAATACTCATCTCCGAAAACGGTAGAATCTCGCAGCACAACTTGTTAGGAATATAAATTCAGTGTTGATGGGAGGGGATGATGGAGTAACAGATTAGGATTGTAGGAAGCACTTGTTGATATTCATTTAAAACTACAATATCAACCGTACTCGTCAACTGCTTTGGTTCTCTCAGTGGAAATATACCAACTCTGAACTCTGTCTAAATGTAAAGGCCTCCAACTAAATAATTATTAATTGAAGTAATTTAGAGGATACTAAAGTTGGTCGGGAATGTTCATACGAGAATAGAATGAGCATTTAATGAGGGGAACACCGCCAAGGCATCGTACCACACAGGAACTTCTCCAATGTCAAATGTCCTCAATCTCCAGTGTCAGTCAATCAATCCCATGCGTTGGGCGTTGCGGCCTTATATTTTTCTTTCTCCACGACTTAAATGCTCCTTTTTTATTAATCAGCAATTTTAATCGGAACCTGTCGCGAAAGAAAAATGAGGCGTCTCATTCCAAATTCCATCCCCACTAATTCAATGACGCATTCATGATTGAGAACAAGAGGAGACCTTTGCCTTACCCTTGACCTCAGGACCATTTCTTAATCATCCGATTTTAATGCTTTCAATTTTATCTGTAATAATTACCTAACCGAAAAATGACACCAACTAACACAGAAAGAGAGAATGCGTTGGTAATCGCAGAGGTAACAGAAGAGATGAATGACCTTGAGAGGATTCCGCCTTCCCCGCGATGAGTTGACTGTTGACAAGTTCAGATTCAGACACCGGCTGTTAGTAGGTTTCGGTAGACGTGTTGCCGATTCATAAATATTAAATATTTCATTTAATAAAACAAGTTTCCATTTTTCAATTTGTTTTAGTCTTATTAGTGAAAGCATTTCTCTTCTAGTAACTTAAACGGAATGGGGGATAGTGAACAGAAGCCACTTAGCGATGAAGAAGCTGCAAAAATAACTGCACATCCGCCTCATGAATCTACAAAGGTAAAAACGAATCCTTCGCAGTCGAACGCAGTCTTGTAAATTTAGTACAATGAGCTTTAATTAATTTCCTACAGGACTTTTTGTTCCAACAAACCATGTATCGAATTAAGGATCCGAGACGTTCCTTGATCTTTTATTCCCAAGTCCTCGGAATGACTCTTCTCAAGAAAAT
>Ga0194135_10002188_pt1 | contig 11844 bp, 13 predicted proteins | sample LitLau_LLRF_2013_FD_134024 | JGI IMG/M metagenome (GOLD analysis project Ga0194135, IMG submission 134024) | Freshwater sediment microbial communities in response to fracking from North America - Little Laurel Run_MetaG_LLRF_2013 (version 2) | ecosystem: Environmental > Aquatic > Freshwater >... | reverse complement strand
TTTTATACTAAATTTTTATTTTAAGGTAATTTTTTTTGAACAATTTTTTTCGTAGATCTTCGATGGTAAGGATAATAGGTAAGTTTCGTTGCTCGACACTTTCAAATTTATAATTTTAAAAATCTTCTTATAATTAAAAATAGTATTTCTTGTTAATTGAGAAATACTATTTAAAGTGAATTTACACAATATTTTGGACTTAATTTTTACTAATAAACCTTATTTTATCTTATTTAAAATAACAGGTATGATAATTGGGTTACGGCGTTTCTTTTTAAAGATAAATGGTGCCAGGGTTGATTTAATGCTATTTTTAATACTATTAAAAGTTGGGCGTTCACTTTTTAAAACTTCATTAATTGCTTTGGTTACTAGTGAAATTGCTTCTGAAACTAATGGAGCTGCATCACGAACATAAAATGAACCACGAGAAATAAAAGTTGGTGGTGCTAATAATTTATTATTTTGTGAATCAATTGAAACAACAATGGCAATTAAACCATCTTTTGATAAAATTTGGCGATCACGAATAACAGCAGCGGTAGTTACACCTGACATATCTTTACCACCATCAACATAAATTGGATCAGCCGGAATTCTTTTATCACTTAAATAACATTCGCCATTATTGATAATAATAGCATCACCATTGGCGCAAATAAAGACATTTTCTTCTTTCATACCAACAGCAATAGCAGTTTCTTTATGAGTTTTTAACATGCGATAATCACCATGCATTGGCATAAAATATTTTGGTTTAATTAAGTTTAACATTAATTTTTGTTCTTCTTGTGATGCATGTCCAGAAGTATGGAGTCAGTTTAAAGGAGAATTTTCTTCAACAATCGCTTTTAATCTTGTTAGTTTATTAACTACTCTTTCAACATCAGCTCGGTTTCCAGGAATAGCTGAAGATGAGAAAATTACCGTATCACCAGGAATAATTTTAATTTTATGATGTTCACGGTTAGCGATTCTTGATAATGCTGCCATTGGTTCTCCTTGTGAACCAGTACAAATAATGACAATTTGATGATTTTCATATTTTTTGCTTTCTTCTGGTTTAATAAATGAACTATCACTAACTTTTAAATGCCCCATTTGCCGAATAACATTAATAATTCGTTCTAAACTACGACCAACGACAATTACTTTGCGATTATGTTTAGTGGCAACTTCAATAATTTCTTGGATCCGATGGACATTTGAAGCAAAAGTAGAAATCAAGATTCTGCCTTTTGCTTTGGCAAATAATTCACTAATTCGTTTTACAACAATTGTTTCGGTCATAGTATAACCTGTTACTTCAGCATTAGTTGAGTCAGCTAAGAATAAAGTGACCCCTTTTTGACCCATTAGTGACATTTTATCAATATCAGCTTTATGGCCTAATGGTGTTCAATCAAATTTATAATCACCAGTTGAAACAATTGTACCATTAGAAGTCATTACACAAACGCCAAAGGCATCAGGAATTGAATGATTAACAGCATAAAAACTAATAATAAATTTATTAGTTTTAATAACAGAATTACCATCAACGGTTTCAATTTTAGTTTTTGTTTTTACACCTTTATCTTTAATTTTATAACGAATTAAAGCAGCAGCCAAATTAGGGGCATATATTTTGGGAATATCATCAATTTCTTTTAGTAAGTAAGGAATACCACCAATATGATCTTCATGACCATGAGTAACAAAAATACCTTTAATTTTATGACGATTTTCTTTTAGATAACTGTAATCTGGAATAACAGCTTCAATGCCAGGCATTGTGGCATCAGCAAATTTTACACCTGCATCAATAATAATAATTTCATTACCTTGTTCAATAACATAAGTATTTTTTCCGATTTCTTCTAAACCACCAAGGGCAAAGACTTTTGTTACATCTTTATTGATAGTAGTGAAGGGCTTTGTTTTTGATTCTAGTACCATTTGGTTCTCCTTTATGAGTATTTAATTTTTAAAATTATAAGTAGTTAATAATAGTAAATAAAACCAAAAAAATTAATGGATTCAAATCTTTCAATCATTAAGTTAAAAATAATTATTAGTTATATTATTAAGATAAAATTTTAGCATGATCAAATTATTACTTAATTTAAATGATAATTCATTTTGGTGATACATGTCAAGGTTTTTATTGATATTTTTAGATGATGATAAAATAAACAATCTGTTAAATGATCTTGATAATGTTAAAAAACAATTGTTTGGTAATCATGGGGAATTAAAATAACATTTTGTTTTTTAAATAATCGTAACCTGTTACTTTTATTTTATAACTATGCAGAATAATCCGAGAATGGAGATTTATTAATAGCACTTATTGATTGGGCACTGCTTGCTAATTTTTAACAATAATTTTGCGATTAATTAAAGCATATTTATGGTCAGCAATGGTAGAAATCGGCCTCATTTAATAATTGGCAATAAAATATCGTAGTAGGTTAACGTTTTCACCAATTTGTGGTGTAACAATGCATGCTAATTGCTTTAACCAAACTTTTATTAGCATTTAATGTTTTATCTTATGAGACTTTTAATCAATTAATCATAATTTTAACAATTTTTTCATCTTTTTCACTTAAAAGTAAACTAACATTACCACAAGGTTTTATTAAATTTGCTGGTGTATCTCTGCAACAACCACTCTTGCTAAGGATGTTTGGCTTTGTCACAATTTTTACATTGTAAATCTTTTCATACAAAGTTATACTAAATTAAGATAATTATTAAAAAATTGTGTTTATCAATTTTAATGCTAAAGTTATTATAAACTAAATTGGAGAAAAGATGAAAATTATTGCTGGAAAATTAAAAGGCAAAAAATTGATAACCCTTTTAGGCTTAACAACCAGACCAACCTTAAATCGAATTAAAGAAAATATTTTTAATATTATCCAAAATTATCTTGATTTTAAAGGTAAAATTGTGGTTGATCCTTTTGGCGGTAGTGGGAATTTGGTAATTGAAAGTTTATCGCGAGGTGCTAGCTTTGCTTTTGTTAATGATATAAATTGAGCAGCTTATCAAATTATTAACCAAAATATAGCATTATGTCGTTTAACAGCACAAGTGCAATCAAGTAATTTAGATTATCAAATTTTTATGAAAAACTTAAATAAACGTTGTGATGTTTTATTAATTGATCCACCATTTGCTAATATTACTTGTCAACAATGATTGATTGATTATACTTTTCAAAACCAATTATTAAATGATCAAGCTTTAATTGTCTTAGAAACCAATGTATTACTGGAAAATTTACAATTAAATTCGCATTTTGAAATAGTATCTAGCAAAAAATACGGTAAAATATATATTAAAATTATTCAATTTCATGAAAAATAGAAAGTTGAAACTAATGAAATCAAAAAAAGGAAAATTAATTATTCTTTCTGGACCTAGTGGGGTTGGCAAAGGCGCAATAATTGCTAAATTATTTGCTAATAAAGATTTAAATTTAGCTTATTCAGTTTCGATGACAACCAGAGCACCACGTAATCAAGAAAAAGAAGGTATTAATTATTTTTTCCTTGATAAAGTAACATTTTTAGCACATATTAAAAATAATGAATTTTTAGAATATACTAATTTTATTGATAATTACTATGGTACTAGTCGCAACTATGTTTTAAATTTACAAAATCAAGGTTATAATGTTGTTTTAGAAATTGAAGTTGATGGTGCTGGAAAAGTGTTAAAAAACTATCAGCATAAGAGTGATATTATTAGTATTTTTATTATGCCACCAAGTTATCAAGCATTAGAACAGCGCATTAGAATGCGTGCTAGTGAGTCAGAAACAGTAATTGAAAAAAGGTTAAATAAAGCAAAAGAAGAATTTAAAGTTCAACACCAATATGATTACATTGTTATTAATGATGATTTAGATGAAGCAGTTCAAGAAATTACCAACATTATTAAAGATAACACTTAAGATATTATCAAAACATAACGACCAAGACAAAATTTATTAAAATAAAATTGATTTTTTATATTGCTTTATTTCAAAATAGTTTTATAATTAACTTAAGATCATCATTATTTATAACATATGAATTTTAATCTAAAGTCCTATTTTACTTTTTAATAAAATAAGGCAGGACATTTTTATTTTAAAATTTAAATTCATGCTTTATAAACAATTTTGATTAATTAACAAATAACTATGTTTTTATACTAGTTAAGGAGAACTTACTTATGAATTTAAATTTTCTTGATGGTACTATTGATACAGGCAAGATTTTTGCTGAAGTTAAGCCATATTTTCAAGCAGTTTGTGGTTTGTTATTGTTTGCTTTATTTGCTTTTACAATTTTTAAAATTATCATTTTAGCAAAAGATTTAGCAGCAGCAGGTGATGATCCACAACGTCGTTCTGAAATTAAAAAAGGTTTTATGTACACTTTAATTGCACCAGTAATAGGTATTGCAGCTTCAGGAGTAATATTAGCAATTGTTTCTGCTTTTCATGGTAATGGCGGCGGATTATAGGTAATTAATAAGATAATATTCCAAGAAGAGGTTAAGCAATAATGCAAATTTTAGCAGTGCTCAACGATATTAATGTTGGGGCTAATTTTTTTACTAATGTCATTTTAGAAATATTACTAGGATGAATTTGAATTATCTTTATTCAAGGACCATTAGTTATCATTGATATTTTGATGCAACCAGGTGGTATTTTTAGTTATCTGACAATGTCAGGATTAACTGATTTGCTTTTTGGTGGTCAAGTTGATCCAGTAACCTTTGAGCCAGAGCATTTACCAAAATATTTTGTTATCTTTTTTGTTATCGCTACTGTAACAATTGTTATCATGTTTATTATGCAACTAATTATTATTCAATTTACTGAAACTCATACAATTCGTGAAAAATTAATGAAAGCCATTAAAAATACTTTTCTTAGTATTATGGTTATTTTCTTTATTCCGTTCTTTTTTACGTTAATAAATTTTTTAATGGTTGGCTTAATGAGTGTTTTAAATCTTGAAACTTTTGGTAAAGAGGGTAGTTTAGCAAAAACATTATGACAAATTGGAAATCTCAGTGGTGGTTATCCTGTTCCAACGAGTTATGGACCACCACCTTTTGGTGCTTTAACTGAGTGAAATTATTTAGTTGAATTTATTGCTGTTTGATTTACCCTTTACACGCTCTTTTTATCAAGTATGACCTTGGTTGAAAGGATTATTGATTTATTACTATTATTTTCAATTGCACCAATTGTGGCCGCAATGATGCCTGTTGATCAAGGTAAACGATTAGGTGTTTGAAAAGAAATGACCATTGGTAAATTTATTATAGGTCCTGGCACAATGCTACCCATTTATATTTTTATTGAACTTTTACCAAAAGTAATGCAAGATGCTGCAGTTCATTTTAATGGTGATCCTTGGGGTAGAAATTTATTACTTGCTTTATTTTGTTCAGCTGGAGCAATTAGTTGTTTAAAAACGCAAAAGATTATCAATCATTTAGTAACACAAAATTTAGGAGTACAAGGAGCGATTGATTCAAACCCTTCTGGAATGCTGGGCAGTATTGTCGGTAAAGCTGCTAGTTTTGCTAGTTTAGTTGGTGGTGGTGTTGATGCAGCAAAATTTGGTAAAAAAGCCTTATTTGGTAGTGAAGGCAAACCAGATGGACAAGGTGGAACCACTGGTGGTAGTCGGGGACTATTCAGTCATATTGGTCAAACCGGCGCATCAGTGATGCGAAATGTTTCTGGCTTTACTGGTCGTAAGGTTGGTGCTTATGAAAAAGGTGGTGGATGGGGTCTAGGTAAATCATTGGGGATGTCTGCTGTTAAAGGAGGGCTTAATGTATCAGGCCTATCAACAGCTTGAAGTTTAGCTCGTAGTGCCAAAGATTGAACAGTAGATGGGTTAAGATCAGTTGGTGTTGCTGATACCTTCCGTGATAACAGAAAAAATGAAAATGATGAATAGTTTATTGTTAATTAAAAATTATCTTTGCTGGTGAATTAATTAATTATATAATGGAGGTAGTAATATCATGAAGTCTATTGAATTTAAAAAGAAAAAAAGTTATCGGTGAAAACGCAATTTAGTCTTTTTGATATTTATTTTCTTAATATGTGCCATTACCGGAATTATTGCTCATTTCTGTTATAGTGGTTAATACAAACCAAACATCATGAATAAAGGAAACAGTAAAATGAAAGCTTTATTAGCAAAAAAATGAATATTACCAGTTGTAATTTTAATAGTTATTCCAGTATTATTAGTATTTAATACTATGCTAGTTTATTGTTTTGCTTTTGCTGTTGATATGTTTAATGATAGTGGTAAAAAATTACCATTTAATGTTGAATATATTATTAAAAATATGACAAATCATTGAATTATTTTCACTATTATTTGTGGACTTGAAGTAACGATTTTACTCTTTTATTTATTAGTTCATCATTATCATATTTATCGTGAAACCCATAATAGAAGTCGTTTTTTACGTGATTCAAAAAATAAAGTTTATGGTTCAGCGGCGTGATTAACTAATGCTGAAATTAATAAAATTTTTCCATTATCAAAAACAGCTGATAAAGATTATGGCTTAGTAGTTCAAACAAGTAAAAGTAAAATTGGTAATCCCCAATTTAATATTAAATCTGATGCCCATAATATTGTGATTGGTGGTACTGGGAGTGGAAAAACCCAAAAATTAGTTATTCCAACCATATATTTGAATGCCCAATCAAAAGCTAAACCCTCAATGGTAATTACTGACCCTAAAGGTGAGCTTTTTAATAATCATTCAAAAATTCTAAAAGACAATGGTTATGATGTTTATGTTATTAATTTACGTGATACATCAGTTTCTAATTCATGAAATCCTTTTATTAAAGTTTATGAATTTTATACTGAATCAATGCGTTTAAAAAAATTAGATGATCCGTTAAATGAATGTATTACTTATGAGTCAATGGCCTTATCATGAATTAATGATATTGTTGAAGCGTTGTTTCCCGAAAATGATCCAAAACAAAAATTTTGAAATCAATCAGCCATGCAAGTTGTTAAAGCAATTATGTTATTTATGTTAGAACAATTAGAAGACCAACCAGATGTACCAGTAAAATATTTTAGTATGACTAATGCAGCGATTGTGGCAACCAATCGGAATCGTTTTATTGAAATTCTCAAAAAAATGCCTAGTCAAAGTTTAGCGCGTCAAATTGGATTAGGTGTTTTAGAAGGTGCAGAAGAAACCGCTGGTTCAATTTGTCAAATGGTAGCCAATGGTTTAAGATTATTTACGGATCCTGTTACGCGAAATATTAGTTGTGGTAATGATATTAATTTAGATGATGTTGTTAAAAAACCAAGTGCGGTTTTCTTGGTTGTCCCAGATGAAAGTAATGAACGTAATGCCTTTGTTTCAATGTTTATTGCTCAGTTATATAAGAATACCATTCGTTATGCTAGTACTTTACCAGATATTAAACTACCGCGTCCGTTATATTTCATTTTTGATGAGTTTGGAAATATTCCAACAATCGCTAATATGGCACAAATGATTACCGTTGCCCGAAGTCGTAATATTTTCTTTATGATGATTATGCAAGATTTACAACAATTAACCCAAAAATATGGTAAAGAAACAGCCGAAACCATTTTCAATAACTGTATTTTACATACCTTTTTACAAACAATGGATTTACAAACTGCTAATAAGTATTCAGAAATGTTTGGTGAAAAAACGATTATTAATTATAGCCATTCAGGTAACAAAGATAAAAAAGCTGATAACATTAATTCTTCTTTACACGGTAAAAAACTACTTACTGGTAGTGAGTTAATGTAGTTGGATTTTGATACTGCTGTTATTTTTTTAGCAAAACATAATCCTGCTAAAACCAAGTTAATTCCCTTTTTTGAATGAGGAATAGAACCAAAAGGGAAAGCAGAAGTAACTAATGCTTCACGATTAATTGACTTTAATAAAGATTATTATTTGAGTTTTATTGGTTTATTTTATTATATTGAAAAACGAAAAAACCCAGAGCCTGAAACAAGTACTGAGGAAACTAGTTCTGATGATTAAATTAATGGAATTCCCATTTGTTATTTGGTCTAGTAAATGTAGATAGAGTAGAAAAACTAAGAACGATAGTAATATTGTTCTTTTTTATTATTAAACGTTAACAAATAACAAGCAAGAAGTTTAGTAATAGGATTAAAAAGACCCAATTAACAAAAGTAAGAATAATAGATTTATAGACTACTTCTATGCTTGTTTAAATAATTTAGCAACATTTTAATCTTCAACAAGCATTAGAAATTTTAGTACAGAATAAATCAACAATTTTAATATTTTAAAACCACAACCATTGTGAAATAAATCTAACTATTTTTTTCTCGATTCACTTAATATAATTACTTTTAAGGCTTACTAATCAAATTAAAGTATAATTACGGTCCATTTAACCTAAGTTCACAAAAGGGTAATTTAAAAATATTACTAGTGTTTTTAATTGTAATTATTTTTCAAAACTTTAAAATCTAATTAACTTCTTTAAAGTTTAAAGAGTTATTGGGATTTTCAATTTTAATGAAAGAAGGCTAATTTTATGAAAAAATTAATAAATACATCAAGTATAAATGAAAATTCATTTGAAAAGGATTTTTGTTTATTACTCCGTGATAATTTAAAAGTAAAAATTAGTTATGATACTTTTTTAAATATGCAAAATTTTTATAAAAATCATAAAGCATCTGAAACCACGGAGAAATTTTTTAATATAATAAATAAATTTCCTAAACTTGACCACACTGGTCTAGGGGGAAGCATCACTGATAATGACATTACTGCTAGTGTAAAGGCTATTTGTGATAATTTTGCTGAAATAAATTTAATTTTTTCAGAAGTAATACCAAGAAAGCAAGGATTATTAATTGTTACAGATACGGCTGGTTCATGACATACAATATTTCCTGATCTGGGAGTATTTGTACAAAAATAAAAAGTTACCAATTGAAAAACTACACATAATTAAGTAACTCATTAATGAGAATCTTTAAGTAAACATTAGAACCTGTTATGGGTTTTTCTTTTTATTATAGATGCTAATATGGTAAAATAGTTATGTGTGATACCTTGCTGGATAATCAATTTATCCAAAAAAATGTTATCGATTGATTTATGCTTAGTTATGTTAAAATTTATTTAAGTACATAATGTTCTAAAAACTAAAAATTTTTAAAATACCTTATTTATTGAAAGGATTTTGTGATGAATGTACCTAATATTATTTCATTAGTAAGACTATTATTAGTACCAATTATTATTTTTTTAATGATCATTTTCCCTATTAATGTTAATTTTTATGACCTTTGAAATGCAACAATTATCATTAAAAATTATCATTTACCAATTAGTTGATTAATTGCTGGTATTTTATTTATTATTGCTGCCATTAGTGACTTTATTGATGGTTGATGAGCCAGAAAGTTTAACCAAGTGACAATTTTTGGTAAATTCTTTGATTCAATCGCTGATAAATTATTAATTAATGGAGTTTTAGTAGTAATGGCTTGTGCAACAATTGTTCCAATTTGAATGGCGGTTATGTTAATATTACGTGATTTTATTATTGATGTTGTGCGACAAATTTTAGCAACTAAAGGAATTGTGATGGCAGCTGATCATTATGGCCGCATTAAAGCGGCCATGCAAATGTTTGGTTTAACTTTATTATTTTTTATTAATTTTCGTTGGTTAGGTGGTAATACAACTGATTCAACAATTAATGATCAATATGGTTTAATTAATCAATTAATCATGATACCAATGGATATTGCTACGATCTTAAGCATTTTTAGTGCTTATCATTACATTCACTTAAATAGTAAAAACTTATTTTAATTTTGCGAAAATATTAAGGAGTAAAAATATGAAAACTAAATTAGTTGTTTTAAACCAGTGAGCTGTGGTTACAGGCGCTTCTAAAGGACTTGGTTATTATTATTGTGAAACTTTACTAGCCTTAGGATATCATGTTTTAGGAGTATCACGTAATAGTAAAAATATTATCGAGTTAGCAAAAAAATACCCCCATTTACAAATTAAAAATTATGATTTAGATTTATCTAATGCCACTAATGCTAATAAATTATTTGACTTTGCTAAAAGTTTGAATGTTACAATATTAATTAATAATGCTGGTTATGGCGTTTGAGGTAATTTTATTAATAGTAATTTAGAACAAGAACTTAATATGTTAACTTTAAATATTACAAGTCTTCACATTTTAACAAAGTTGTTTGTTCAACGATTTGTTAAAAATGATTATGGCAGAGTGATTAATATTGCTAGTATGGCTGCTTTTAGTCCAGGTCCGGTTTTTGCTAGTTACTATGCTTCAAAATCTTATGTTTGAAGTTTAGGAGTAGCGACTAATTATGAATTAAAAAAACAAAAAAGCAAAGTTAAAATTATTACTATTTGTCCAGGACCATTAAACACTGATTTTTGAAATCGTAGTAGTAATGGTCAAGGAAAACTAGCAGATTATCATTCAACCCTACCAGTTTTAAATACAAGGGAATATGCTATTAAATCTTTAACAAAAGCATTAAAGGCCAAAAGAAAAAGTTTTATTATTGTTGGTTTTACTAATAAATTAACACGAATTTTGTTAAAATTATTACCTTTAAAATTAGTTTTAGCAATGATTTTTAAATATCAAAGTAAGCGTTAAATAGCAAGTAATTTAAATAAGAAATTATAATCAAAAAAGTATTAATGAAAGAAAATAAAACACTAAAACTAAGAGGTCTTTCTCGATTTCAAACTTGTATTCTTACAAGAATTGATGAAAATAATAACATATTTTTAGAACTAAATGGCTTTGGTAAAATGAGTAAAGAAGGATCTATTGAAAAATTACAACAAAATATTACTAATTCAATACTAATATTTTCAGATAAAGAAGCAACATATAAAACTTTTGCGGTTTTTCAATCCAAACATTTTCTTGGGCGATTATTAATTAAATCCACTACTTTTTGAATTTCTTCATCAGATATTTTACTAAAATCTGTTTTTTAGGAAAAAATTCACGAATTAATCCATTAGTATTTTCATTTGTTCCTCTTTGTCATGAATAATATGGATCGGCAAAATAGTAATCAATGTTTAATTGTTCTTCAATTTGTTTAAACTCGTAAAACTCATTATTACCACGATCAAAGGTTGCCAATCCAATCATATTGAACGTTTAAACCGTGAGATTAAAAGAAGATCACAAGTAATTACTATTTTTAATGGGATAGATAATGTTTATCGAACAAAAGAATCCTAATTTATGATAAGATAGTAAAGGAAATTCTCCCCGCATGTACTTGTGTGGAGGAAAGAAATGAAATGTATTAGATGTACTTCAAGTTGTTTGAATATTTCTGATTTGAAAAGAATGAGATGTTTGAAGTGCAACCAAACATTTAGCATTCTTAATGGCACCATTTTTTATAAGTCACAAACTAAATTGACATCTTGGTTTTATCTAATCTTTAGATGAATAAATACCAAGCATGGCATACCTGCAACGGATGTTGCAAGAGAATTGGGAGTTACTTATAAAACAGTTTGGCGAATGGGACATGAAATCAGAATTAGAATTGCCAAACAAGAAACAGATTTCATTGCTGATGGCACAGCACAAATGAATGAAATGTACCTTTCACATAACAGGCTTCAAAAAATAAGGAAGGTTCTTGTTGAATAAAACCTTGATTGTTGGGGTTTATGAAATTTCCTGCAACAAGCTAATTGTGAAAGTATTGAAAAATGCAGATGAAAAAAACCTTT
>Ga0194135_10002187_pt1 | contig 11845 bp, 13 predicted proteins | sample LitLau_LLRF_2013_FD_134024 | JGI IMG/M metagenome (GOLD analysis project Ga0194135, IMG submission 134024) | Freshwater sediment microbial communities in response to fracking from North America - Little Laurel Run_MetaG_LLRF_2013 (version 2) | ecosystem: Environmental > Aquatic > Freshwater >... | reverse complement strand
CCCGAGGCCCGGGTGCGCAAGCTGCTGCCGGATGTGGCCCTGGAAGAGTTGCTGATGTCCATGGCCGAGGTGCTGCGCCGTGGCGACATGTTCGAAAGCCATCAGGTCAGCCGCGAGGCGCTGTCCACCCGCGAGCGCATGAGCGATGTGCTGGAACGGCTCAAGGGTGGCGGTTTCGTGCCCTTTGTCGAGCTGTTCACCGCCGAGGAAGGGCGCCTGGGGGTGGTGGTGACCTTCATGGCGATCCTCGAACTGGTCAAGGAATCCCTGGTCGAGCTGGTGCAGAATGAGCCCTTTGCGGCCATCCACGTACGGGCGCGCGCCGAATAACGAGCTTAAATCATGAACCTGAATGAACCCCGCGAGCTGGCTTCCCTGCTCGAAGCCTTTCTGTTGGCCTCGGGAAAACCCCAGTCCCTGGAACGTCTGTTCGAGCTCTTCGAAGAAGCCGAGCGGCCGGATCCCGCGGTCTTCAAGAAGGCCCTGACCCTGCTCGGCAAATCCTGCGAGGGACGGGCCTTCGAGCTCAAGGAAGTGGCTTCCGGCTATCGCCTGCAGATCCGCGAAAAGTTCGCGCCCTGGGTCGGCCGCCTGTGGGAGGAGCGCCCGCAGCGCTACTCCCGTGCCCTGCTGGAAACCATGGCCCTGATCGCCTACCGCCAGCCCATCACCCGCGGCGAGATCGAGGACGTGCGCGGCGTGGCGGTCAACAGCAACATCGTCAAGACCCTGCTGGAGCGCGAGTGGATCCGAGTGGTGGGCTACCGCGATGTGCCGGGCAAACCGGCGATGTTCGCCACCACCAAGGCCTTTCTCGACCATTTCAACCTGAAGAACCTCGACGACCTGCCGCCCCTGGCCGAATTGCGGGAGATCGAGGCCGAGCCGGTGCTGGAGTTCGATGACGCCCCCGTGCCCGAGCACCTGCAGCAACGGGCCGACGCCAGCGCCGAGCAGGAGGAGCCCAAGGAGGAAACCAGCTTCCATACCCTGTTGCTGGAACTGGATTCGATGGAGGAGGGGATCAAGACCGACTTCGACGACCTGCATCGCGATGCTCCGGTAGCGCTGGAACAGGGGGAGCCGCAAGAGCCGGTGCTGGATCTCCCCCAGGAAGAGGTCCAGGCCGAAGCTGACATCCCCGTTGATGAAACCGATGAATTCCCGGTCGATCCCGAGGATGAGCCGCTGCTCGACGCGCAGGACGATGTGCTGGGTGTCGCCGAGGCCCGGGCCAAGTTGCTGGCCGCGGTAGCCGCGCTGGAACCTTCTGCACCGGAGCTGAGTGAAGAAGAGGCCGAAGCCCTGGCCCTGGCCGAAGCCATCGAAAACGAACGCCGCCTGCTGGACGACTGATCTTGTAGGAGCTGGCTTGTCAGCGAAGGCGTCAGCCGGTTCGGCGCAAGGCCTGCAGCTTTCTTCGCCGGCAAGCCGGCCCTGCGCTGCATCACCGGTGGGCGGAAAAAAGCCCGGGCGGCGACTTATCAACTAGTCTGTGATGCGCAATCGCCGCCATGAGCGTATGATTCGCGACCCTTTGGCGATCCCTTCGCCACAGAACCTGTTTTCACGTCTTCAGGCCGCTCAAGCCTGAAGCGCTACACCGGGAGGTGCCCAGATGAGCGATACCGATCAGAACGACCAGGAAATCCGTCCAGCCGGCGAGAAACTGCAGAAAGTCCTCGCCCGCATCGGCGTCGGCTCGCGCCGCGACGTCGAGTCCTGGATCAGCCAGGGCCGGATCAAGGTCAACGGCAAAGAGGCCACCCTGGGCCTGCGCGTCGACCTGCATGACGCCATTTCCATCGATGGCAAGGTGATCAAGCGCGAAGAGGCCGCCGAATCGGTGCGCCGCGTGATCATGTACAACAAGCCCGACGGCGAGATCTGCACCCGTGACGACCCGGAAGGCCGTCCGACCGTGTTCGACAAGCTGCCGCGTCCGCGCGAAGGCCGCTGGATCAACATCGGCCGCCTGGACATCAACACCACCGGCTTGCTGATGTTCACCACCGACGGTGAGCTGGCCAACCGCCTGATGCACCCGTCCTACGAGATGGACCGCGAGTATGCGGTGCGTGTGCGTGGTGAAGTCGACGACGAGATGATCGAACGCCTCAAGGCCGGGGTCATGCTCGAAGACGGCCCGGCCAAGTTCACCGACATCCAGCAGGCGCCCGGTGGCGAAGGCTTCAACCACTGGTATCACTGCGTGGTGATGGAAGGTCGCAACCGTGAAGTGCGTCGCCTGTGGGAGTCCCAGGGCCTGGTGGTCAGCCGCCTGAAGCGCGTGCGCTTCGGTCCGGTGTTCCTCAACTCCGACCTGCCGATGGGCCGCTGGCGCGAAATGAGCCAGTACGAAGTCGACGTGCTCAGCGCCGAAGTCGGCCTGACGCCGGTGGCCTTGCCGCAGCTCAACGCCAAGTCCAAGGACAAGCTGGAGCGCATGCAGCGCAAATCCTCGCGTCCGGTGGGCAAGAGCGAGCGCGTGCGCACCCTGCGTCCGGCCAACGGTGCAGCGGCCAACCCGCGTGTCTCCCGTGAGCCGCAGATCGAAGGCGAGCGCCCAGGGCGCAAGCCGGCGGCCCGTCAGGATGGCGAGCGCGCTCCACGCGCGCCGCGCCCGGCCACTGGCCGTGGCACCCCGGTAGCCGAGCGTCCGGCGGACACCAAGCGCCCGGCCAAGCCGGCACCCAAGTCCAAGCGTCCCAGCCTGGTGCTGGACAAGGACGCGCCGTCCGGCAAGCGTCGTGGCGCCCCGGCCGGCACGGGCCAGCGTCCTGGCTTCGGTCGTCGCAAGCCGGAGTAAGCTTCGGCCCGCCGACAAGAACGCCAACCCTCGGGTTGGCGTTTTTTTTGCCCGGTGCTTCGTAGGAGCCGGCTTGCCGGCGAACAGGCTCTCAAGTCCTTGGCAAGGCTTGTGATCGCCTTCGCTGGCCAGCCAGCTCCGACACAAGCCAGCGTCTACGCAAGGAGGGTTAAAAGGCGAACTGGCCGTCGAACACCGGCTTGTTGTCCACCGCCAGCACTCCCGAGCTGAAGATCAGATCCAGGTGGTGGCTGCCCTTGGCGCCGCCTCCCAGCCCCAGGTGCAGGCCGCAGTGGCGTTCCTCGAAGCCGGAATTGCGCCCGTAGAGGGACTTGATGCCCTCGTTGGTGCCAATGCCCAGCTCCTCGATGCGCCGGTTGGACGGGTTGGCATCCAGGTATTTGTTGAAGTCATTGGCCAGCCCGGGCACCTCGGTGGCAACGCGGGTAATGGTCGAGTTGTCGATCCACAACTCCAGCGGTGCCTGCAGTACCCCGTATTTGCGGGCGAAGGGGATGGTGCTGAGGAAGGTCCCGAGAAACTTCACATGACCATTGATGGCCTCGCTGTGGGTGGCGATTTCCCCGGGTGCCAGGTCGTAGTTGCCGACGCCGTTGATGTCGGTCCATTTCTTCACGCTGCTCAAGGGCGCTTCGAAATAGGAGCCCTGGGGGTCGCTGAAGCTCAGGGTCGAGGCCTGGGACAGGCGGCGGATCAAGGTGGCGTTGAGGTCGGCGATACGCTGCGGCTCGACGCTGAAGGTGTCGTAGAAATACTCGCCGTAATCCTTGAACAGCAGCGACTTCTTCCAGTGCTCGGCCATCAGAGCGTGCAGCGGGCGGAGAAATTCCGGGCCGTCGGGGCGCGGCTGGGCCAGGGTCGAGGAGTCGTAGAAAAAAATGTACAGGTCGCAGTCGATGATCGCCCGGGCCAGGCGTTCGGCCGGCTCCAGGTCCAGGCGCAGGGCGCTGAGCGCCAGCGGCGTGGCCTGGTGCGACTGTTCGATGATGGCGCTGACCATGGCCTGGTAGTCGGCGGTGTGGCCGATCACCACCTGCGGCGTCCGGGCGTTGCTCAGGGCCGGGTGGCGTTCGAGGTAGTACAGGAAATGGCGGATGGCGCGGCTCTGGTCCATAAAACCTCCCTGGAGGACAAAGGTGACCGGAGCAGGCGCACGGCCCGCTCCGGTCCGGGCGCCTTACATCGGCCACATCGCCGTGCCGAACGGCACCACGGCGTCGGCCTGCATCATTTCCACGGCCGCATCATGAGTGGCCGCTTCGAACCACTCGTCCAGTTGCAGTTCGGTTTCCAGGTCTTGTTCCAGTGTTTGCATGGTGACTCTCCTAGATGACATAGCGCATAGCAGTCCATTGGCGGAGCGGTTCAACAGCACTGAACGGGAGGCTTGCAAAGGCCGCCCAGCCGCTCCTCGTACCTGTCGGACGAGGCATCCGGCAAGTGGCTGGAAACCTAGTTCAGGGCATTTTGAAGTGCAAAAAAATAATTAGATTATTTTCTACTGAACTTTATTTTCTATTTTTGTGCGGAATATTTTTCGCCTGAAAACAAAAAGCTGAGGCCTTCCCGGGGCCGCCGCGGCCAGCGCGTCAATTTGCAGTCGCGGGGCCGGATGATCTGTCCCGGCAAGTTGGCGTTACGCGCTGTAAAGAAAAAATTACGAAATGTTGCGTGTTGCGCCCTGAAACCGCGCAGGTCACGGCGCTGTAAGGAAAAGCTGCCGCCGGGCCGTGAGCTTCCCGCTTGCCGAGGCTCTGGCCCGCTTGTTCCAGAGCGCCAAGGCGGGTGAGATGCACACCTGCCTGCGTACAGGTGCATAACAAGAAGGAGGCGCAATGAACGCCGTAACCGACTTTCACCGACACCCTTCGAAGGGCGATGGTCATCGCACCTTCATCGACGACCCCACGCGGTCCGTCCCATGTTCCGCCGCCGATGTCGAGCATCGAGCAGGCCCCGCAAGATCCCGGTTACCGGCACGCTGATACAGCAGTGTCTGGCGGCAGGGGGTCAGGGGTGTACAATGCGCGGCGTTTTAACTGTGACCCAACTGCGTACCCGCGCATTTTGCGTCTGCGCCGCGCGTTTCAGCCTGCCCCGAGGGCGCTGAAAGCACCGCTGCCGGGCCAATAAACTCAAGGTTATCCACCTTGTTCACTCCGCCGCGTCACGAGCGTGGTGGGTTCGATTTCGTCACAGATAAAAACAAACAGGTGACGCATGACCGTTAGAAAAACGCTGAATTTCGGGTGCCTGCGCTGGGGTTTGCTCCGCGCCGCTTAAGCCTCACCGGGCGGCAACGTCTTGCAAACATCATCAAACCTTGCGTGAGAACCTTTTCATGAGTGGACAAAACTCGCATTCGGGCGAGCTGAAACGCGGCCTGAAAAATCGTCATATTCAACTGATCGCCCTGGGCGGCGCGATCGGCACCGGTTTGTTCCTGGGCTCGGCCGGGGTACTCAAATCCGCCGGTCCGTCGATGATCCTCGGCTACGCCATCTGCGGTTTCATCGCCTTCATGATCATGCGCCAACTGGGCGAGATGATCGTCGAAGAGCCGGTGGCCGGTTCTTTCAGCCACTTCGCCCACAAATACTGGGGCGGCTTCGCCGGTTTCCTTTCCGGCTGGAACTGCTGGATCCTCTACATCCTGGTGGGCATGTCGGAGCTGACCGCGGTCGGCAAGTACGTGCATTACTGGTGGCCGGACGTCCCGACCTGGGCCTCGGCGGCGGTGTTCTTCGTGATGATCAACGCCATCAACCTGGCCAACGTCAAGGTGTTCGGTGAGGCCGAGTTCTGGTTCGCCATCATCAAGGTGGTGGCCATCGTCGGCATGATCGCCCTGGGCAGCTACCTGCTGGTTAGCGGTAACGGCGGCCCGCAGGCCTCGGTGAGCAACCTCTGGTCCCATGGCGGCTTCTTCCCCAATGGGGTCAACGGTCTGGTGATGGCCATGGCGATCATCATGTTCTCCTTCGGCGGCCTGGAAATGCTCGGTTTCACTGCAGCCGAGGCCGACAAGCCGAAGACCGTGATCCCCAAGGCGATCAATCAGGTGATCTACCGCATCCTGATTTTCTACATCGGCGCCCTGGTGGTGCTGCTGTCGCTGACGCCATGGGACACCCTGCTGGTGACCCTGAACGCCTCTGGCGATGCCTATAGCGGCAGTCCGTTCGTCCAGGTGTTCTCGATGCTGGGCAGCAACACCGCGGCGCACATCCTCAACTTCGTGGTCCTGACTGCAGCGCTGTCGGTGTACAACAGCGGCACCTACTGCAACAGCCGCATGCTGCTGGGCATGGCCGAGCAGGGCGATGCGCCGAAAGTCCTGGCCAAGATCGACAAGCGCGGCGTGCCGGTGATGTCGATCCTCGCCTCGGCGGTGGTGACCTTCGTCGCCGTGGTGCTCAACTACCTGATCCCGCAGCACGCGCTGGAGCTGCTGATGTCCCTGGTGGTGGCGACCCTGGTGATCAACTGGGCGATGATCAGCTACTCGCACTTCAAGTTCCGCCAGCACATGAACCGCACTGGCCAGACCTCGTTGTTCAAGGCCTTGTGGTACCCCTATGGCAACTACATCTGCCTGGCGTTCGTGGTGTTCATCCTCGGCATCATGCTGATGATCCCGGGTATCCAGATCTCGGTGTACGCGATCCCGGTGTGGGTGGTGTTCATGTGGGTCTGCTACCTGATCAAGAACAAGCGCAGTGCCCAGCAACCGCTGCAGGCGGCCAGTGCTTCGCTGAAGTAAGTGCGGCCCTGGCAATGACTAACCCGGCTGCGGCCGGGTTTTTCATGCCGGTGATTTTTCTGCGGGTTGAGATCGCTTGCGCCGGCCAGCGAAGAGGCCCGCCAGAGCCGGGGGAATGGGGGTATCCTGTGCGCCCTGAAGACGGATTCCTGTTCCATGCTGGTGATTTCCAACAACGTGCATCTGCCGGATGCCGAGATCGAGCTGACCGCCATCCGCGCCCAGGGCGCCGGTGGGCAGAACGTCAACAAGGTGTCCAGCGCGGTGCATCTGCGCTTCGACATTCCGGCCTCGTCCTTGCCGCCGTTCTACAAGGAGCGGTTGCTGGCGCTGCGCGACAGTCGCATCACCAGTGATGGCGTGATCATTCTCAAGGCCCAGCAATACCGCACCCAGGAGCAAAACCGCGCCGATGCCCTGGAGCGCCTCACCGAGCTGATCCTCAGCGCCATCAAGGTGGAAAAGAAACGCCGCCCGACCAAACCGACCCTGGGTTCGAAGAAGCGCCGGCTGGAGAGCAAGGCCAAGCGCGGCAACATCAAGGCCGGTCGCGGCAAGGTGGACTTCTAGCCGAGCGCGCGTTCCTTGCGCTGCCTGGGCGCCTGACGGTACAGGTACAGGCTCAGTACCAGGCCGCTGCAGGCGGCGATGGCGGCGAAGAGAAAGATCGAGGCAAAGCCGAAGCCGGCGGCAATCGCCCCGGCCAGGGGCCCGGTGATGCCCAGCGACAGGTCGATGAACAGCGAGTAGGCGCCCACCGCCGCGCCACGGCTGGAGGCCGGCACCAGGTTCACCGCTTCCACCCCCAGCGCCGGGAACACCAGGGAGAAGCCGAAGCCGCTCAAGGCCGCGCCAGCCAGGGCCCAGTGGGCGTCGGGGGCCTGCCACAACAGCAACAGGCCGAGGGTTTCCACCGACAGGCAGGCGATCGCCACGCGAAAGCCGCCGAGGCGGTTGATCAGGTTGCCGAACAGCAAGCGCGCACCGATGAAGCTCGCGCCGAACAGGCTCAGGCACAGCACCGCGTTGTCCCAGTGCTGAGTGGCGTAGTACAGGGTGATGAAGGTGGCGATGGTGCCAAAGCCGATGGAGCCCAGAGCCAGGCCGCAGCCGTGGGGAAAGACTTTGCCCAGCACATGGATGAAGGGCAGGCGTTCGCCGGCGACGATCGGCGCGGCGAGTTTTGGCCAGGCCAGCAGCAGGCCGAGCACGGCCAGCAGGATGATGCTCACGCCCATGCTCCACAAGCCGAGATGATCGACCAGCCAGGCGCCCAGGGGCGCGCCGATGGCCAGGGCGCCGTAGCTGGCGATGCCGTTCCAGGAGATCACCTTGGCGGTGTTGGCCGCGCCGACCCGACCGATGCCCCAGCCAATCGAACCCGAGCCCACCAGGCTTTCCGCGCTGCCCAGCACCAGGCGGCCAGTCAGCAGGCTGAGCAGGCTCAGGATCGGCAGGTGTTGCAGCCAGGCCGAGAGCAGCATGAACACGCCGCTTAGCCCGCAGCCGGCCAGGCCGTACATGACTGCGCGCTTGCTGCCCAGGTTGTCGATGATGCGTCCGGCGTAGGGGCGGCTGAGCAGGGTGGCCAGGTATTGCACGCTGATCACCAGGCCGGCGATCACCGCGCCAAAACCCAGGTCGCTGTGCACATAGCCCGGCAGGACCGCCAGGGGAATGCCGACATTCAGGTAGCCGATAAAGGTGAACAGGACGATGGAGACGACTTGCAGCGTGACCGCCAAGGGGCGCTGGGAATCTGGCATGGGGATGGGTCCACGGCGACAGCTGAATAGATAGGCTGCTTATGATACCGATGTGGACGCTGGCGCAGGGGGAGAATTCGACGCGTTGTGCAGATCTTTCGGGCCAGGGTTTTGACTCAGGCGTCGTTGTCTTGCAGCAGGCGCGTGGTGACCAGGGCGGCGATAGCGTTTTCCTGGGTGCCGAAACGGGCCAGCAGGGCGGCCTGTTTTGGCGCGCTCAGGCGGTTCCACACCTCGATCATTTTTTCCGCGGTGCCGATCAGCACGCTGGCCTGGGTTTCGCTGAAGGAGTCGGTCATGGCTGGGTAGGGCTCGGGGGGAGGTTTCAGGCGGTGTGGAAAGCGCTTGAGTAGCGCTTTCCACACGGTCTGGTTACAGCGTTTTTCAGTCGTCGCTGTCGGCCTTGCGGCTGTCGGCGGCTTCTTGCACTACAGGCTTTTCAGCGCTGGCTTGGGGCGGGGTGGTCTGCTCAGTTTCGTGCAGGCTTGGGAAGGGGAGATTCGGGATCTCATGCATGTCGTTGCTCCTCGCAAAGTCTGTTTTTTAAATCGCTGGGTAGGTCCGCGCTTTTAAAAAGCCTGGGCAGGATACAGCAGTACAAATGACAGAAAGATTTTTATTTCCCCTAGGTCGAGGGTTATTGGTCAGATTCCGTGTGCTTTGGCGGCCCATGAACCTGCACTTGCGCGCCGGCCACGGCAGCCCGGTGCGGCGCCGCACAGGGCGCGGCACTGGGCTGGTTGCCTAGGGTTGTGGTGGGCTGACGATGATCTTGCCGATCATCTGTGGGTGCAGGACGCAGAAGTACTGGTAGGTGCCGGGGGTATCGAATTGGTAGGAAAAACGGTCGTTGGTGTCCAGTGCCGCGGAACGGAACAGCTTGTGGGTTTCAGTCACCGTGTGCGGTATCTGGTCGTCGTTGACCCAGGTGACCCGGGTGCCCGCGGTGATTTGCACATCCTGGGGGTTGTACATGAACGCGCGGATATCGATCGTCACCTCCTCGGCCCAGGCGGGTGTTGCCAGGCAGCCCAGAAGCAGCAGTGTGAGCCATGTCTTCATCGCACGAGGACCTCAGACCAGGGTGGAGTCGAGCAGGGCCAGGGGATGCTCGCCCTGGGTCGCGCGGACATCGGTGATGCCCAGGTAATTGCGCAACTGGTCGGCGGCCACGGTCATCGGCCCGGGGTTGGCCGCGGCGCCGGGAGCCGGTTGCGGGTAGGCCGTGCCGCGAGCGGTATGGAAGGTGATGTTGCCCTCGACCTTCTGGATGACCTGGTGGATATGGCCGTTGAGGACGGTCACCGAGCCGAAGCGCCGCAACAGGGCGATGGCCTGGTCGCCGTCTTCGGTGCCCCAGCCCCAGGGCTGGTAGATGGTCCACAACGGGATATGGGTGAAGACCACGATCGGCGTGCTGCTGGCCACGGCCCGCAGGTCATCCGCCAGCCAGGCCAGTTGCTCGGCGCCCAGGCTGGCTTCATGACCGGGCTGCAGGTTGAAGACATTCACCAGGGCAATGAAGTGCACGCCTTGCTGGTCGAAGCTGTACCAGCCGTTACCCCGGGTGCCCTTGCCATAGCGTTGCAGGTAGAGCTGGCCGCCGCCTTCATCCAGGGTGTCATGCTCGCCCGGTACGTAGTGCACGGTGGACGGCAGGCCCTTGAGCAATTGGGCGGCGGTGTCGAACTCTTCAGCCCGGGACAGGTGGGTGATGTCCCCGGTGTGGAGGATCAGCGCGGGCCGCTTGGGCAGGGCAATGACCTTGTCGATGGCCACTTGCAGGGTCTTCACCGGTTCCGGGTTGGCTTCCTTGTTGAAGCCGATATGCGAATCGCTGATCTGCACGAAATGAAAGCTGCTGTTCAGGGCGCTGGGGTCGGTCGGCTGGCCTGCCTGGTCCAGGGCGAAGGCCCGCGGAATTCCTCCGCTCAAGGCCCAGATGATGCCGGCGCCGGCCCAGGCCGAGCACTTGAGCAGGGTGCGCCGGTCGGGATTCTGCGGGCCTTCGGTGGCTTGGCTATGCGATGTGACAGGGGTATCCATGGTGCGCCCTCGGTAGCGGTCTACAGTGATGGGGCTTGCATCTGTAAAACCGCGCGGTGCCGGGCTTTATTCCGGGGAAGGCGAAATTTTATTTCGGGAATAAAACGCCGGCTTTCACCGTTATAGGCTGCAAAGGAAACGGAGCCACCATGACGCGATTCGAGGAACTGTTCCTGCCGCATCTGAAGGCGGCCTATAACCTCGCGCGCTGGCTGACCGATAACGACAGCGCGGCCCAGGACGTGGTCCAGGAAAGCGCGTTTCGCGCGGTGAAGTTCCTCCATCGTTTTGACGGCGGCAATCCCAAGGCATGGTTTCTGACCATCGTGCGCAACGAAAGCTACAACTGGCTCAAGGCTGCGGCGCGCCAGGGGGCGGTGGCTTTCGACGAGGCCTGTGGCGAGGACGAGCCGGCCCTGGCCGATGGGCGCACCCCGGAATGGCAACTGATCCAGGGGCAGGAGGCGGCGCAGTTGCAACAGGCGCTGCTGGCTCTGGCTCCGGTGTTTCGTGAGGTGATAGTGCTCAAGGAGTTGGAAGACATGCCCTACAAGGACATTGCGAAGATCGTCGACATCCCCCTGGGGACGGTCATGTCGCGCCTGGCCAGGGCTCGCTCCATGCTGCGGCAGCAACTGCAGAAGTCCCGGCCATGATCCACGCTATCGACTGCAAGACCTGTCGGGCCTGGCTGCATGGCTACCTCGACAACGAGTTGGAAACCAATGCCGCCGCCGAGGTGGCCGAGCACCTGCATCACTGTGCCGAATGTGCCGGTGAATATGCCGATGCCCGGCGCCTGGTGGCGCAGCTCAAGGCTCACCTGCCCTATCACCAGGCGCCGGCAGGCTTGGCCCGGCGCCTGCGGGCCAGTATCGAGGCCCCGGCGTCGCCTCCTGCGGGGTTGCTCCAGCGCTGGCTGGGACCTGGCGGCCGGCGCTGGCTGGCCCCGGGGTTTTCGACCCTGGCGCTGACCCTGTCCCTGGTGCTCTACCTGGCGGCGCCTTCTGCCGAGCGGCCGTGGCTGGATGAGGCGGTGTCCAGCCATGTGCGTTCGCTGATGGTCGATCACTTGAATGACGTGGTGTCCTCGGACCGGCATACGGTCAAGCCCTGGTTCACCGGCAAGCTGGATTTTGCCCCTCCGGTCTTCGACTTCAGTCAGCAGGGCTATGTGCTGTTGGGCGGGCGCCTGGACTACCTGCAGCAGCAAAGTACGGCGGCCCTGACCTATGGTCATGGGCGGCATTTGATCAACCTGTTCATCCTGCCCACGGCGGATGCCGATGCAGCGGCGCAAAACCTCTCCTTGCGCGGTTATAACCTGGTGGCCTGGCGGCGCAATCACCTGCGCTTCATCCTGGTGTCGGACCTGGAGCAGGGCGAGCTGGCGGCGCTGGGGCAGTTGATCCAGAAAGATCTTTGAGGCGGGGGCGTTGT
>Ga0194135_10002186_pt1 | contig 11849 bp, 13 predicted proteins | sample LitLau_LLRF_2013_FD_134024 | JGI IMG/M metagenome (GOLD analysis project Ga0194135, IMG submission 134024) | Freshwater sediment microbial communities in response to fracking from North America - Little Laurel Run_MetaG_LLRF_2013 (version 2) | ecosystem: Environmental > Aquatic > Freshwater >... | reverse complement strand
TAGTAAAGCTGCTTTTATTTGCTCCCTGCTTTCGGTACCATGGCTTACTGCTTCCAGGTGTACCACGTATATTTTGGCAAGCGGAGCATATCGGCATACTTTAATAATATCGGCTATATTCATCACTATCGGATCGCCAATTGCAAAGCGGGCCGCGCCACCGTTGAGCACAATGCGTTCGGGCTTAAACTGGTCAATGGCTTGCTTTACTTCTTCGCACCAAATGGTGTCGCCGGCAATATAAACAGCATCGTTTTGGTGTTTAATGTAATAGCCTGACACGATGCCCATCCGTTCGCCAACTTCACCGGTGCCATGTCTGCCGTCGGTTCGGTTAATCTTGATTTCATTCCAGATGAGCTGCTCATTTACCGGTATTACGTTTGTAAAACCCTGCCCGTGTATGGTTTCGGTATTTGCAGGCTGACAAAATAAGGTGGTATCTTTAGGCAACAGTTCCTGTGCTTTTTTATCCCAATGATCAAAATGAATGTGGGTTAACAGCACGGCATCAATTTGAGAAATGATGGCAAGCAATTCATCATCATTAATAGGTAAATCAACTAACGGTGCCCTTGGCGTTCCGGGCGCAGCAGGCAAGGGATCAAAAGTATCTTTCGAAGCAAACATCGGGTCGATTAAAATGTGTTTTCCATTAACAGAAAGTATCTGGGTGGCATTACGCAGCAGTTGCAGTTTCATTTCTTACTATTATTTATTAGCCAAAAGTGATACTATCTTTGTTTAAATTAAAGAAGTTTACCTTTTGGTAACCTGTTCACAATCCAGTAACCATGCAATATCAACAGTTTAAACATTGCGGACTTAATGTGGCGCTCAATATGCTTTCTGGCAAATGGAAGCCAATTATCCTGTATCATTTATTCCATCAGCAGGAAATGCGGTTTACAGAGCTTTGGCGCATCATCCCTAAAGTAGCTAAAAAGGTATTGTTGGAACATTTGAAGCAGATGGAAGCTCATGAGCTTATTATCCGTGAAGAAAAATATACTTTTCCACCCGAGGTTTATTACCGCTTGTCCGAAAGAGGGAAAGCGCTTGGCCCGGCACTATCGGCACTTGAACTTTGGGCCAATGAATATGCGGCTGATGAGGTAACGGAATTGAAGCAGCGTAAAAAAGTTACTGCGTAAATTAATTCACCAGTCGGCCGCTTAAATCAATGGTGCGGGCAAAGGGATTTAAATAACGGTTGGCTAAAACGGCAAACTCCCGGCGCGTAATAGGGCTGTTTAAATTAAAATCAGTGTTAAATTTATACTGGGTTTTCCAGGCTTTTTGGATGGTTTTATTTAATAATTCCGGGTCGGTTAGGGTATAATCGCTGATAAGGGAAAGTGTGTTGCCAATAGTGAATATTTTACCGGGTTTCGCCTTATTGAACCATAAAAAAGCACGCGTATAGATCTCCGTTAACACCGGTTGAATTTCGACGGTACTGACCAATGAATCGGGCATAAAAACAAATGTTGAATGGTCTGGTCTGCCTTTTAACATACCCGTTGCGCCTACTTGCTGTATTGCCCTCCAATTGGCGTCTTTTGGGTCGATATCTGTAAAAGGTAAAATATAGCCTTTAAAGTCTAGCAACTCTCCTTGTATAACGCGCACTTTTAATGTTTGGGTGGTAGTTTTAAAAAAGGCGCAATAAGCGGCTATAGTTCCAACGCCCTGGCCCAGTTCCATCTGTATAGGTAAATATTGGATATTATTTGTTGGCAATGCTTTAGCTATAACCAATAAATTGCTAAAATCTTTTAGCAAAACGGCATTCATCGGGATGCTCCAGAATGGATAAGGAGGATAACTACCCGTGCTATAATCTTTATCGGAAGCATTGCCTGTTGCTATAGCCGTACGATATGCATTGAACGAACTGCTTTTAAATGCAGTCTCAAACCTGGCACCTGCTTTTGTGGCTACGGTTCCGCTATCTGTAGCATCAATAATTACCCGGGTTTTTATGGTAATTGTTTTTTCGCTTTGTTTGATGGTAACAGTCCATCTGTCGTCATCTTTTTTTATGCTGTTGAAGGTGGACTGCTCATAAAAGCTTAAATTTTTCAGCGTGTCGGTTAGCCTTTTTAAGACAGTTTCTGCCGTATCTGCCTCAAACTTTAGTGCGGCATATTGGGTAGTGTCATACCCTGGCTTTTTTCCGTATGCTTCCCTGATTTTTTTGCTGAATTCGCCCCATAAACCTGATGGTATGTTTGCGTTATTGTTTACAGTATACGTTTCTGACGCATTACCGTTGGAAATAAGCTTAATGGCCTCAAAAGCCCATATGGTTTTAACCTTACTGCGGGCACATTGCACCGATGCCGCGACAGCGCTTGCGCCATTGCCTATTACCAATACATCTGTTTTAATGGTTTGTGCATATAAAACAGATGTATTAGTAATGAGTAATAGTACAAGTAGTTTTTTAATCATCGGGGTGTAAATAACAGGTACAAAACGCTAAAATAGCCTAAAACTTTGTTGGGCATAAAAATAATCCCTAATTTAATTTTTTTTATAACTATGACAGACGAGCAGATGCAATACCCTATCGGGAAGTTTAAGGCCCCGGTTTCGTACACTACTGAAGATATCCGTAAATGGACAGCTACTATCCGCGAATTACCGGGGAGGCTGCGCCAGGCTATCATCACCCTAAATGAGAAACAACTAGATACCCCTTACCGCACCGGTGGATGGACGTTGCGCCAAGTGGTTCATCATGTTGCAGACAGCCATATGAATAGCTTAACCCGTTTTAAATTAGCGCTTACTGAAGAAAACCCCAAAATAAAGCCTTACGAAGAAGCAGATTGGGCATTACTTCCGGATTATAGATTGCCGGTTGAACCTTCACTGAAAATGCTGGAAGGAATACATCTGCGTTGGGTGGCCCTATTGGAGGCTTTAACAGAAGAACAATTAAACCGTACCTTTTTACATCCTGAGTCAGGTGAAGCTATACAGTTGAAAAAAGCATTAGCATTATATGCATGGCATAGCAAGCACCATTTGGCACATGTAACGGAGACGGTAAAGAAATTTTAATGGAATTTAAGGATCACTCTTTATGGTTTGACCTGGAGAGTGGTCTTTTTAAAATCAAGGGTTAATCGCCGGCTTTATTCTCCCTTGAACTTCAACCCAATCCCTGCCCTTGCACTATCCAGCATGGCAATCATCTGTCTTGACATTTCATGACTAATGATCGGACTTTCGTTTTTACCACTGTTAATCAGCTCACAAAAATGGTGGGTTTCGTAATTCAGCCCACCAGCTGTAAAAGGTTCATCCAGTTCAACTATGCGGCCATCGAGATAACTTATAGTTGCTTTGGCTGGGTTCCACCAGTTTTTGTGGATGGTGACGTGGCCCAGCGTGCCGCAGATTAAAGCATCGCCTTTGCCGTGCAAGTCAAAGCCGCAGTAAAGCTGTGCATAGCCTTTTTCATGTTCGGATTGAAATATGGCAAACATGTCTATCCCGGTTTCACCGAAACGGCCCAATGTTTGCACCTGTTTGGTAGCTCCCAGCCATTCAATGGCTAAATAAGCCTCATAAATACCTATACCCATAATGCTGCCGCCAACCAGGTCAAGGCTGTAATTAGGATGCCCCGGTGGACAATCAGCAACAGCAGATCCGGCACGAACGTAACCGATCTCGCCAATAGGGTCTGTCAGTAGATATTCTTTTAAGCGACGGTATAAAGGGAAAAAGGGAGGTTTCATCCCTTCCATAAAAAGCAAGCCGGTTGATTTGGCCACTTCCAGTATTTGATCCAGATCGTTTAGATTGATACCGGCGGGTTTTTCACAGAGTACATGTTTGCCTGCTTTTAGTGCCGCAATACAATATTGTGAATGGCTATCAGGCAGAGTAGCAATGTAAACTGCATCAATGTCACTAGCCAATAGTTCTTCAACCGAGGTGCAAGCCTTACCGCCATATTGCTCAATAAAACTGTTTACTGTTTCTGCCCTGCGCGACCATGATGCAGCAAGTATGGTATCCGGAACATCCTGCAGTCCCTGCATAAACCTATGGGCAATGCGCCCGCAACCGATAATACCCCATTTAATCATTTAAGTCTGTAGTCTTAAGTTCTGAGTCTTGAGGCAATAATCTCATACTTAGAATTTAAGACTACTAACTCAAGACTCAAAACTATTATTGGTATTGAATGTAAATAGGATGTGGTTTGTACATCTTTAATACCTCCTCAGGAGTAAGCATGTGATGTGGCGGCAACCACGAGTCGTTTTTATAGAATAACTTGAAACCGGTAAACTGTACTGGGTCGTGATAAACATAATCGCGATAGGTGCCGGTCTTTAAATCGGGCGGGCCGAAACCGTCCATATCCATCACAAACTGGATTTCAGGGTGAAGTTTAATGTTTTGATAATTGGTCAACATTTTACGCGTAAAACGGTGCACAATAAAAATTTTGGGCGGCAGGTTATATTTCCTTACCTCGTTGGCTAAGTAAGCCGATACATAGTTAACATCAGCTGCGTCATAACTGCCTATTTTTTTGCCGGGATGGACGCCATCGTGCATAGAAAATTCAGGATCGATACCGCAATGTACGTTAGGCATTTGCCAATATTTTTCCAACTTGGGCAATTCTGCGTGGATATTGCTCAATGCTACCTGTATATCCAGGAAAAGTATGGCATGGGCCCTTTTAGCCAATCTTACTGCGCTATCTATTTTTTTCTCCGGCATGCGGTTAATATACATGTTGTCTTTAACAGGGAAACCGGCTGCCACTACCGCTATATAATGCAGCGCAGGCTGCACAGGTGTTTGTGGGTCAGCTTTCTCCCAATGTTTTACTTCTCCGTGTAGTTTGGCAAGCATTTCGTCTGGTGGCAGCTCACCCAGAATGCCCATCTTTTTAGCGGACAAGTTACCGTAAAAAGCCACTACACGTTTAAATGGTAAGATAGCGCCAGGCAAAGGATAAGGCGCTTTTTTTACAGGCCATTTACCGGTAGTATCGCCATTGGCCAGGCGTTTCATTAATGAATCATAAAGTTTTTTATCCAGCGGCGGGTAGGTTACAGGTGCTTCGGCAACAGTATCCGCTTTTTTGGCGGTATCTTTTTTTGCAATGTCCTTTTTAGCTGTGTCTTTGGTGGTGCTTGTACTTGCAGCGCTGCTGCTTTTTTGACCACAGTCAGATAAAAGCAGTACGGCTGATAATAATACCGCAGGAAGGATAACGTTCTTTAATTTCATTTTTTACTTAAATGTTTTGTAACAGGGCTATACAAAATAATGTTTTCTGAGCCTTAATACGTTTAAATTTATCAATAGTTAGTTCCCCTTTTTGTTGAACATACCTATAGCGATGTATTTGCCTGGTAAATTGTTCAGAATGGATAGGGGGATAATTTAACTGGCGTCAAAGATAGTAATATCGATATACAAACTGTGTTTTAAATACAATGATTAACACTGATTTTTTTGGAAATGGATTACTGAATAATAAAATACTATTTCGCCTTATAAAACTTTCCAAATACGCCGAGTGGTAGCTTTGATCCTGCAGTTGCCTGAAGATAAAGTTCGCCTGTTTCCAGGTTTTGTACCTTAGGGTAAGCGCTTTTAATCAGGTTCTCAATAATTACTGAGGAGAAGCCCAGCGAGTAGGTGTTTAATATTAAGAAATGTTCTTCGGTGTCAAGAAGCTGCATTACATCGCCCATCATTTCGTTAATATTATCTTCCAGTTTCCACTTTTCACCGTTAGGGCCATGGCCATACGCCGGCGGATCAAGGATAATACCGTTGTACTTTTTGCCACGTTTAAGCTCGCGTTTTACAAACTTTAAAGCATCTTCAACTACCCAGCGGATATCGGTTAAGCCGGATAGCTCCTGGTTTTCATTGGCCCAGGTAACTACTTGTTTAATGGAATCAACATGTGTGGTATCGGCTCCGGCTGCCCTGGCAATTAGGGAGGCGCCACCTGTATAGGCAAACAGATTAAGTACTTTGGGCTCCGTCGTTTTAAATCTTTTAATGTTTTGGGTGATGTAATCCCAGTTCACAGCCTGCTCCGGGAAAATACCCAGATGCTTAAATGAGGTTAGCGCCAGGCGGAATTTAATAGCTGCTTCGGGATTTTTATATTCAACATGCCAGCGATCAGGAGTAGCCGGGTTTTTCTTTATCCACTCACCGGATGTAGCGGAGCGGCCTTTAAATTTAATATGGTGCAGTTTTTGCCATTCGGCAGGGCTTAAAGCTTTGCTCCAAACCGCCTGTGGTTCCGGACGGATTAATATTACATTGCCAAAACGTTCCAGCTTTTCAAAATCGCCGCAATCAATCAGCTCATAATCTTTCCAGTGCGTTGGTGTGAGAAGTTGGATCATTTTTGTGTGCAGTTTTCAGTGAGCAGTTGACAGTATCTGCATCGCTAAAATTTTCGGCAAATATAGTTATTACCCTTAAAAGTTGTGGTATGTAAAAACGCTCTGCAAACTGCTGGCTTTTTCTATAGCTATGTTAATTCGAGGCTGACTGCAAACTGCCCACTGCAAACTTATAATTTCTCCCTTGCCGCTTGCATAAATTTGCTGGCAAATACAAATGAGTTGAGTTCTTTATTATCGGTATGGGCTATCTGATGATTAGAGCCTTCCCACCATTTTTCGCCGTTATGTAAAAACAGGATATGATCGCCAATACCCATTACCGAGTTCATATCATGAGTTACAATAACGGTTGTGGTTTGGAAGTCCTGGGTAATTTCACTGATCAGGTCATCAATCAGAATAGATGTCATTGGGTCCAAACCGGAGTTGGGTTCGTCTACAAACAAATATTTGGGCTGCATGGAAATAGCCCGGGCTATGCCCACACGTTTTTTCATGCCTCCTGATAATTCTGATGGATATAAATGGTTTTTGCCGGCAAGATTTACCCTTTCCAAACAAAAATTAGCCCTGTCCAGCTTTTCACCTCTGGACATATCGGTGAATAAATTCAGTGGGAATATGATATTTTCCTCCACCGTCATGGAATCAAAAAGGGCTGAGTTTTGGAACAGCATGCCAATTTGCTTACGGATAGGTACACGTCCCTCAAAATGCATAGCGGTAAAGTTCTCTTTGTCGTAAAGAACTTCGCCACTTGTTGGTTCGTGAAGGCCAACAATACATTTTAGCAAAGTGGTTTTCCCTGAACCCGAACTGCCAATAATCAGGTTGTTTTTACCGGGTTTAAAATCAGCCGTTATGCCTTTAAGCACATCATTGCTCCCGAATGATTTATAAATTTCTTCAACCTGGATCATAGCAATAATTCTGAAATAACTAAATCGGCAAATAATATCATAATACAGCTAAAAACCACGCCTTTTGTAGCCGATTGGCCTACTTCGAGCGCGCCACCGTTGGTATAAAAGCCCTGGTATGCACAAATAGAAGTAATAATGAAACCAAAAACAATGGCTTTAACGGCGCAAACGGTAACAATGACAGGGTTAAAACCATCAGACAAACCGGCTACGTAATCAGCTGTGGATACATCTTTTGATGCAGCGCAGGCTAAATAGCCACCGCCTAATCCAAGTGCAACAGAAACGATTACCAATAGCGGAATCATGGTTACCCCAGTGATGACTTTTGGCGATATCAGGTAGCCTGGTGCATTAACGCCCATAATTTCAAGTGCATCAATCTGCTCGGTTACCCGCATGGTGCCAATTTGTGAGGCAATGCTTGATCCGATACGGCCAGCAAGTACCAATGCGGTAATGGTTGGACTGAACTCCAGAATAGTTGAATCGCGGGTGATACCGCCTACTACTGTTTTGGGAATGAAGTCACTCACCAGCTGGAAAGCGGTTTGAATGGTTGCCACAGCTCCGATAAATACGGAAATAATAGCTACAATACCCAGTGAGCCAATGCCTTGTGAAACCATTTCACGCATAATTTCTGCCCAGTAAACACTGAATTTTTCGGGCTTGCGGAAACTTAAACGCAGTAAGAGTATATATCTTCCTAAACTATAAAACATTTATTGAATAAAATTCGGCTAAAAGTAATACAATTTGTTCTTGTAAACTCATCAATATTCAAATTAAGTAAAGTTCAACGTGCTTTTATCCTGATAGTTTTACAAAAAATAAACATTACAGGACTAATTCTCGTTCAATTTTTAAATAAAACCGGCGTAGAAAATAAAACCGATAATAAATTAAAAACCCTCTTCTGCCTGTATCAATAATTCGGTATAAAGTTTATGAGAAATTCTGAAATTTGTACTTTGAATTTTTTCCATAATAGGCTTTATTAAAGGAATGTGACCGCTTTTTTTTGCCCTTAAGATAAGCCCTAATGTTCCGGTAAAGTTAAGGTTTAATTGTTTTGCAAGCCGCCTTGCTTCAAGATCATCCAGTATCAGAAGTGCTGGTGCAAGTTCAGTTGCTAATGCAATGGCACTTGCTTCACCTGCATCCACCTTAATTTGTAACGCATTTTGTAATAATACATCTTGTACTGGCATAATGTCTATCCAATCTGGCAATGGACTGCCAAATTCCGTTGCGATAACAGGTGTTGTCGTAATCCTTCCCCAAACGGTTTTAAGCAAATCCATCTCCCCAATCTTATCTAAAAGAATAAAACAGGTTGTATCTGCAATAATTACATTAAAATTTTGAGGCATCTTCAATAATATCTGCTAAAGAATAATTGATAAGCGAAACGTTGTAATCGCTCAGTAACTCTGCAAATGTGCGTTTGGATAATCCAACCATTTCAGCCGCCTGACCTAGTGACAACTTACCCGACTCATAAAGCTTTGCCGCTATAAATCTGACAGTATCTTTTTGGTATTCACCCAGAGTATCGGGTACCTGTAATGTTATTGTGGTCATAATATAAAGATACAAAAAATCAAAACATCCCAACCTGCAACATTTTTACCGCCACTTTGGCCCTCTTTACCGAAAATATGCCCCGCTTTACCAATGCACAGATAACGTCTGTTTAAATAAAAATTAGATTTGTATAGTAATAGTTCGGGATCGCTACCCAAACAGTAAATAATTAAAGCTTTAAAAATAAAAAAAGAACAGTGCATGAATAACGCAATCGTCACCGCATCAACCAAAGGAATGGGCCGGGCTATATCAATAGCCTTTGCTAAAGAAGGAATAAACCTGGCTATCTGCTCAAGGCACGATGATGAGCTTGCTGCTTTTAAAGCTGAACTTTTAACTGTTAATCCTCAAATTAAAGTATTTACCTCGGTTACTGATTGCAGTATTAAACAACAGGTTTTAGCATTTGCAGCAGCTGCTGAGAAAGCGTTGGGCGATATCAGCATTGTTGTAAATAATGCGGGTATGTATACCTACTCCAGTATTTTGGATGATACGGAAGATACTTTTCAAAAACAGGTAAATACCAACCTGATGCCAACCTATGAGTTGTACCGTTATTTTGGTAAAAAGATGATGGCGGCTAAAGAAGGCCACATTTTTAATATATGTTCTATTGCATCCATAAGCCCTATTGCTGAGGCTGGTACGTACAGTGTAACAAAGTTTGCACTGCTAGGTCTTACTAAAGTAATGCGTTTGGAAATGCAGGATCATGGGGTAAAAGTAACCGCTATTATTCCAGGTTCAACCCTTACCGATTCATGGAAAGGTATGGTGGTTGATAAGGATAAAATGGTGTTGCCGGAAGATATAGCATCGGCAGTGATCAATATTTATAAAATGAGCGTCGGCGCAAATGTTGACGAAATAATAATAAAACCGGCATACGGTCAAATATAAAAATCAAACTAAAACAAAATAAAAATGAACAAGAAACTATATCGCGATGAATATCACAAAGTGTTAGGTGGTGTTTGTTCGGGCCTGGCAGAATACTTTGAAATGGATGTAACTGTTATACGCCTGCTTTTTGCCTTTACCGTTATTGTAATGGGTGTAGGTATTATTCCATACATTGTTTTATGGATTGTATTACCTAAAAAAGGCTATTTGTACAATCAATACAATAACCCATCGGTTGATTACACTGTGCCGCCACAGCAGCAAGCAGGTGGACAATTTACGGCAGAAGGAAATCCATTTGGCAGCAACCCTTACGGAGCCAACCCATTTGGCGAAGTTCCTCCGCTTAAATACCCTCAAAAACAAAAGTCAAACGCGGGCATCATTGTGGGTGTAGTGCTTATTGTTATTGGTGCAGCTGTTTTAATAGATGAGTACGACCTGATCCCTGATTTTGATTTCGGCAGATTATGGCCCATAGTACTGGTATTGGTTGGTGCATCCCTGATTGTATCCGGGCAGCAAAAAAAGCCATGGCACCATGAAAACTGGAACGATGCTCACGCTGCTGATAGTGGAATAAAAACAGAGCCTTTGGATCAGCAGGAACCATTAGTTTAATACATTGATTAACGGGCGCAAGCCATTAAAACATAAAAAAATGAGAAACGATAAATTAATCCCCGGTTTGGTGCTGGTACTCATAGGCGCAGCCATATTGCTGGCTAATTTCGGCTACCTGCATTTTCATTGGTATAATATATTTCACCTATGGCCAATATTTTTGGTAATAGCCGGTGTAAACCTGGTACTTGCACATAGCAAAGCTATATGGGCAACTGTTATAAGGGTTGCGGTAGTGGTACTTGGTTTAGGTTTAGTATTGTTTGGCAACTTTGGCGACAGGTATAACTTTTGGCCGGGCTCAAGCTATCATTACAGGCATTTTGATAATGACAAAGATGATGACGATAACAACGACTTCAATCTTAATTTTGATGACGACGATGATGACAACGACAGTACTGGTACCACCACTAAAGTAAGCACCAGTGGTAACTTTAACGAGCCTTATAAAGCAGATATTAAATATGCCCGCGCAGAAATAAGCGGTGGTGCTACTACTTATAACTTATCAGATACTACCAACCAGTTATTTAGTGCCAATGCGTACAATAAAAATGGCCGCTATAATTTTTCGCACAGCACAGATGATTCTGTTTACGTGGTGAGCTTTAAAATGAAAGACCATAACGGCATCAACTTTGACTCGGATAAAAACAAGGCTGACTTCAGGTTGAATCAAAATCCAATTTGGGATATTCATGTAAAAACAGGTGCAAGCAAGCTTGATTTCGACCTTTCAAAATTTAAGATCCGTAGTTTGAAACTGGATGGAGGTGCAGCATCTTTTGATGTAAAACTGGGGGCACCTTTAGTTAAAACAAATGTGGATATTTCCACAGGTGTTTCCGGAGTGAATATTAATATACCGCAAAACGCTGCCTGCAGTATTGAAACCGACTCTGGCCTTTCAGGAAATCATTTTGATGGGTTTACTAAAACCGGTGATAATGATTATGAAACACCTGGTTTTGCTTCAGCAAAAAATAAAATGTATATCCATATAACAGGCGGCCTGTCTGATTTTAAGGTAAACAGATATTAATTGATTTAAAGTTTTGAATGTTTAATGGCCGGGATATTAGTTCGCTAATATTCCGGCCTTTTTAGTTTAAATTTGATTCGTTATGGAACCTGCCGATCTTTCAATTTTAAAACGGAACAATAATACTTACCTGCTGGTAATAAATGGCAAGCCTGAGGGGCCGTTTACCCTGCAGGAGCTAAAAGATCGTAAAATAAAGCCAGGTGATTTTGTAAGGACCGATGGAATGGATGATTATAAAGAGGCCCACGAAATTGCGGCACTTCGTGAACTTTTTGGTTTTACTAAACCTGTAATTATGCCCCAGTATTTTGCAGGCTTTGACCAGCGTTTACTGGCATC
>Ga0194135_10002185_pt1 | contig 11852 bp, 11 predicted proteins | sample LitLau_LLRF_2013_FD_134024 | JGI IMG/M metagenome (GOLD analysis project Ga0194135, IMG submission 134024) | Freshwater sediment microbial communities in response to fracking from North America - Little Laurel Run_MetaG_LLRF_2013 (version 2) | ecosystem: Environmental > Aquatic > Freshwater >... | reverse complement strand
GTCTTCATTAGGAGGAAGTTGAGGTTTGTAGATTATTGAGTTTTCTAATTAAATTAATGGAATTAATTCTTCTCCTTCCTCTGGAGGCGGAAGAAAGGGGCTGCGGAAGAGGAAGGAGCAATTAAAGGCGGATCTTTTATTTCCTACTTTCTTTTTATTTTATAACAGTTTGGTTTTAGTTGGGATAGGAAGGAGGGAGCGGGAAGGAATGGGAATTGAGGGAGGCCATTCCACTTGTCTGCTGCGGGTGAGGTGAGTCCATGGAGAAAGTGAGTGGAAAAGTAAAAGAGGAAGTGGAGAAAGGGGAGAAAGTGGGAAGAGAGGCCCGTTTTCACGTCCCTGTCACCACTCCTCCAGCCTGCCTTCCTTCCCTTCTGTCTCCTCATCTTCCTTTCTCCAATTCCCATGTGGAGAAGAGACAGGTCTTTTGGATCCCCGCTCAAAGCGGGACTCATTACTTGTGGGAAATGAAGCGAGGGTTATTTGGTAATGGAGAGAACGCATTAAAAAAGGAAGGAACGAGGATAAAAGGGAAAACAGAGGCAGGGGACCTTAGCCTGTTCCCATCTTTGGATTGTCCTTGTCTGCTCCGATATACTTCCACTGGACAATCCCTCCCAATTCCCTATCCCTCTACATTACTTGACTCACTTTCCACTCTGTCCGATCCAATGCGTCCAATTAGAAATTGACCTCCGCTCTCCCTTCTCCAACTTTCCCTCCTTCCGTCCGGTTCTTCTCGGCTGGAATGGAAGAGAGACGGGAGGAAAAGGAACAAACTCCCCCGTCTCCCATCATCCCGGATCAAGAGGGATAATTTAATTGAGATCCGACAAGGAGGAGAGAGTGGCCCATACATTTTTAAGCAAAGTAAATAAAGAGACTTTACTCGCTCCGTCGAATCTGCCCATCCAATCCCTCCGCCGAAAGATCAAGACGAGGAGTGAAAAGGATCTTCTCTTGAATCTACTTGTGGATTTCCACAAACTCAACTACCCCTAGCAGTGGAATTGAGAACGGGGAAATAACTGACAAGGGAAATGAAGCATCGAGGAAGGATTGGGTGTAGAATCAAGGAATTAGGCTCAACTCCCTTTCTTTTTAGTCTCTTCATTGAGTTTCAAGTCTAAATTCATTAGCCCATCAATCCAAGTCCGCAATGCGTCCTTGCCAAGGGTTTTCAGCCCCATTTTTCTGGTAACTACTTATGACGCCCACTAGAAACTAGAGAGTCCCCTCCCCAATTTTAGGAAAGTGTAATAAATGGGATTGAGACTTATACCATTCAAGTAGCTTCGGATTATTGACTTTGATTGGGGGAATTTGATACAAAATTTCCAGAATTCCTTCCCTAGACGGACATTATCGTCTGACCCAAGCCATTTAGTTGGCCGCTACAAGACCATAATTCCTGGAATTGATGAGGGAAATCCAATTTCCATTAGGGCTTCCTCCTTGTAATTTCCCTTGGATAAACGATTTAAGGCTACCGGATCCACCCTTCCTATTCAAGGTGGAACTTGTGAGTGACATTATTATTGTGGCGGAGGAATAAGTCTAGAGTTGCCAGGCTCAAGTATTCGTTAGCTTGGAACAGAACTATCTTTGAGGAATAAGAAAAATGTATATAATACAAATAGGAACATATACTTTCCGAGTCTTTAAAATAGCTCAGGTCCGCAAGTCCAAAATTTAAATAACTCCCCGGGTATTATTGGAAGTTTTCCGGTATTTTACAAATTATATTTCATTTGATTTAATTAATAATAAATTTTTTTTCTTTCTATAAATGATTCTTCTGCCTATCGTCTTTCCTTGTCTAAAGTCTTGCTTTGTTTTTCCTTTTTCCTTACCCTTTCCTTTTCCTTGTGCTTGAGAAGAGAGAGAGAGAGAGAGAAAGGGGAGAGGAAAGTGTTTAGAGAAAGGAAAGATTAAGGGAGCGTCACTAGTCTCCTGTCGCATGTTATGGTTCGATAAGAAGAAACTTCCTCAATCTATTCCTCCTCTATTCTCCTCCTCATTCTCTGTCTAAGTAATAGGAAAAACTTACATTGGGAAAGAAACAAAAAGGGAAGCGAAAGGGAGCGAGGAAACAATAATTTCATTTTAAATTTACATTCAACACTCCCGGCGCCAAAGGGGAAACCCAATTCCATTCCTACCGACGACATTTCCAAATTCAACATTCAGCATTAGGAAACTCAACATTACGAGGAGATGAGGGAATGAGAGGCAGAAACCAACTCTTCTTTCTTTCTTTCTTTCTTTCTTTCTTTCTTGTATCCTATTTTGTATATTTTGTTTCGAAAATTTGGAGATTAAAGGACATGGAGTTAAAGTTTCATTCCTTTCCTTCTCTTCCTCGAATTCGAATTCGAATAATATTATTCTTGTAATGGGTCTCTGAGAAGTACGTTCCAGAGCCCTGTCAAGTTTCCAATAAAGGCCTTGCAGTTGCAGTTACTCAATTTATTTCCATTAAATCTGTTCAGTTTTCGTGCCGAGATTTAGGGTCATGCCTTTTTTAATTTAAAAAGAAAATGTTTGTTTTCAAGGGTAATCACCAAAAAATCTCTAAACAAGGGACCAAACTCCATGAGTTTTTTACCCTCAATTTATTCACATGCATTACCCCCAGCAGTAGTAGGGTATTTTTGAAAATTTTGAATTTCCCGCCAAATATTCATGTTGTCAATGAAATGGGATTGGGACGTAGTTGGAAATGCGACCGGCATATAGAATACTTCCCGCGTGAGAGTAAAAAGGGGCCGTAAAGGGTTCCTCCATTCATTCCTCATTTCTCCCCTGTGCCCGGCGTCTAGCAGCAGGAGGTGAAAGTGAGGTTGAGGTTAAGGTTTTCTTCTTTTGTAAATTTTATTTAGGAGGATGAAAAGAAAAAGTGGGATTGGTGGAAGGGACAGGGGGGGAGAGTGTGACATATGAGGATTGTTTCCATTTCTATTCTTCCTTTATGATTCCATTATTATTCCAACTCATTTCCATCCTCTCTCTCTCTCTCTCCCTCACTTTCTCCATCAAGTCAAAGAAAGAGAGAGAGAGAGAGAGAGAGAGAGGAAAGAAAGGAGAGAATGGATTATTCTTTGATCCATTTCATTCTCAATCTCAATTGAATTCTCGGTGGATTGACGTTTCTCCCCAATATGAATAAAAGGCACATTTGCGGGATCCTCGAGCTCATGGAGACTCGCACTCCGCTCGCATAGCCAGGACATACCCCAGACCACAATCCCCATCATATTTGGGAAATGGAATCCCAAACCTTCCCAGAACAGAACAGGAAGAAAGGGGCTCCACCCAACTGGAAAAGGAAAAAGGAGAAAAAAGTAAAAGTTTTCTAAGCCGCGTCCTAATGCATGGACAAATAAAGTAGGATTCCCTTTAAGCCAATCTCAATCCCACGGCAACAGAACGGTGTGAAGGCCGCTTCCCTTCTCCGCGCCTCCTTCCAGTGGGTTTCATCTTGAGCCCAGGACCCGAAAAAAGAGAGAATATAAGGGGAAGGAGTGAGGACGCGGAAACACATGTCGACTCCTGCTGCTGCTGGAAACGAGACTCCATGAGACTCGTCTAAATTCAATCCAAACCTTTTTACGGGATTACCACCGGAAAGGGATGAGCCGAACCACCCACGCCCACACCCACACACCCAGACTAAAAATCTGTCTCATTTACACAAATGCTTTCTGGTCATCAATCCTCCCTGGAGAGGACAAGGCAAGTGACACGCACTCTGATTTCAAATTGCCAAATTCTGACTTGGTTCCTAAAACTCACCGACACAGACGAGGGAGAGCATACTTTCACCCTCCTCCTCTCCCTCTGCCAGGCCAGGCTCCAGAGTGGTCGACGGAAGGTCAAACTCCATTCCATTCATGGACCAATTCCCGTGACTCTCGAAATAGGTCCCCGCTAGACTCATCTGAAATTAAGAAAAGTGGGAATCAAAATCATTGGAATTCAGCCGACATTTCTTCATTTTTATTTCTTGTCCTTTTTGAGTCCAAATTAACAAAGGATTTGAACATGTTTGGATTTTAACTTTAGAAATCTCTCGTTTCCCTCCTACACAAGTCATGCAAGGGCGGGGGATAAGTGTGAAAGGAAAGGGGAAATGGAATGACGTAAGGCCTGTAAGGCATTGGGATTTGGAGTCGAGGAGACGAGAAAGAAAAGAATGTTGGGAAACATACATTGGGGAGGATTATTTTGTGGTAAGCTTTTATTGATCCTCCAAGAGAGGAATAAGTTGCGGAACTGGAGGCTCGGGTTGTTGATGCTCCATCAGATGAATAATCATTTTTAGGAAGGGAAGGCAAAAAAGAGGGAAACGGAATCCCCTTCCCGTTTTCCAGTTTCCAGGAATTGACTCCGGAGCCCCTGACTTCAACCTGACGCTTCTTGGAGGCTAAAATGTTGGTGGATGGTGGGAAGTTGGTGGATGATGGAAGGAGGAAGGTTCCCGTCTAATCATTTCCTCCAGACATTCCCACTCTCTTTCCCCCTCCTCGCCCTTCTTTCTCTCTTGAAAACGAAGAAGGAGAAGGAAAGGAGGAAGAAGGAGTGAGGTAGTCCAACAAGTGCTTTCCCTTCCACTTTCACCAAATTCCACTTTCCCCGAAGGGATTCCGTAACCAATAAAAACTCTCATTTGCACATCCAGGGAGCGATTGATGGAAAGATAAACTCAGGAATGGAAAAGAAACTCTTCACTTCTTCACTCCTGGACTTGTTACTTTTTTTTTACTCCTTTCACCTCCTTTTACCTCCACAAATAGACCAACTAGACCCGGCCGAACGTTTTTCACTTTCCCCGCTCTCACTTTCATTCTTTCTTGCTCCTCGGATGGGGAATATTATTCAGGGGCCTTCATCCGTTCATTAGATCTTTCCTTTCCAACTTCTACTGAGCCAGTGGATCCAAGTGCAGAGGAGACTCTGAATGAGGTGAGGAAAGCATGCCAAGATTCGGAAAAAGGAAGGACGAGACTGGAAATTCATACTCGGTGCTCAGTGAGCCAATCAGAAGCCTCCGACCAACAATTGAGAATCTCTCATCAAATCAACCTCATTTATAACCGCCCTCATAAAACTCTCAACCGGAATTCAAATCCTACGAGGAGAGAAAAGTTGGGAGTTGGAAGTGGACGTGGACCCAAGTGGGGTCAATCCCAATTGACAGCCCCAACACCAAAGACCCAATCAGATTTCAGAATGGAGAAAAAAGGGTCAAAATGGGAATCCGAATTCAGGAGAAGAATCGAACGGAATGGCTCAAATCTAATCAAGTCCTCTGCCCACACCTCAAAATTCTGACAAGAGAGAAGGAGAGAGAGAAGGGGAATCAGATAACCCTAACGATGTGGCTCATCTATTCCCTTTCTCCAGAACAATTCAATTTTCCAGAAGAGGGGCTCCCCTTTTAGACTCTCCAGATTGGATTAACCATCCACACATCCAGGAAACTGGACATTCCCATTTCTCAGAATGCCCCCAAACCTCAATTGGCTCCAGGAGGTTCCACTGGAAATTAAGAATTGGAAGGAGATCAAGTCCGAGTTATTCCCCTGAACAGGAAATCCATGTGGAAGGAACGGAGGGAAAGGGAGCAAGTGGTTGGACGCTCCGAATTGGAAATGATTTGAAAAGGAGGGAGAAGTTTTGCAATTTAAATGTGGGAAATGGGATGGTGGAGATGATGAGAATGGGAGCAGAATGAGAGAGGAGACTCATGTCAGGATTTAATTTGGCTTGGAAGTAAGTTGTACTGGTGGGAGATTAGGAGATGAACGGAGACAGAAGTGACCTTGACCTCCGTCTCTCCTTCAGTCAACTCACGAGGAAAGGGGGAAATGGACAATGAGAAGCCAGGAGGCAAGACGCATCCCAGCAGTCCTCAATCTTCTTCCCTCACTTCCTGCTTTGTTCCGCTTCCAATAACTTTTGATTCCGCCAGAGCTTTTTATGAAACCAATTGTGGACTCAACGACTGACTGACTGACTGGAGGGAGGGATGTTTTGATGAGAAGATTCTTTTCCCATAAGTTTTTAATTAAAGTGTCTCCCTATGCCCTCCACACAGTACTTATTTTATAGAAGAATACTAAGAAAACTGAGTAGAAACTCGGAAGGGAACCACGGACAGGGGGAGAGAAGTTTTGAGTTCAACATGAAAGCATCCCGATCGAGGAGTGAATGCCCAGGTTACGACTTTAGCTGGAGAAAGCCAAAACTTGATGCTAAAAATAAAAAGTTCATGGGAGATATTGAACTAACAAAAAGTTAATAAGAGCTTATTAGGGAAAGCTACTGCTAAACTCAACGTCATGCAGCCATCCAAATGGGGTTGTAATGTTTCAGGAACTGGATTTGACACATTGCCTAACCTCAATATGTAGAAAGAACCTTGAAACGTGACATGGATGAGGCTTGTTTTAGTCTCCTCACGAACCCCTGGGGAGGCCTCTGGAGGAGACACTGCCTGTCCGTGGGTAAAAAGAAGTCGAGTGGGTGGATGGGTCAGTGAAATGGCCGTTTGCCCTTCCATTAGCCCACTCAATCCAATCCAATCCGTCCACTCGTATACTCTTCTGACAAAGAGAACAAAAGGAGTAGAGAATGGGATGCCTCAGAGGAGACTCAAAGAACTCACTTTCCCCATTTCACTTTCACCAAATGGAGGAACTTCTCATTCCGCTTCTACACTCTTCAAAAAAAAAAAGAATAAAGAAAGAATTACATCAAGAAAGGAAGGACTCTGTTATTGAACTCTGTCTTTGATTTCCATTTGTGTTTCTCTATATGAAAATTTGAGCTTTTGAGTATACTTGAAAGTAAAAGGAGAGAGTCCTGATTGACTCCGCCAGTCCTACCTGAACGAGAGAGAGAGAGAGCCCATCATCCTACATGGGGAGAAAGGAATATGGTAAACAAAACCAACTTCCGCTCTCCTCTCCACTTCCGCCCACATAAATCTCTGCTTCTTGGCAACTAGGAGGGGCAGGGGCAGAATTGGAAATCTGGTGGTTGTAAAATCCAAGAGACCATTTCCAGGAGGCTTCCACTCTTGCCTTGACTCTTGACAAATTGCTCCCTGAACTCCAATACCCAACTCCAAACTCCCACCAACAACGCGGGCAAAGAGAGCAAGAGACTACTCAGGTTATAGGAAGGGAACATTAACACTAAACACACCCACCAAACGAACCCACTAACGCCTCACCTTTCACCACTTTTTTTCCTTTTCCTTTTACTCTTACTCTTACTCGGTTACCTCTAAAGCCTCTTTTCAGAAGTTGCGGAGGAGAGGAAGGAAAAGAACGTTTCACTTTCTCCCTCCCCCTACCTCCTGAATCCATTGAATGTCAACATGTTGAGTCATATGAAGTAACTCATTTCCGCGGATGCTAATGACAAGATGGAAGTGTCACTCCAAGGATTCACTCTAATCCCTTCCCTCCACTTTTCCACATCCTCCAAACTCAACGAAGACTCAAGGAAAACCCCACGCTCACGCTCATCAAAAGTAGTGAGTCAACTTTCCCCGTCCATTAGACCACACGCACTACTCATTACACCCTCATTACTCAATAGCAAGTCTTCTGATTCTTTCCAGGAAAAAAAGTGTAGGTGAGGGTGTACGAGGGAGATAAGGTCCAAGGTGGCCCTAATTCGAAACTAATTCACTAAATTCCCAATTCCAGTCTACACATCCACACAACCAACAACGAGCTCACCATTTCTTGGGGCTAAACCTCCAAATTTCCCCCCATTTTACAAAAACGCGACTTCATTTGGAGGAGAGAGTGAGGGATTTGGCTGTGGTTGAGTATTTGGTTGGTCTACTCGTTTCGGTCTCCTGTTTCCACCACTTTCTCCTCTGCTCCGCTTATGACGTCCCTCTCCCCTCCCGCCTCTTCCCTTAGTTTGTCAGGTTTGATTTTTTTTTAAATTTTAATTCCCAAGTTTCCGATGATGAGGGTCGTGATGATGATGGATATGGAATGGCTGGTCCAAGGCTTCTTCCTAATTGTTCCTTGGGGTTAGGAAGGGGATGAATGAGGCGGGAGTTGGTTAATCCAGGGACTCCCTGGTAGGGGCTCCGCTTTCATAAGCAATTATTTCAAACTTTCCTTTCCTCATCCGCCTCATCATCTTTCCTCATGGATCGAGTCTGCGGGATTCCCATGCGGGCTCAATCCTGATCCTTCCACCCACACTCCTCCAAGGCAGAGCCTACCAAAGACGGAAGAGGCTAATTAATATCCTTTTACTCCTTTCACGATTATTATAAAAAGATGAGGGAAATGAATCCGAATTTCGTGGAAAGTCTAAATATGGGGATGATCGGGCCTCACTAAGAGATGAGCCGTCATTTGGATAACCTTGAATAAAATTAAAGGATTCTGATTGGTGGATTGGGGATTGGTTAAAGGGAGGATGGTATCAAGGAAGGAATAATATTCATATCCCTCATAATGCTCATTACCAGAAGCCCAGGAAGTGAGAACATGGAGGAAGAAGATGAGGATTGGGGCTTATGGAGACTAGGCCTCGGTGAAGGCGGAATTCCCATTGTACTCCTTTCCTTTGGAAGATAGGGAACGGAGACAGGAGAAAGGACATATGGAAATTGGATTGGGAAACTTTCTCCGTCTTGTCCTTGTTGTTTGAAGGGACTCACTCAGATCCCCGTCCTCCCTCCAATCAGACAGAATTTGGAGGCCTTCCCACCAGCAGTACACCCAACAGAACCCACAGAGGCAGAACAGGGGAAGAGAAGAGGAGAAAGTCAAAAGGACAAGGGAGGAAGCGAGGCGGAAGAAGGGAAGTGGTGGACTGGAACTATGGTGGGATGCGGTGGACAGGACACAAAGGGAAATCCTGACATGACAACAACAAACCCACCACGACCAGATGGAAGCAGACTGGAACAGTGGGGAGTATGGGGACCCTCTTCCTTTTATATTTCAAAATTACTTCAACTTTCAAGGCACCCTGGAGATCCTCAGCGGAGTCTACGGAGAGGACGGGCGCTGGATTTACCTGGACTACCCCTGGAAAAGACCCTGAGAGCGGAAAATGAAAGACTGAAATGGTATAGATGAGGATGTTGGATGAGACGAGTTGAGAGAACCCACCAGTCTAAATGAGAGACTGAAATTAGGCATGAAGAGAGCATGGTCTCTCTGAGTCCATAATTTAGACTCTCCTTAGCCTATGACTCGAGTCTGGAGGAGAGCGTGTCAATTAAGAGTCCTCTTCCCCCTACTTGGTCCACTTGAGACTAATCTTGGGTTATTTTATGCCCAAACCCAACAAGGGACACACCAAGGGACACACCAAGGAACACGCCAAGTCACCAGTTCCAGTTCCAGTTGGAATTAACTCAACCCACCTCCGCACCCTTCTCCCAATCTCCCAACGTCATCCCCATCCATTTCCTCTGGAAATTGGACCATGACAGAAACCTAAGGATCCTACTCGGAGTATGCCGTGGGAGGATCCTTGGAGTTTGTCAAGGGTTGGGAGGCCTCCCGTCACGCCGCGGCGGTCGTGTCTCCTTGTTTGGAGAGAAAATTCATTTCCGAGAGACAAGTTGAGAGTTGAGAGGTGAGGAGGTTGATGTCTAAAGAAAGTATGGATCCCATCCATCCACTTCCTCCCTCATCCTCTTTCTTGAATTAGTTTCAGAGTTTAGTTGCAAAGTTTAGAAACAAAATGGAGAGAGGAGTCACCTTGTAAAATGGTTGAGGGGAAATTAGGAGTTGAGACTCTGATGAGCAATAAATCCTCGTTCCGGTCTCGGTCGGGTTGACTTTCTGAGCCAGGCTCCAGAGTCCTAAATCCCAAATTCAAAATTCAGAATCCAAATGAGGGGCCCATGATGAGGATGAGGATGAATTATGAGATCAGGATGAGGCAAAGGCTGGAGAGGACGGACGGACGGGCGGGCGGACGGACGGAGAGACACTGACTCTGGTTGTCCTCCACGAGGCCACGGCCAGGACGCGGAGACTTGTGCCAAAGTGAGGATCCCCACTTTTGAAATCCCAATCCCATGCCAATATGGAATACAAGGAAATAAAAACTAAGGATTGAGGATTGAGGAATCAAAGAGCTCCTAATAGTGCCGGCATGAGTCAGCTATTAATAGCTACCCATCACCACCAGCATCCAACCCACCAAACACGACCACCAGAAGCCACAAGACCAAGACCAAATAGGAAGATTAAGTCTGGACTCGATCCATCCATCCACTCCTACAGTATTCCACCCAAAGCCCCACACCTTCTCCGTTTCGTTAATTTCAAGTTTAATGTCCAGTCTCATCAGTCTCACGACACTATGCTACTCAAAGACTCTCATCAATGTCCCAAAATCCCCAATCCATCCCATTCATTCCTAATCTCAACTTGTCCGAGTGACATTAGGACATGAACGACATGACATAAATGACACGAGTGGGTGGGTGAGTGAGTGAGTGCGTGTGAGGAGTGTGTGAGAGTCCTGTCTAACTCAAAATCAACAACCAATAATCACTTGACTCGGAGGAAACTCAAGTGGACGGGGGCAGCGGGGACGGGGCCGAGGCGGAAGATAATCCCAAGATTGACTTGGATCCAAACCATATAGGCCCCATCCCACTCACTCATCAATCCCAAATGGAATCCCATCAATCCATTTCAATTCCAACCCAACTGGAACTGGACTTTGCCCCTTCCTTTTCCTCCTTTCCCAATTTCTCTCTCTTCCGTTTTTCTCCTTTTGAGTTTTCCCCTGGTGAAAGTCCTTTGATTTATTCCATCCCATCCCCATCCGAAACCCGCCTCTGCCTCCTGCCTTCATCCTGCCATAAACTCTGCTCAATTCTCAGTGGACTGGATCAAGACTACTGGAAATAAGGGAGGACTGGAAGACGGGAAGCCTGGGCTCAGCAGGGGGGAGGCCTGCCGGATAGGAATGACGGAATGACGGGAATGACAGGATCTCAGTCCCATGAATTCCAATTCCAGGACTCGGCCTCCAAAATCTGCTCTGCGGAGCTGACGGAGAGTCTCCGGTTCACCGGATAGGAATTGACATTTCTAGCCCAGTTGACTTGCGGCTCGTAGGCCTCTATGACCCGTCCTCCTGTCCATAATGGCTCGATATGGGTTGGAAATCAAATCAAGACAAGTCCAGAGCGTGGACAGAAAAGGATAGAGTGGGAAGAGAAAGCAAGAAAGTGAGGAGGGAGTGATGGATTTGGATATTCATTCCATGGAGACTAAGGATTCCACTAATAGATTAACTCTGCCCAGGTGAGCCCACGCACGGACGACGTCCAAATGGAATCCACTTTAGTAGACCCAAACCTAGGAGAGGCTCATCAGTGAGGGAGAGAGGCTCTTAGGTCTCCATTAAACCAATTTCACATGAGTCAGGCATGCCCCACTTCTCGCATATTCCGCATACCCATCTCCATTTTGACAGGAAGGAAGTTAGCTCCTTTCCTTTCCCTGTTTTTTGTTATTATATAAAAAACATAACTCATTTCTCAGGTCCAAGTCAATTCGGGCTAAGACAACTAAATCCAATCAACCAAGTTTCCACCTTCCACTTCCAATTTCCTTCCCGCTACTCGCCTCCGTCCAGACGCTCTCCCCATATTTTCTAATATAGTTGAGTGACGGAGCTTTCTCTCTCCTCATAATTCATGAATTCATGATTCATGAATGAGAGTGAGTGAGTGAGTGAGTGAGTGAGTGAGTGAGTGAATAGGAAAGAGTTTCATGTTCATTGAGTTGCCTTTTGATTTGTCTGAATAAAATGTGCGTTTTGAATTGGGATGG
>Ga0194135_10002184_pt1 | contig 11853 bp, 8 predicted proteins | sample LitLau_LLRF_2013_FD_134024 | JGI IMG/M metagenome (GOLD analysis project Ga0194135, IMG submission 134024) | Freshwater sediment microbial communities in response to fracking from North America - Little Laurel Run_MetaG_LLRF_2013 (version 2) | ecosystem: Environmental > Aquatic > Freshwater >... | reverse complement strand
CGAAGGCCGCACCTGTATTCTCGTCGATGACATGGTCGACACCGCCGGCACCCTGTGCCACGCGGCGAAAGCCCTCAAGGAACATGGCGCTGCCAAGGTCTTTGCCTACTGCACACACCCTGTGCTGTCGGGTCGCGCGATCGAGAATATCGAAAATTCCATGCTGGACGAGCTGGTGGTGACCAACACCATCCCGCTGTCCGCTGCAGCACAAGCCTGTGCGCGTATCCGTCAACTGGATATCGCACCGGTTGTTGCCGAAGCGGTTCGCCGTATTAGCAACGAAGAATCGATCAGCGCGATGTTCCGCTAGGGCTCGTCCCTGGCAAAACATCCCGATGACGAAAAGCGCCCCGTCCCAACCTGTGTTGGGACGGGGCTTTTTTGCCCATATCGCCTTTAGCGCTGGTCGCAAACGCTGGGGCGAGTGTGGTTATTTTGGAGATACAACATGAACGATTTTACTCTGAATGCTGAACTGCGTTCCGACCTGGGGAAAGGTGCGAGCCGCCGCCTGCGTCGTCTCGCAAGCCTGGTTCCAGCTGTAGTTTACGGTGGCGACAAAGCCCCTGAATCCATCAGCATGCTGGCCAAAGAAGTGGCCAAGCTGCTGGAAAACGAAGCTGCCTACAGCCACATCATCGAGCTGAACGTAGGTGGCACCAAGCAGAACGTCGTGATCAAGGCCCTGCAACGTCACCCAGCCAAAGGCCACGTGCTGCACGCTGACTTCGTTCGCGTAGTTGCCGGTCAGAAACTGACCGCCATGGTTCCAGTGCACCTGATCAACGAAGCAGCACCGATCAAGAAAGGCGGCGAGATCTTCCGCGCAGCCACCGAGATCGAAGTTTCCTGCCTGCCGAAAGACCTGCCTGAGTTCATCGAAGTCGACATGGCTGAGACCGACATCGGCACCGTGATCCACCTGTCCAACCTCACCGCTCCTAAAGGCGTTGAGTTTGTTGCTCTGGCACACGGCAACGACCTGGCAGTCGCCAACGTCTACGCACCACGTGTTGCTTCTGAGAAAGAAGAAGGCGCAGCAGAGTAATTCACTCTGACGCCGGAGTTGAGCGGAACACATCGCGGACTGGAACGTAGCGAGAAAGCGGGCGAGAACGCGAAGTTTGCCGCAAGGCAACCAAGCTCTTGTCGTCCACTTTCGCCGTAGCACCGGTTGCGGCGATGTTATTCACCACTCCAAAGAAGGGCCCCTATCGTGACTGCCATCAAACTGATCGTTGGCCTGGGTAATCCAGGCGCCGAATACGAACAGACCCGGCATAACGCAGGGGCCCTTTTTGTTGAGCGCGTCGCCGAAAAGCAAGGTGTCAGCCTTGTCGCCGATCGCAAATATTTCGGCCTGACCGGGCGCTTCAGTCACCAGGGTCAGGACATTCGTCTGTTGATTCCCACCACCTACATGAACCGCAGCGGCCAGGCCGTGGCGGCGCTTGCCGGCTTCTTCCGCATCAAGCCGGAAGAGATCCTGGTGGCCCACGACGAACTCGACTTGCCACCCGGCGTCGCCAAGCTCAAGACCGGCGGCGGGCATGGCGGGCACAACGGACTGCGGGACATCATCGCGCAGCTCGGCAATCAGAATACCTTTCACCGCCTGCGGCTCGGCATTGGCCACCCGGGTGTTGCCAGTATGGTTTCAAACTTTGTCCTGGGTCGTGCGCCACGCGCCGAACAGGAAACACTCGATGCCAGCATCGATTTTGCCCTCGGCGTGCTGCCGGATATCTTCGCCGGTGAATGGAACCGCGCGATGAAAAACCTGCACAGCCAGAAGGCCTGACTCTACTCCTCGGGGAATACACCATGGGATTCAATTGCGGCATCGTCGGCCTGCCTAACGTGGGCAAGTCCACCCTGTTCAACGCCCTGACCAAATCCGGGATCGCGGCCGAGAACTTCCCCTTCTGCACCATCGAGCCCAACAGCGGTATCGTGCCGATGCCCGACCCGCGCCTGGACGCCCTGGCGGCGATCGTCGTGCCGGAGCGCGTGCTGCCGACCACCATGGAGTTCGTCGACATCGCCGGCCTGGTGGCCGGTGCCTCGAAAGGTGAAGGCCTGGGTAACAAGTTCCTGGCCAACATCCGCGAAACCGATGCCATCGCCCACGTGGTCCGCTGCTTCGAAGACGACAACGTGATCCACGTGTCCAACAGCGTCGACCCCAAGCGCGACATCGAGATCATCGACCTGGAACTGATCTTCGCCGACCTCGACAGCTGCGAGAAACAGCTGCAGAAAGTCGCCCGCAACGCCAAGGGTGGTGACAAGGATGCGGTGGCCCAGAAAGCCCTGCTGGAACAGCTGATTGCCCACTTCACCGAAGGCAAGCCGGCCCGCAGCCTGATGAAGGACATGAGCAGCGACGAAAAGCTGATCATCCGCGGCTTCCACCTGCTGACCACCAAGCCGGTGATGTACATCGCCAACGTTGCCGAAGACGGCTTCGAGAACAACCCGCTGCTGGACGTGGTCAAGGCCATCGCCGAAGAAGAAGGCGCCATGGTGGTGCCGGTGTGCAACAAGATCGAAGCGGAAATCGCCGAGCTTGAAGACGGCGAAGAAAAGGACATGTTCCTCGAGGCCCTGGGCCTGGAAGAGCCTGGCCTGAACCGGGTGATCCGCGCTGGCTACGAAATGCTCAACCTGCAGACCTACTTCACCGCCGGGGTGAAGGAAGTTCGCGCCTGGACCGTCCGCGTCGGCGCCACCGCGCCACAAGCGGCCGCGGTGATCCACACCGACTTCGAGAAAGGCTTCATCCGTGCCGAGGTCATCGCCTACAACGACTTCATCCAGTTCAAGGGTGAAGCCGGGGCCAAGGAAGCCGGCAAATGGCGCCTGGAAGGCAAGGAATACATCGTCAAGGATGGCGACGTGATGCACTTCCGCTTCAACGTGTAAGCCTCTTCAGCCCCATTGCCACGCAATGGGGCTGACCTCCCCCGCTCTATCCAGCGCCCCTAGAAATAGGTGGTCGCCCCCGCGAAGAACGCCCGTCCGGGCACATAGAAGTTGGTCGATCCGTCCCGCAGGTCCTTGTCCATCAGGTTCTGTACCCCACCGTTCAACGTCAGCCATTTGGTCAATGCCAGGTTCGCCGTCAGGTCATAGGTGGTGTAGGACTGCACGAAATCATTGCCCAGGCCCCGCTGCTTGCCGACGTGCTGCGCCGACAGTTCGGTGCTCAAACGGTCATTGATCTGCCAGTCCAACGCGCTGAATGCCGACAGCTTGGGCGAGCTGATCAGATCTTCGCCGGTGCTCAGGTTCCGGCTTTCCAGCATGTAGGTGGCGTTGGTGCGCCACGTCACCGAATCACCCAGCGGCACCCGGGCGGTGCCTTCCCAACCACGAGTGCGGGCCTTGTCGACGTTTTCCAGCAGGGTCCACCAACGGCCCTGGTACTGGCCCAGCGGACCGTACTCGATCTTGTCGGTGAAATCGGTATGGAAGTAGGTCAGGCCGGCTTCCCAGCCGTCATGATCGAACGACAGGCCAATTTCCTTGTTGGTGCTGGTTTCCGGCGTCAGGTTCGGATTGCCCGCCATCCAGCAACTGCCGCCGCCATAACCTAGCGGACGCAAGGAACCGCAACCACGGCCACCGGACTCGGTCGCCGCTCCCGCACTGCCTTCCTTCAGGCTCGGCGCACGAAAGCCCTTGGAAACACCCCCACGCACGGTCCAGTCCGGGTGCGGGTGATAGACCACATAAGCCCGCGGACTGTTGTGGTTGCCGTACTTGTCGCTGTGGTCGAAACGGTTGCCCAGGGTCAGGGACAGGTTGTCCAGCAGGAACAGTTCATCCTCGATAAAGGCTGCCGAATAATCGCCCTTCAAGGTCGAGCCATTGACCGGCGTGCCCTGGTAATCCACGGGCACGGTGCCCAGGGTGTTGGTGTTGGTCAGCTCCTCACGCTTCCATTGCCCGCCCAGCGTCAGGCGCTGATCCACCAGCAGCTCGAAGGGCAGGTTGAGGCTGCCTTCGACGATCTTCTCCTCGGAGTTGGCTTTGCCCCTATCCAGATCGTTGCGGTACTGGTTCAGGTAGGCATCGAGCTTCGTCGTGCCAAAGCTCCAGTCACCGTTGTGGGACAGGATGTAGCTGTCGCGGGTCAGGCGGCTGGGGCCGAAGGCGCCACCAATGGTTTCGTCCCAATCACCAAAAATCTTCTTCGATGACCAGGAATGCTCGACGCCATGCACCGCCTCGAAGGACAGGCTCTGCTCCTCGTTGATCTGCCAGTCCAGCAGGGCATTCACGCTCTGGTCCTTGGAGCCGCCGGCGCCGTCGTCGTACATGAAGTCGCCTTGGGCATCGCGCCGCGCCTCGACTTCATCCGCTGCCCGCCGCGTGACGTTGGCGCCCAGGCGCAGGCCCAGGGACTCGGTCAATGGTCCCGACGCATTCACACTGTACTGGGTGGTCTGGCCGCGATCGGAGTCCTTGGGCACGGTGATGTGGGTGCTGGCCGAACCGGTCCAGGTCCGCGAGACCTTGCGGGTGATGATGTTGATCACCCCGCCCATGGCGTCCGAGCCATAGAGCGACGACATCGGCCCACGGACGATCTCGATGCGCTCGATCATGTTCGGCGAGATCCAGTTCAGGTCCTGGCGCGCCAGGTCGCGACGATAGCTCAGGTCGGCGGAGCTACCGACGCGTTTGCCGTCCACCAGAATCAGCGTGTACTTGTCGTCCAGGCCCCGCAGCTTGATCTTCGACTGCTCGCCCACCGGGCCGAAACCACCGGTCACTCCCGGCACCCGACGCAACAGCGTATTGAGGTCATAGACCGGCTGGCGTTCGATTTCCTCGCGGGTGATGACGCTGACGCTGGCCGGAGCATCCTTGAGATCCGTGGCGCCGCCGGTGGCGGTGACAAACGCAGTGTCCAGTTCCAACGGCGCCGGCTTGACCTCTTCTGAGGCCTCGCCGGCCTGCGCCAGCGGAGCCAGCAGGCCGACACCGGCGCTGAGCAGAAGCGAATTGAGCAGGCAGGAGCTGACTTTCATGACAAACGATCCTTGTCGATTCAATGCACCTTGGTGGTGCATCAAGGGAGAGGGGATCGAAGTGTAATGCTAATAAATATCATTTAGAAATAGGAATGTTTCTTGACCGATACCTCTCGGCCCGTGCCCATGTGCAAACACGGCCTCGCAACCACCCCCGTTCGCAAGCGGTTCCAAGGCCGATGCTTCCACGGCCGAAGGCTCAGCAGATGTCTTCGTAAGGCAGGCCCACATAGTTCTCGGCAATGTTCACCAGGCCCGCGTGGGAGTTGAGGAAATACTCGCGATCGGCCTGCTGCATCTTGTGCTCCCAGGCGTCATGGTGCCCGCCGAAATCGTGCAGCAGGTTGGTCATGAACCAGCTGAAGCGTTCGCCCTTCCATACCCGGCGCAAGGCCAGCTCGGAGTACTTGTCCAGCAGCTCGGTACGCCCCTCGCGGTAGACCTTGACCAGGATCCGGTACAGGTAGCACACGTCGGAAGCCGCCAGGTTCAGGCCCTTGGCACCGGTGGGCGGGACGATGTGCGCGGCGTCGCCGACCAGGAATAGCTTGCCGTACTGCATCGGCTCGACCACATAGCTGCGCAGCGGCGCGATACTTTTCTCCAGCGCCGGCCCGGTGACCAGATCCGCCGCCACGTCTTCTGGCAGACGGGCCTTGAGTTCGTCCCAGAAGCGCTCGTCGGACCAGTCCTCGACCTTGTCGCTCAGCGGCACTTGCAGGTAGTAACGGCTGCGGGTCAGGGAGCGCTGGCTGCACAGCACGAAACCACGCTCGTGCTGGCCATAGATCAATTCATGATTCACCGGCGGGGTGTCGGACAGCAGCCCCAGCCAGCCGAAGGGGTACTCGCGCTCGTAGTGAGTCAGCACCTCTTCGGGAATGCTCTTGCGCGCCACGCCATGGAAACCGTCGCAGCCGGCGATGTAGTCGCAGTCGATGCGGTGCTGCCGGCCATCCTTTTCGTAGGTGATGTAGGGCTGCGCACCCTTCATGTCGTGGGGCTGCACCTGGTCCGCCGAGTAGATGATCGGCGCCCCACTGGCCGCGCGGGCCTGCATCAGGTCGCGGGTGACTTCGGTCTGGCCGTAGACCATCACCGTCTTGCCGCCAGTCAGGGCCTTGAGGTCGATGCGCACGCGCTTGCCGCCCATCAACAGTTCCACCCCTTCATGAACCAGGCCCTCAGCGTCCATACGCTGGGCCACACCGGCCTCGCGCAGCATGTCCACGGTGCCCTGTTCGAGCACCCCGGCGCGGATGCGGCCGAGCACATATTCGGGGCTCTGGCGCTCGATAATCACCGTGTCGATGCCGGCCTTGTGCAGCAGTTGGCCCAGCAGAAGGCCGGAGGGACCGGCGCCGATAATCGCAACCTGAGTTTTCATTGTTGTCATCTCTCAAGGGCATTCCAGTCACCGTGCAGGCGAAATCCGGAATTTATGGTTATTGTTGTACTCCTGCATTTTTGCCGACAAAAATCGCAAAAAATGGTGATAAACCCAGATAAAAATGCACTTTTGAAAACAACGTTCGATTATCGAGCACTCCAGCCACCCGTCTCGACAGGTCGCCTTCGATGAAAGCCAGCCGTTCCAGCATCCCGGTGTTCAAGCTCTATGGGGAAAACCAGGCCTGGCCGACCCCGGACCTGCTGCACTGTGAATCCATCCCCAAGCGCAGCAGCCTGCACCATTGGGAGATCAAGCCGCACCGTCACGCCGACCTCTACCAGTTGCTCTACGTGCAGCGCGGTCAGGCCCTGGTGGAAGTCGAGGGGCGGCGCCAGGACGTGCGCCAAGCATCGATCCAGGTGGTGCCGCCGCTGATGGTCCACGGCTTTCAGTTCTCGGAAAACATCCAGGGTTATGTGCTGACCCTGGGCGCGCCGCTGGTGGCCCAGCTGGAAGCGCAACTGGGGGCGCCGCTGGCGGTGCTGGCCAGCGCCGGCTGCTACCCGGTGGGCCGTGACCGCCACAGCCTCAACACCCTGTTCAAGGCGCTGATGGATGAATACGAAGGCAGCGCCGCCGCCCGCGACCTGTTGCTGCATTCGCTGGTCAACGTGCTGGTGGTGTGGATCAGTCGCCGTGGCCAGCAGAACACCCCACCGAGCAACCGCGGCGAGCGCAATCAGTTGCTGCTGGGGCATTTCATCAAGCTGGTGGAGCGCCACTATCAGCAACACCCCACGGTGGAATCCCTGGCCCATCGCATCGGCCTGTCCAGCGTCCACCTCAATACCCTGTGCCGGGAACTGGCCGGGCAGAGCGCGCTGCAGATGCTCCACCAGCGCCTGATGCTGGAAGCCAAGCGCGGCCTGATCTACACCAACATCAGCATCAGCCAGCTGTCGGACAACCTGGGGTTCAGCGACCCCACCTACTTCTCGCGCTTCTTCAAGCGCCTCAGCGGGCAGACGCCCAACGCCTTTCGCCAGAGTGCCGGGCAAGACCCCGGCAGTCGCTGAGCCGACGCAAGTTTTGTGCAGCTCGCCGATTTCTCTTAACAAATCTCGCCACAAGACGCCGAAGGCGCTCGCCCACTGCAACGCAAAACAACCTATCCAATTGATTTAAAACGATAAATTAAAAATATAAGGATTGGCACGCTAGTTGAGACGCTCAGCCGGCGCGTCAGGAGCCCTGCTCCTGCCAGCGCTCCCATAACAATAAGGCAGACCTTCTCATGCATCAGACCTCCTCGCGCCTGCGCGTCCTTGCACTCACCTCAAGCCTGCTGTTTTGCGCCCACACTTCATGGGTGCAGGCCAGCGAAGGCGGCGTGTCCTCCTGGCCCCTGGGCATCGAACTCTACGGCATGGGCATCCTGCCGCCGCCCGGCACCTATGCCCAGGTTTTCGCCGGCAACTACCTGGCCGACAGCCTGCGGGACAACGCCGGCCACCGCGCGGCCAGCATCGACTTGCGAGTCACCAGCGTGGTGCCACGTTTTGTCTGGGTCACCGAGCAAGAGGTGCTGGGGGGCCATCTCGGTTTCCATGCCCTGCTGCCCCTCAACGACATGCGCCTGAACATCAAGAACGGCCCTCACGATCACAAGCGCGGGATTGGCGACGCCCACCTCGGCCCGGTGCTGGGCTTTCATCACAGCGACAAGTTGCACAGTGCCCTGGGGGTCGATTTCGTCCTGCCCAGCGGCGGCGAATACGACAAGGACGACCTGATCAACCTGGGCAACCACTACTACACCGTGCAAGCGGTGTATGCGATGACCTACACCGATCCGCAGGGCTTCAACGCCGATGTGCGCCTGATGCACGACTACAACTTCGAAAACCGCGCCACCCACTATCAGTCCGGACGCGAGCTGCACGCCGACTACAGCCTCGGCTGGGGGCTGGGCAATGGCTGGGTGATCGGCGTCGGCGGGCACGCCTATCAGCAGATCAGCGACGACAAGTGCAGCGTCGCCGATTGCGCCGCCGCGGCCCAGGTGCAAGCCAGCGATGGCAATCGCGGACGCTCGTTCTCCATCGGCCCCGCGGTGCAATTTCAGAGCAAGAGCGGCTGGTCGCTGAGCGCCAAATGGCAGGACGAGTCGGCGGTGCGCAACCGCGCCGAGGGCCAGACCTACTGGCTGAAATTCACCACCGCGCTCTGAGTCAACACACTCTGAATCAGCGCACTCTGAAGCGTCGAACGCCGCGCCCTCTGCTGCCGAAACGCAGTAGCGGGCCGGCTCAGCGGCCCTTGAGCCGATAGCTGACCTGAGCCCGGCTCATGCCGAGCATCTGCGCCGCCGCGGTGATGTTGCCCCCGGAGCGCTCCAGGGCCAGATGCACTAGGCGCAATTCGATCTCTTCCAGGGACGTGCTCAAGGCCGGTGCCCGCCCGGAGAGAAACGCCTGCAGGCTGGCCAGCTCCGGCTCCTCGAGCGGAGGCTCATCCGCCCTGGCCGTCGCTGACAAGGGCGCAAGCTCGCGCACCGTCGGTGGCACCAGGCGCCCGTCGGCATTCAAGCCAATGGCGACACCCGCCAGCGGCGTCCCCGCCTCGCTCAGGTGCACCACATCAATGATTTCACCGTCGCCGGCGGCAATCACGCCGCGCTCGATGAGGTTCTGCAACTCGCGGATATTGCCGGGGAAGCGGTAGGTCAGCAGGGCATTCACCAACCGCGTGCTGCAGCCCGCCAGCTGGCGCCCATGGCGCTGGCTGAAGCGGTGCAGGAAGTAACTCATCAGCAGGGGAATGTCTTCGCGGCGCTCACGCAGGGGCGGCAGATGAATGGGAAACACATTCAGGCGGTAGAACAGGTCCTCGCGAAAGCGCCCGGCCTCCACTTCGCGTCGCAGGTCGAGGTTGGTCGCCGCGATCACTCGCACATCCACCCGCAGCGGCTCGGCGCCCCCCACCCGCTCGATCTCGCCTTCCTGCAAGGCCCGCAGGATCTTGCTCTGGGCCGAAAGGCTGAGGGTGGCAATTTCATCGAGAAACAAGGTGCCGCCATGAGCCCGCTCGAAGCGCCCCGGGCGCGAGCGATCGGCGCCGGTAAAGGCCCCCCGCTCCACGCCGAACAGTTCGGCCTCCACCAGGTTTTCCGGCAGGGTCGCGCAGTTCAGCGCCACCAGCGGCTGCTGCCGACGAATGCTGGCCTGATGCAGATGGCGCGCGAACAACTCCTTGCCCACCCCCGACTCCCCGGTCAGCAGCACCGTGGCGTGGGTCGGCGCCACCCGCTGCAACAACTGGCTGGCGGCCACAAAGGCCGCCGAGATGCCGACCAATTGCTGTTCACCGGGCGCTACCGGCAGCTCGGCGACCTGGGTCTGCACCCCCGAGGCATAGGCGCTGCGGCTGAGAAAATCCCCCGGGTCGAGGTACATCAGGTCGACATCGATGTCGTCCCACAGCTGCGCCGGCTTGCCGACAATCCGACAGGCCGACTGCCCCATCGACCGGCATTCCAGCTCGCGAAACACCACCAGCCGCCCCAGCAGCGACGAGGCGTAGCCACTGGCATAGCCGATCTCCATCCAGCACGCCGGCTCGCCGCCCAGGCCATAGGCGGCGATGTGCTCGTCGTCCTCCAAGGAGTTGTGCCAGAGAAATTCCGAATAGAAATGGCCGATGCTGGAGTCGATCTCGAAGCGCACCACCTCGACATTGACCATGCCTTCGAGCATGTGCAGGCGCGGCCCGGCGCTGTAGAGGCTGGCGTGATCGCCGTCCGGCCACTGCTCGCTGACCTGTGCCGCGTCCCGGGCGCCGGCCTGCCAGCCGATGCGGGTGATCAGGCCACGGGCCTTGTCGAAGCCCAGGGCCTCGATCAATTCACGACGGATGGAGCCGAACGCCGAACCCTGCAGCAGCATCATCCGCTGCCCGCACAGCCAGATGCTGCCGTCCTGGGGGGCGAAGGCCACGGTCTCGGCCAGTTGCTCGGCCGAAGGCAGGCCGCTGGCCTCGAATTGACTGGTGCGATCGACGATCAAGCGCTTTTGCCGCCCCAGCATCTGCTTGAGGAAATCTTCATCCGCAGGACGGCCGGGCTGGCTGGAAGGAGAACGAGTCATGGGCAATCAACAGGCAGCTCAGGGGCCTTGCAGTATGCCCCGGCGCTTTGCCGGGTCAATCGCCGTCCCTGCTTGCTAAGAGCGATGCGCAGATTCTGGCCGGTAACCGCACAGTTTCCGCAAGCGCCCCGGCAGTGCCGAGCTTTCGACGCCCTTGCGACTTCTCTGCATAAATTTCCGCAGTGCGCCCCGCACGACGGTCCTCCCGGCAACCAGGGCAACCATCTAACCAATTGTTTTAAAACAATATTTTCACGAAAAACGACCGTGGCACGATAGTTGTTATGCACAGGCAGACGCTCATCCATAACAAGACAACAGGTGACCTTGCCATGCTTTCTGCCTTCCTCACGCCTCCCCCGCCCTGCCCCTCACGCCTGCGCCACGGCCCATTGCGCAACGCAGCCCGTCTCGGCTGAAACGCCGCCGTACCGGGCACCCATCCCTACCCTCAAACGCCATCGGCTTGATTGCTGACAGCCGAGCAATGGCCACGAACAAGAGAGCACCCCATGACTGCGACTCGACCTGCCTATCAACATCTGGAACTGCAGCCCATCGCCGGACAATGGCGCGCCGGCAGCAGCGGCCAAGCGCTGGCCGTCCTCGACCCATTCACCGAGCAATGCCTGCTGCAGATCAGCCTGGCCAACCGCCAGGACCTCGACCAGGCCTATGCCAAGGCCCGCCAGACCCAGGCCCAATGGGCCGCCAGCGCGCCAGCGCAACGCAGCGAAGTGCTGCTCAACGCCGCGCGGATCTTCGATGAACGCCGCGAGGAAATCATCGGCTGGCTGGTCCGCGAGTCCGGCAGTACCCGGATCAAGGCGCAGATCGAATGGGGCGCGGCCCGCGCCATCATCGTCGAGGCGGCCAGCCTGCCCAGCCGGGTCCATGGGCGGATCGTCGCCTCCAACGTCCCCGGCAAGGAAAGCCGCGTCTACCGCAAGCCCCTGGGGGTGATCGGGGTGATCAGCCCCTGGAACTTCCCCCTGCACCTGAGCGCCCGCTCCCTGGCGCCAGCCCTGGCCCTGGGCAACGCGGTGGTGGTCAAGCCCGCCAGCGACACCCCGGTGACCGGCGGCCTGCTGCTGGCACGGATCTTCGAGGAAGCCGGCCTGCCCGCCGGGGTGCTCAGCGTGGTGGTCGGCACCGGGGCGGAAATCGGCGATGCCTTTGTCGAGCACCCGGTGCCGGCGTTCATCTCCTTCACCGGCTCGACCCAGGTCGGCCGCAATATCGGGCGCATCGCCAGTGGCGGCGAGCACCT
>Ga0194135_10002183_pt1 | contig 11858 bp, 14 predicted proteins | sample LitLau_LLRF_2013_FD_134024 | JGI IMG/M metagenome (GOLD analysis project Ga0194135, IMG submission 134024) | Freshwater sediment microbial communities in response to fracking from North America - Little Laurel Run_MetaG_LLRF_2013 (version 2) | ecosystem: Environmental > Aquatic > Freshwater >... | reverse complement strand
TTTCTTAGAAGACATAACCAGGATTATAGGCAGCGTAAGCAGTGGTAGCGAGGGGAGCGTGATAGACAAATGGTCCTATTCCATTGTTAGGCCCATCGGTCCAGCCGTTGGTGTAGGGAAGTCCCAGGGTGTGTCCCACATTCGAATAGAGAAGGGCTGGAGCAGCGACCGTCACGGCGAGGACCAAGCTAAATAGAAACTAGGAATTTCGAGACAGAAAATGAGATTCAAGGAGAGTCTTGCTGAATATATAGTTAATTAAATTCTATCTCACCAATTGCTTGAACATGTTGATTTTTAGTTGTCTTGTCTTGCTTCTGCAGAACAAAATTCAGGAGGATATGCGAGTGAGCTGCACTGAATTTGAAACATTCCCTATTTATACGAGTCGCAATTTTTTTTGTGAATTGTATAATTGAACCCTTTTGAAATGTGTGTGCTCGCATCCGCGTCTTCAGAACCAAACCAATTAATCAATTCCATTCCCAATCGTTGGGCGTGGTCGTTCTTGATAGGGACAAAAAAACAATTCAGGAAGACTTTTGTAAGGTCCGGGGGGTATACTACATTTTCATTCTGGAGAATCCAGTTCCTACTTTTTTTGTGAAGCGATAAACTTGTCTTTCCATCTTTCATACTCGGTCGAATCGGGAAGGGACATCATTGGACAATCATTGTATGCGAGTGCCTAAAGTGCCAATCTATAATTATTCGGTCATTGTTTTGTCATTGGCGTCTCCGCCTTTGTATACTATTTAAACGCTCAACGGTTACACAATTTGAAATGGCGAGTGACTCTGAAATCGGGGATTTTACATGAACTAATTTATTTTTAGTATCGAGTGAAGCTGGTTGACGAATTCCAGAATGTAAATTCAGCCAAAACGGCTGATGAAAGGTTGGGAGGATTATCGCTTGCATTTGCATCTGAGGAATCTGTACGGAAAGTTCATCTAAGTTTTGGGTAAGAAAACGTAAATCCCTAATTTTAATTCATATCTAATGGTTTTATGAATTCAGAGGCGGAGCGGATAAGTTGGTGGGGAACATCCGTGAAACAGTTGTAGAACTCAACGGCGAATCGAATACTGACCAGTGTAAGTAGGTTAATTTGATTTATCATGCAATTAAGCAGGTCTACCAGTTTATTATTTTTACTCTACCCATATTCTTTATCTTTTCGTCGATTTCGATTTTATAGATACAATTGGATATCTGTTAAAATGGATCAAGAGTAACCTCATTGTTGAGCGTCCAGAATTATTGCTATCTGGAGACGATGATGTGTGAGATATACTTATTTATCCATTTCATTTTACAAGTTGAAGCGACTTTATTCTGATTCGCTTCGCACGAGAAGGATGCAGTAGCTAAACCTCCTTTTTAATTCTACTCCTGTGCTTATTAGTTCGTACCTATAACGTATTTCTTCATATTTTCTAGGCGACCCGGGATACTGGTGCTCGTAAATGACATGGATTGGGAGCTCCTGGTAATAAGCATGAATAATTCGATTTCCTCTCGATCACAAACTGTCCTGAAATATACACTATACGATTTATTTGCACAGGACGACAAGCTGAATTACGTAATCTTGGAGAATGATAAGATTTCCTTTATATCAACGCTCCATGGAGGATAAAGAAAATTTTGATCATTTTTTAAATATTCGATGTATCGTTTCTAAGGACCCCCCCCCTGCTATGGATCTTGACCTTGGCATATATTCCTGATATTATTCATATTTGACAACAATCAATAATAAAAGTTGAATGGAATTTTATGATAATCTTATTGACACCCCTGAACTTGCTTTCTATTTGAGCTCCTTCCGTGTTCCTTACTTTTCGAAACTCCACCAGTCAGTATTTAACTAATTAACTCAAAAAGTACTATGTAATTTTCTAAGCAAGTTTCATCAGAGCAACTACTGTTGGTACAAATGGCAAGAAAGCGTCTCATCCTCCATCGCCTGCGGAACGTCCGAGGGCGGCTAAGTTTTGGTCTGTCTTCGTCTAAAGTCCAAAGTCTGTTTCCATTTGTTACTTTTTGTCTGTTTACTTTTATTTACATCGCATCATGTTCAATTTTGTAGATAATATAGTCACAAACACATTTAATCAATTAATCCACCAAAACCAAAAGTGTTCATGTTAACGGCCTAGCCTAAATCCCATCATGAGTTCAATAACTTTATCTCCTCCGTCAGGTGGATCGGCAGCAGAAGACGACTCACCGAAAGGCATTCACACTGCCGACACTGACAGGGTTACACAAAACAACACAACGCCCACTTCATCATTCTCATCGGAGTCAGGAAATACTGGAATTGCAAAGCGTATTGAAGACTTCAAGTTCATCAAGCCCATCAGCCGAGGAACATATGGGTGAGTTCATTGTTCGGGGCATGTTGGACTTGAATGGGTTTATTTTTATTATAGGAAAACACTTAAGGAAGGTCGAAATTATTAATAACGATGTTATTAAATAATGCACAGGAAGGTATTTCTCGGATATCGCAAAGACAAACCGGATGTACTGTACGCCATCAAAGCCATCAGGAAAGAGGATTTAGTGAGGAAGAATATGGTCAATAGTGTACACATAGAACGGAAAGCATTCTGCCTCTCTGCAGCAGAGTAAGAAAAAGGATTTTATCCTTTCTATCTGTTTTGGAGACGGCTAAAAAGAATTACTATTAATTTGGGCCTTTTTCTCTTCTGTTCTTAGCCCTTTCTGTGTGAGGCTTTTCTACTCGTTACAGACGACAAAGACAGTTTATTTGGTAATGGAGTACATGATTGGTGGAGACTTGAAATCGTTACTGGCAATGATGGGATTTTTCGATCTCCGAGCTGCAGCATTCTACATTGCCGAAATTAGTTTAGCACTTGATTTCATTCACAAGTGTGGGGTAGTGCATCGAGATGTAAAGCCGGATAATGTCCTCATCGACTCACGGGGACACGTGAAGCTGACGGACTTTGGGCTCAGTCGAGTCAGTATGGAAAGTGGTGAGTATTATCAAGACCCACTATTTATATAGTGGGTCTTGGTATTATACAACGGGATTTGAATTCTTTTCATCATCGAAAAAATTATGATCTAATCTAATTGAATTTATGGTATCTTGTAGATCTTACTCCGAGGCGAATGAACAACTTTACGCCCGGCCAGTTGATGTCATTGAAAACAGAATTTTGCTTCGTAAGCTCATAACCTGTATAGGACTCGTTTTTAATGAGTAAACGTATGGAATGAATATTGTTTTCAGCCGACGACGAGCCCAGATATCTCAAGATCCTTTGAATATCAGAAACAACCGGAGCAACTGCGTGGAAATGAGAATTCTATTTCGACCAGTGATATTCACACTCCAGTTTGTCCGGAAAACGGCTCAAGTCTCTTGATTCTAAATCGACGCTTCAGAAAGCCGCTCCGGAAGCTGAAAAATGTCGAAAACAAGGCTACTTTACCGATGCCGATGCGCAGCACAAATATGAAGCTCACTCCGGAAATGCCCAAGTAATTTCCCTCAACTCAAACTTGTGAATTTCACTGGGGACTTTTTGTGGATTTATTTCTCTCTGATTTGTTTTCTAGAATTGACATGAGGGAGTGGTCAATAATTGAAACACCACCTGAGAGGAAGACGAAATGTGTTGATTTTGGTTCTTTCCTTAATGTCACATTCGAAGGCTCCCCTTCCCCGCCGGAAACCGAATTGCCACGAGTAATTTTCCACCATAGTTCCCCAATCGACCCAACCTCTGCTACCACTAAAGTTCCGCTGCCAGTTTTCTCACCACTCCTTCCACTGGAAACTCCCTACTCAAGTGAGCAATACTATTACGAACCAACGGAAAATCCACATAAGAGATGCAAATCGGGAGAAAACATTGGAGAAGGTCACATTCTCAATCTCAATCTGAAAGCAACAAGTACCACTGACCCGTCACATACACAGATTAGCTCTACTACATCTGAGAGATCGCAACAGTATGAGACAACGGTTACCAGCATGGTTCTGCCAGTTAGCCCTGAATATGCTCGAAGAGACCAGACGCACATTATAAATTACATGAACATACTCGACCACCACAGTCAGCTAGCTCCGGTCAAGATACCAGATTTGAACCTTAAGAAAGACTTGGCTGGCTCAACCTCATCCAAGAAATCTGAGGGAAGCGGTTCGATGAAGCGAAAACGCTGGATAAGTTCTGGCTCCAGATCAAGGACGGGTATTTCGATGACCATGGGCAAGTTGGGCCTCGGAAGTGTAAATAGCCATCCAGGATCTTCCATTGTAGCTGCCAAGTTTTCCAGTGCAGAAAAAGACAAGTCACCTCCAAATGGTTCTGGAGCTCGGATTATAGGTATGTGTCAATATATTCTTGCAATTACTAATATCTTGAGCATCGCTGATGCTCAAGATAAGTCTCCTTACTATCTTACTCTATTTAGCAAGTCTCCCTTTCAATGTTTTTAGGCACTCCCGATTATTTAGCACCGGAAATCATAGGGAAGCGAGGACATGGTAAGAAAATGCATAATTTTTAATAATAAATTATCCAATGTGATGGTGAGGTGACGTGTTTCCGTAGGTTCTCCTGTGGACTGGTGGTCCCTTGGAATCTGCTTGTATGAATTCGTAGTCGGGTGCCTTCCATTCAGCGGGGAATCCCTCAACTCTATTTTCCACAATATCCAGACTCGTGACTTGGAGTTTCCTCCTGATACGGATCCTGCTGTTCAAGCCTGCATTGAAGCCCTATTGGATCTTGAGCCCGAGAACCGACCAGATTTGAAGCGACTTCGGAGTGCTGAATTTCGTGGATTCTTTGGAAGCTTACCTTGGGACAATATGTCATCCGCTGAGCCGCCATTTGTCCCTAATCCAAGCTCACCAACAGATACTGGATACTTTAATCGTAAGTTTGATTTCCATAACTCTTCAAAATCAACTCCTGTTACTCCCACCCAACCCTAATTTTATTTTAATATTTCAGCGAGGAACCAGGATCAAAATATCAACCTGTCTCAGGTCATCCATCCGCAATGATCATCTTATATCCCCCTTATCTTCTCCATTTGGCGTGACCCTCTGGATTTAAGCAATGCCTTGGGGAAAGACTTCGTCAGTTGTACAGTGTGGGTCACTCACGACGTAACCAGTTGCCGTAAATGGTGTTAGTGAGTGTCAGATCCTGGAATTGTGTTCACTACAACCCTTTTCCAAGGGAGTGATATTAATATTTCTTTTGTAATGCATCGTAACTATTTTAATAACCTTCCAAAATCCCCCTTTTCCTTGACTTGTAAATTGTGATATATTTTTCACTGCATTAAAAGTTTACGTCGTCCAAATCTAAAATTAATCCCGTAATAAATAACCCAAATTGTCAATTATTTTAGGTTTATAATATTTTTTATGGAAAAATAGGATGGTCAAAATTATATCAACTTCCTTGAGGAGGCTAAATCGTTTTAATTTAATTTGTAAACTATAACGCTGGAGGTACTGTGCAAAATTAATACGCTGAACCAAGTTTTAAAATGGTTCATTCCAAAATTAGTCGATTTAATCCATTTTCATTGTAAATTGAAAGGTTGGGAAAGGTCAAAGTCTTCTGTCATTGATTAAACGCAGCTTAGAAAAGGAAAAGTTAATTTTAATTTATTACAATCTCGCCTTGAGATTTTTCTTAATTTGTCCTTGGCTTTAAACTTGAGAAGTAGAGTGCAAAAATTCGAAGCCAAGCCAAAACCATAAACAAAATTCTCGAATCCTCGAATCCCAATTCCCAAATCCTGTTTGTCTACGAAAGACACGGTGTGAAGCTCATAATTTCATTTTCATTCAATTCTTTTTTTATAGTTCGCCTTCGCATGAAAGTGCTTTACTTTTAGATACAAAAGATTCACGCCCAATCTTCAATTACATTATTTTAAACGTTTGCATAAACATTACACAAACCGTGTCTGTCAAGTAATCTTTAAGTAGGTAGGTATTCACGCAGTTTATAGTTGGATTTAGCCTCGAAAGATCACGGTATAATTTACATAATCTGCTGGATTACCTTCCTCCTCTACTTCTTTTTATTCTATTCGTTTTGTTCTTTTTAATTTCGTCTACCGTACCGTACCGTGCGTATGCCTCATATTCGATGGATCGATATCGATTTCACACACACACGCTCGTGAATTTCGACGATAAGACCTATAAGGCAAAGGCCAACCAACCGCATCCTTGAAGGCAATGCGAATGCCTTTTTATTTCTTCCCAATCAACCAGTAGTGGTTAGTGATTGCATTTACAGTGTGAGAACGGTATGCTAAGTGCATATTAATACGCAGACATGGAAAGTTTCTTACTTTATTGTCATTGATTGACACTAACCTTCAGAAATTAACGACATTAGTTACGCATAATATCAAATGACAATGAAAGCCTGAACCCCCGTATCTCGCATCATTTCACTGAAAATTTGTTATTTTTGATTAATTTGATTGATTATGATTACACAGATTACGGCTTGGAGAAGGAGCACCAGCGTGGGATTCATTTTAATGGTCTAATCACGCAGTCACCACAGCAGGACAGGACAGAGGAGTGTTGCGTGCGATTGCGAAATCCCTATATCTTTTGTCGACTGAAATTTATCACTGGATGATGGTCTATGTTCTTCTGTGAATTGCATAATCTTCTACATACGGATAAGGAAGGAGAAGTTTTCAAAGAGTAAGGTATTGAGAAGAGATCAATCCAATCCATTCCAGCCGTAGACACTATCGTATTGGAAATTGTTTATTTTGAATAATTTCCAGACTATGACTCTTGATAAAGAATTAGCTCCTACGAAGAACGGAAGTGCTGACTGTGAAAGCAAACCTGGGGATGCGAGGGAATCAAAGAAAGCCAGCCTGACGCCAACTGGTACAAGTGATCGGGATAAGGTAAGATGTTAATAAATTCCCGACAAGCTGGGGTTTTAAGCACAAGAATTATGAATGATGCGGGAGACTTCTTTTATTCTCCAGATTTACCACCCATCGGAATCCTTTTCAAAGTCCAGTTACGTGAGTAGCGAGGAGGAGTATCGTAAAGCTTACAAGAAATCGATTGAGGAACCGGAAGAATTTTGGAAAGAAATCTCTGCCCAGTTCCATTTTCAATCCCCACAACCCAGCGACAAGAAATACTTTGAGTATAATTTCAATATCAAGGATGGTCCCATTTACACAAAGTTCATGGAAGGCGCAACGACGAATATTTCTTACAACGTTCTTGATCACAACATCAAAATTCGTAACCTCAAGGATACTGTTGCCTTCTACTGGTAAGCTCCCACCTCGAGCCGGCCGTCATTTACAAGTGCCTCTCTTGAAGCGATGTGAGGGGGGTCATTGGGTTCATTGTGATTTTAGGGAGGGCAATGATCCGGCGGATTCCGGGAAAATAACCTACGGTGAACTACTGACACAAGTTTGCAAATTCTCAAATGCTCTCAAAGCGTTGGGGGTAACGAAGGGCGATCGGGTTGGGATTTATCTGCCAATGATCCTAGAAGCTGCCGTCGCAATGCTAGCTTGTGCTCGAATCGGTGCTGTTCATTCAGTCGTGGTAAGTCAATGTTTCCCCAACGTGTGTTCCCATTATAGTCATTGACATAAAAAGTTTTGTAGTAATACTTTGGTATATGACCTTATTTTAACAGTTTGGAGGATTTTCAGCAGCTTCATTGGGCGACAGGATGCTTGACGCAAAGGCCAAAGTCCTGATCACCGCTGATGGCGTTTGGAGAGGGAACAAGATTATCCCCCTGAAAGAAATTGCGGATCAGGTAAGGAAATACTTTGGATTCAGCTTGATTACCTTACCTAATCACTTAATTAATTGCTCTGAAATTAATCATACGGGTTCTAATTTGTAGGCACTCCAGATTTGTGCTGAGGGAGGTCATGTCATCGAACACTGCATTACTGTCAAGCATCTGCCTAGATTGTCAGTCAACAACACTAATGATTCCGAAAGTAATCAATCCCCGAGAAAGAGAAAGGTGTATGATAATACGGCTCCTTTTGATCCCACCCGTGGAGACAAATGGTATCATCAGGTTATGGAAAATGAAAGTGAAGATTGTCCTCCTGAATGGATGGATGCCGAAGATCCTCTTTTCATGTTATACACAAGGTAAAATCTTGAAATTTTTTGCATTTTTCCACTACGCTAAAAGAAATGCAGCACAGTTTGGTTTTCCTTTAAAGTGGTTCCACTGGAAAGCCAAAGGGAGTTCTTCACACAACAGCAGGCTACATGCTTTACGCTGCCACTACATTCAAGTACGTTTTCGACTACCATCCTGGAGATGTTTATTGGGTAAGGCTAAGCCAGAATCCTTGGGATCATTCCAATTGTGATGTCTGATTTCGTTCTGGTTTTAGTGCACTGCTGACGTGGGGTGGATTACGGGTCACTCTTATTTGCTCTATGGGCCCGCTCTATGTGGCGCCACATCGATTATGGTGAGCTGGAATTCTGAAGGTCAGGAGAGGGTTGATTAGTACGTCTACTTAACTTCCTTGTTTTAGTTTGAAGGGACGCCTTTTTATCCGGACGAATCCAGATTCTGGGCAATTGTGGAAAAGTACAAGGTGAACCAGTTCTATACAGCTCCAACTGCCATTAGATCTTTGATGAAGTTTGGGGACGCCGCTGTTAAAAAGTATGAATTCCACCCCTGATCAATGAACTGCTAAAAATGTCCTAAAGGTCTAAATATGTTAGGCATGACCTTTCCTCGTTAAAGATACTCGGAACGGTGGGGGAACCCATAAACCCGGAAGCGTAAGCCTTGATTGTGTTTTCTGGTTACATTGACGTTATTCCAATTCGTTTTTTTTTCTCTTCTTAGTTGGCTCTGGTATCATAATATCGTTGGAAATGGAAACTGCCCAATTGTTGACACTTTTTGGCAGACTGAGACAGGGGGACATGTCATCACGGCCCTCCCTGGTGCTATAAGTCTCAAACCAGGCTCTGCTACGTTTCCATTCTTTGGAGTAGTTCCAGAGTTGCTTACCGAAGAAGGGGATATAATCCAAGGAGCAGGTTAAGCTTTCACAAAAGCACACTAAGTGGAATTCTGTTTGGTGAGATTTTGACAAGACTTGTTTCTCGTTAAGGTGAAGGATATCTCGTATTTTCAAGTCCATGGCCGAGTCTCATGAGGACCGTATACGGAGATCATGCAAGATTCGAGACAACCTACTTTACAAAGTTTCCGGGATACTTCCTTACTGGTGATGGTGAGAATTATCTGTCATGAACAATACTACCTGTGCATCGATGAGGGATGGTTTGAAAAACTCGTTTTCACAGGTGCACGGCGAGACGAGGACGGGTACATTTGGATCACTGGCCGAGTGGACGACATGCTCAACGTTTCAGGGCATTTGTTATCTACAGCCCAAGTCGAGTCAGCTCTGATTGAGCACAAGGCTGTAGTGGAGAGTGCTGTCGTCGGGGCCCATCATAATGTCAAGGGTGAAGTTGCGTACTGTTTTGTGACTCTACGGGACGGATTCGAATTCAGCGACAAATTGGTTAACGAGCTCAAATTGCAAGGTAAGAAAAAGAAACGATCTTGATCGAAGTTGGTTCTAAAAACTATCCAATGAACACCGAAGAAGTACCAGCCCCAAAAAATTATTTTTAACAGTGCGAGAGAAGATTGGGGCATTTGCGACGCCGGAAGTCGTCCAATTGGCTCCTGCTCTCCCAAAAACACGCTCTGGGAAAATCATGCGACGAGTCTTACGAAAAATTGCCGCTGGTGATGACGATTTCGGTTAGTGGCTTATGAATTTTCAATGTTATTCTTAATTAACTCGCTTATCTAAATCTTAGGGATCCTTACTACCTTTTATTCAATTTTTTCAGGTGACATTTCAACATTGGCGGATGAGACTGTAATTCAGCTACTTCTGGAGCACAAGCCAAACATAGAGCTCGCTTAAACTTGGTCAACATGTCAGCATTACTGAGAGTCCGGAAAGCTGTAACATGACGATGGAATGATATGAAAACCGAAGGCTAATCAATTAGTATTATGAGAGAGGTAGAGGAGAGGGAGATCAGATTTGAATCGATTGCAATTGATATTATTACTGTTAGAGCTTTGAGCCTCTAGTTCAACTTCTAATTTTCTTTTAATTGGGTTGGGAAATTAATTTGGGATTTTTAGTTTGAGGATATTTTATTTTTGAAGTGACAGGGAGGACATAAGGTTGTTAGTAAGGTCGATTATATGGTAAAAATTCACGAAAATTGCAATTTTAGTTTAAAAAGCCTTTAAAATCACATATCACTCGCACGAAGTGTGGGCAACAGGCTTGTGTAAGCGGCGGCATTGACCGTTTCAAAATGCTGTAAAACTGTAAGGCTGGTTCCTCATAAGTTCATTTTCATTAGTTGTCTGGTAATTGATGTTTAGCTAATACAGTTTATTGTGGAAAAATTATCTCGAATAGACCAGAGAATCTAGCACAAGAGAAAGTTAATACAGAATAAATATATTTAAAAAAAAATCTTACTAGCGTTTATGCAGTGAAGTCAGGTTATCAATTAATTAACTTCTTCCAATAGAAAATTATATATAGGGTTTAGCTAAACAGACATAAATGAAATCTCCATTGAACTTACTGGCTCCAATTAATCCAGTCTCCAAATTTCATTTTCCGTGTCCAATGTCCATTTAGTAACCCAAAGTATCGATTCGGATAGTTACAGGTGCATAACTCCAGTGACGGATCGTCCAGCTGCGTTATGAATTCCAAGGACCCTTGGTGAAGTAATGGTCCATTCATACCAAACCCCAGTCCTCGATGACTTCCTCCAGAAGTTGGCAGTGATGATGTCACCTTTCTTCAGGGTCACGGGCTCCTGAAATAGAAAACAAAATGGTCCAACTCTAAGGTCTACTCTTGGGAATTCGATTCTGGAAATTGTGACGTACGCGCAAAGGAAGGAAATGGGGAAACCAGCTAAACATCCCTGGTGAATGAGTTGACGGGTGAATGCTCATAAGAATCTCGCCATAGAGAATGGACTCAAAGTATCCGGAGAATCCATTCAAAATGCAGTCTTGTGTCGTTTCAAATTTAAGGCGCAGCATCCGGTCGTTTGAATGATCAACCACTAAAGGAATCGGAAAAAAATTAATTTAAAAAGAAATTAACATTAGAAATGTAATGAGAATGACTGAAACTGAAATGGTAAAATAAAAAAAATTGCATAAGTTTCTATGATTCGGAACATACCGAAATTCGGATGAGAAAATGTAAAGAGTTTCTGGGGTGGAGCAATTGTGTACTTGTTAGTCATGTGGACAACGTAGCTACTCTCGAAGTTGGAAAACTTGTGTTTGGAAACGTCAGCATATGTTGCAATATCCTGGTAATATCTGAGTGCCATACAGGGGGCGACAAATGAAGTGTAGTTCTTTGGAATCATCACACCGTCAGCTAAAGAAAACAAACATGGAAATTATTCTTGGACGGATCCTGGAAACAAACTGTTAGTTGATAAGATTTACAACTCCTTACGTTTGAGAAACCTTTGAGCACCATCGAGACACTCGGGGGAAAGTTCATTGTCACCAAGTGATCCCAGCAATTCCGAAATGATGATATCAGCCAAGACTGGGGGATTAAACTCTCTCATATCCGCACACACAACCGTCACTCGATCACCCCAAAGTTCCTTCTGGTGGTGGAACAAAGTGTTGACAGCATTCTCATTTTTCTCAACCGCATAAACGTGGATGACCCGCTTGGCTCGGCAGGCAGCGGAGAGA
>Ga0194135_10002182_pt1 | contig 11858 bp, 11 predicted proteins | sample LitLau_LLRF_2013_FD_134024 | JGI IMG/M metagenome (GOLD analysis project Ga0194135, IMG submission 134024) | Freshwater sediment microbial communities in response to fracking from North America - Little Laurel Run_MetaG_LLRF_2013 (version 2) | ecosystem: Environmental > Aquatic > Freshwater >... | reverse complement strand
GTTAGGTACATCTTGGTACAATAAAATAAAATACATTATACAATAAGTCAAATTCAGTTTAGGATTGCCTTCACAATGCGAATTGTTTTTAAAAACAAGAATAATTAGGCTTTGCTCTCTTTTTTTCAATTGTTCGTTTTATTTACACCAGTAAACGACCCGTTCTCAAGCTATGCCAGCGCCATTTTCCGATGATAATCTTATGCTATAAAAATAATATCTTCGACCCATAGCATCCCCATGAGGTGGAGTTCCTCGACAGGTGCCTATAGGAAGCACTGGACTATCGCGAAGCCTCGACCCGGTAGTCTGACCATAAGCATGAGCGGCCGGTGTTGGGTGTGCCCTCGCATGGAGCGTCGGTGTTCCGGCCAGAGAACTTATGGGACATCTCGACCCGCCTTGGGGCGTTTGTTGTGTTTGGGATTTCCTTAAGGGATTGAAAGCGTATTGAAATAAAAGATTCTGTGACTGATGTGCAAGGCGCTGATGGTCAGTCCATCCTGACCTAACCTAACCAGAGGAGTGTTATGAGAGATGAGGCTCTCTCAAGGCAGCGAGTTGCTCCTCTCCAAGAGCAATTTTATCGGCGATCTCCCGCGCGTCCACGATTAATTTTTCCTTCATGTGAATGAAATGGAGGTAATCGGCCAGATCTTCTTCGCTCAAATATTTGCTGAGAGTTTTGCAAACAGCTTCGCTACGTCTATCAATATTTTCTTTCAGCAATTTGGCTTCCATCAGCTGTTCCCGCAATTTATCGCGTTTGTCCTCATGGATTTTCTAAAAAAAAATATTTTCATTAAGTATGACGGTTCAAGTGTTTCCTCAATGATTCGTAGAATTAGCCATACCGAAGGAGACAATGAATTTAATTAAACGGAGTAACAGCTGTTTCGGTTCTAATACCATCTTTAGACAGTTTCCCCTTTTATTTGGTCACTTTCCCGCTATTAGGTCACACAATTGATAGATTTTTTTTTCTGATGATTTTTTATCTAGGTAGGTTATTTTTATTAGTCGGAACCTAATGTCACAGTGAGTGGACAGGAATTTCCATTGGGCCTATCCACTGGCTTCAGTTCATTACATAGGTACGTAATTAGACCCTGTTTAAAAAACCATTTTTTACTATGGAGGGCTTCAATGGACTCTTCCACTGGTATGCATTATTATACGGTTTTCACTTTCATAACCCAGTTTTTCTGCTGAATCTTATTCTATAAATTTACAGTCTTAGGAGTGAAAACCGTTTTCCTGTGTGATGTCTGAATTCGCCGTAATTTATGGCACACGCTATTGGAAACGAAAAGTGGGACGTCGCTTTATGCGTTTTTCTGTCACTTCAAACATAAATTACGGCGAATTCAGACATCGCGCAAAAAACGGCTTTCACTACCTATCATAACCTAGTGGCAGAGTCCATTTTAGGCTACATATCGGTTTTTAGTTGATGACTTACCCTTTCCTGTTCATCAGCGAGACCCAAAAGAGCGTTTTCGGCGCGGGCTAGCCGTCCAGATAGGCCAAGGAGTAGGCTTGTGATTTTGCCGACTTCTTCAACATGTAACCGGTACTTCGAAGATTCGTGAGGCCTTGCTACTTTAATGATAATCGAAGCTACAGAGGCACCAAGCTCGTCATTCAAACTAGTTTCTTCTTCTAATGATAGCTGTTCGGAACGAAGAATGGCTAATTTTTGGTCCAACCGCAACATAAGCTCCTCCTAAAAACAAAAACAAAACCTTAAATGGGTCATTTGTAAATAAAACCATTTTACGTGACAGCGGTGGGGCATTAACATATTTAAACACCATTTAGCTGTTGGTGGTTCAGTACGTTTGCAAATAACAGTAAAATGCTATACGTATCTGTTCCCAATTAGGTAGTAGGAAGTTGAATAAGTCGGGAGGTCCTTTATTACATATAAAGCTTCCAGACTGCTATAGGGAAGTTAAATCCGTTTTACTGAACAGTAAGTCGCCGTTATTTGTGTTGAAAACCTCAATGCATTTTGTGACGCTATATGCCTCTTAATTTAATTATGAAATTAAACCTAACTAGTGGAGAGATCCATTGAAATTATCATTATCTATAATAATTAAAATTAAATGCCTACTTACTTTCTTTTTGTTTAACTCTGAAGAATCTTTTAATGGCAAGTTGTCTACATCAGTTTGAAATCTTGCTAGAAGTTTAGCTTTCGACTCCGAAGTAGTAAAATACGGCGACGTAGCAGGAAGAGGAGCGATTGGCTCCGTCCTAGAACAGAAAAACATTGATTGTTTCAATTTTTATTCATTACGGGGCTATTATCTTTACGTCATCATTGTAACGCCATTTAGAGTCCCATTTTCTAATTGTAACTATGGTGTACCTTATTCTCATAGACTTGTTCCCCATTTTATATACTACCGATTCCATATTTTTCCATATTAATAATAGGTTGAGGCATGGCCAACTTGTGTGACAATACAAGAGTAGCCTGCTACATTCATATCATATCAGACAACAAAAAATGAAACAAACGCACCAAATCCATTTATCCATCCAGTCGCTAAAACGTAATGCAATAGTAAAAGAAAAATGTTGATGTTAGCTAGGTATTGTTTTTGTGTTGAGGTGATATGATATGGTCACTAGGGTGATCATATCGACCTGTTTAGCACGCACTGGAGAACACTAACTGACCCCTAATGGCGCAATAATTCTTTTCCACCTGTCTTACTTTACCCCATTTTGGCGTATTTACCTATTGAGATCTGAATATGGGTACTAGGTATGTGTTTAATCGACTTGTTTAGCGCCCGTCCTGGAGAACAGATTAGCCACGCTCCAGAACATAACAGACCCTTCCCCATATTAGCTATACCTAGGTACAAACGGTCCACTAGTCCCACTCACTTTACCCCATTTTGGCGTGCATACCTAATTAAGATCGGAATATGGTCAAATTGGTCATTTGTTTTATCGGCTTGTTTAGCGCGCGCACTAGACACACATTATAGGCACCCTCCAAAACACTAAAAGACCCCACCCCTATTCCAATTATACCTATTCGTAGAATTCCACGTGTCCCACTCAACCCCAATTTGGCGTACCTATTGAGATCAGAAGAAGATGAGGAACAAGCAGAGGTAGAGGTGGAAGTGGAAGCGCCACTGCTACTACTTCCAGTAGAGACTTGACTGACGTCACTGCAACTGCTGCCAGTCTTGTATTTGCGAGGATGTCTCCTTCGGCCTGCATTGTCTAGTCTCAGCAGTTCCGCAATGTAATCCGTCGATTTTTTCCGTTCCGCCAACGGAACTAAAAACAAAATAATCAATTATAAAAGTGGAAAACAAATTCTATTCCCGTTTTAGGAATACTTGAGGTTTTCTAGGCCGTGTTTGGGCAAAAAAAATGTAAAAAGACATCTAAGCCACCTACGTTTCCTACATGAGTACATGACTTGTTAAAATGGCGGGTGGCAGACAAAACAGTAAAAATAGTGATCAACATACCTAAAAGGGAAATTAATTTGTCAGAGGGTGACAATTGACTAGCTAGATCTCGGGACAGACGTTCCACTTCCTCCTCTTCTTGGGTGTGACGCTCTTGGGGTAGCTGCGTCTCGATCTCGGTTTGTGATGCAGCATCACTTAACCCGACCTCGTCATCCACTTCCCCGTCTACCTCAGCCACCACCTCAACCTCAACAAGTTTCATAACATCGTCTCGGCCAAAACTAGTCGACCGCTCCACCAGCCGACGAGTCCTCGTTACATCCGGTGGCGAAGGCGGCTTCGTTTCCACAACAGGAGAATTGCTTATTTGACTTTCTAAACATTTCACGGGCTGCGCTTGGTTAATAATAAGCTGAGTCTCACTAAATGCATCACATTTCTTAATATCGTTTGATTCATAAAGACAATTTAACTCTTGCTTTGTTGGCAATGGCGTACTAAACTTGTCCGGGGGATCTTCAGCGACATTAGTAATTTCCGCTAATCCCAGGTGTCCGGAACCTATTCGCGGATTAAACGATGTGGGAAGAAGACGGTATTTTTGATAATTGCGGGAGTATTCATGGGATTGTGGTTCGTTTGTGGTGTTGGCAAGTTTGGGTATGAGATCCGGGGGTTCAAGAGGAAGTCTGCTGTCGAGGACCAACTGCTCCTTCCCCAAAGGAAGGTCCGCATTCGGGGCCGGCTGGATTGATTCTCCCGACGGCGACATCGTCAGCTTGTAACTGCCCTCATAGTTGTTGATACCCAGTTCCTTTTCTCGGCGAACTGCGAGGTAAGCCGCCTTGGAGTTGCTCCTGAAATAAAAAATACATAATGTTAAAACTATATTATAAAAAATTCAGTAATTTGCGAACATCATTGAGATAGTAACAAGACAAGTGCCAGGTTATGATTTTTGGTGTTTACCAAGGACTGCATATCATACATTTTATCAGACATTGGTCTCGACGTTTATCTCACTTTGCTACCAATCTGAACAGGCAAACAAGATTTAAAAGTCACACACTGAAAGGTTCTATACCTCCGATTTTACATGCATATTACTACTATGTACTATGTCAAGTGAGAGCAGTGACTCACTTTTCCATATTGAATAGGAACCAGCAAGAAGGCGCAGCTATCGAAGCCTTCCTGGTTCCGCGGTCTAACCACTTAAAGTAGCAATAATGGCAAAGAATTTGAATATTCAATACGAAAAAAGGTATCGGCGGCGGCGGAGGCCAACAATAGGCGGATGTTGTTGTTACTTTTCCCATTGTCAGATGCTCAGCTCAGGGCGGCCACCGAGCGCCTTGTGAAAGCGCGTCCCCAAGTTCCCCTCCCGCATTTTACTAAGTACGGGTAAACTAAGAATCATAAAATTAGTGCCGTTTTATCGTAGCCCTAAATCCAAATATCTAACTGGACTTTTTGGAAGTGTCTTTAGAATTGCCTTCCCCTTCCATCGTATTGCATCTGACGATGCCTGGCGACTTGATGCACACCTCATACGAGTGCATATAGGTATATAGTACATTTCGACAACAAAAATACGGATTTCTCCTTTGTGTTTTGATGGACCTGCCGACCATATAATCCAAAATGCATCGGGTTTTTCGCATAATGTATGGTTAACATTGGAAAAATACTTGCAGAGAAAACGATTTGGTTATTAAGGCATTTTCCTCGAATTTTCCGACGCCGCGCGGCAATTGGTAATTACCTACTAACATTCTATTTGAAATAAATTGAAAAAAAGAACCCTAACTAGTCTCTAACTATCTACTGCCCTCAACCCTCTTTAAGTGTTTAATGCATACCGACGAGTTGGACAAGAACATATTATCATCTCCAGATAAGTGAGCGCGGTGTCGTTTTAATTTGAAGAGTTAACAGCTAAACCAACAAAGTGACCTGCATGTGCCGATCGACACGTAAAAGGACGCCTGCTTGTCTCTATTTGCTTTCATCTGCTACCTTCTCGAGTGCCACGGTAAACATATCCCATATCAATACTTCACGCCACACGTTCAAATTTTCCATGGTCGTAGACCTGGAACCCTTACGCTAGTTAGTAGGTATAGTTGCACAGAAGCTGGTTTTTTAGTCCCGACAACTTCTTCCCGAGCACCCATTGGTCCCGGAAACATATTTTTTTACTGTATCCTAGTGAGTCGAGAATCAACAACTCTGTACTTTCGTTCTTAGAACAGCCGGACTTTAGTAATGACTGAGAGGATGGTGTGATGCAATATTGCGAAGAAGACAATAAAGGCTGAGGTGAAAAAAGAGACAGTTGACAGGGTGACGAATCATCATCACATGGCAAGGGCGATCAAGCTAATGCTAATCATGATGGCATGGTGACAAAGCTCAAGGGTATCATCATCACCTCACCTGTGTATAAGGCTTCACAGATGATGACAGTTCGAAGAAAAGTCTGGGCTACACAAAATAAATGTCAGCTCACCGCACTAACTTTCGTTTCGAGTTCATAGGCTTTTGTCACTTTTTAGTTTGAGGAAAACGTTTCGGTACATTCTTTAGTTTTTAAGTCGATTCGAAATTTTGGTTAGTGCCGATTTTAGGTAGCCCTCTAGAAACCTGCAAAAAAACGTTTTTCTGGTTAAATAGTTGAGTCGTGATTTCAAACCATAGAAAAGTACCGATTAAAATTGCTAAGCCTAGATTAAAGTGTATTGACCTTAATCAACATCGACGTATGCCTACTTAACCCCTCAAAATCTGGAATAAATCCAACAGGAGAACAAGCAGTTTTATATTTTTTTCGGCGAAATGTCATGTGAAACCCAACGTACGATTATGTCAGTTGAGAGCGAGCAAATGAAAGGGTCAAGGTGCATTATGATTTCTTATTCTACCTAGTTTGCGGTGACTAGTTCAGTTTCTGACAATACCTAGTTAGTATACATCATCTACCTTAAACAATAGACAGTTGGGACACCACTGTCCTCCATTTCTTCTCACAGAACCCTATTTGGCATTGCCATAATCACAGTTGCTAACTACCAATATGTATAGGTAGGTACCTACATTGAATGTATGTTGGTACGTATGTAACAACTTGAATAAGTTGGCGACCTTTTTGGGCACAAATCCGTACTTAAAACCTCCCCTACTCTTAAAACTTCCCATCGAATACATACGTATAGCTGGAACGAGGTTCATACCGGATAGCCAGTGAATACCAACAAAATATATTAATAAATAAATAGAAAAAAATGTCCTCGGAGGTGCAGTAGGTAGTACCTTGCAAGGGAGTCTTGCTCTGCACAACAATCTACATATAAATTTACCTACTTAAATTAATAATTATTGAAACAATCCCACGACTATATTAAGGCCTGTACTTGTCGGATCTTGGCCGAGGAGTTCATAGACTCGACAGGGATCGTACTTTTGGAGCAGTTGCGTCGTCAACTCGCCCCGCAGATACAGTGGACTCATTCAAGATCCGACAAAGAACACGCCTTATGAACTTCTAAACCCCTTACCCAAATGCAACACTGTACAATCTTGACCTTCGCCTCCACAAAATTTCTTCGAAAACGGCCGTAATCCAGCAGTACGTGAAACTTGCGCCATCGCGGGACAAATCTTTAAACGGTACCGGCATCATTTAAAGAAGTGTATTCACATTTGCACTTGCTGTGGTACTATTGTACCAGGCGCGCCTGCCACAGCGACGTCACAAACGCAATGCATCTCGCGTCGCCATATGCTAACAATGAGATGACGTACCTTTGATGGAAATATCCACGTAGATAATGCCCTATTAAATCGATGAACCACAACTTCAAACTGCGAGTTTTGTTCAACCTGATGATGGAAAAGAAAAGACCCAGGTATATAGAAGTCACGTACAAACAGTTGTTTACAGATGATTTTAGTTATTTGCAAATGGCCCTTGACCTGATTAGTTGAGACAAACATTACTTTTCAGGATGAGACAATAGTTTAGAGCTGATGAAATTAAACCAAAATTTGCCATTTATAGGTAGATACAAAAGTATTCGCATCGACATCTTCCATAGATTTTGTTAAAAAAAAGTATTAGGATACTTTTTTAGAAAAGGTTTACGTTTTGTGAATTTGTGTAAAACTCTCTCTCTCTCTCTCTCTCTCAGACTAATATTTCACGTGTAACTTTCCAGTAGGTAGGTACGTGGTAGTATAATATTTACGCCTTAGCCTTATTTACATGAAGAAGGTATGGCATTGTAGTTACGTTACCCCATATGACGAGTGACTGAGGCTGAGTGTAAGGTCAATTAATAAAGACCTTTTATTTATTTATTTATTTATTTAATATACGATGAGAAGGAACTTGGAATCTTTTATACCTAACTCTATAGGTACTTCCAGGCCTCATATAATAATATGGCAATAGTAGGTTTTTGTCAAAAAGTTTAAAAAAAACTGGTTTGGATATAAATCAGCGCTGACAATATAAGAATAGCTTCCTGGAAACCTGAAAGCCTCGATAAAACCAAAAATCTTTATGATAAACGATCTATCTGGAGTCCTGGAGGGTCTCGGAGTCCCGGACACGCCCTGTGACCTTGACCGCTGACATGGAATCAAGAGGCACGAGGCGTGGGCGCCCCCCATACCTGATCCTAAAACCTCATACCTATAATAGGCACCACAACTCAATGCCCAAGCAATTTAATAGTTAGGGCAAACCAATCTATCTACCTAACCAAACCAATCATTGAAATTTGTGCGTAGCTTAAATAAATTAAGATGACTACTATAACCTGGGGCTCCTGGTCTTCAGGGCTTTACCAACTTAAAATTCCAAAAAACTTCCAAAATATGAAGAAATTAAAGAAAAAACCTGAAGCAGTACCATAATGAATTAGCAAAAGGTGCCTCCTTATATATTATGAATAAGCTAAACATGAAAGGACTGGTTCTTTTAACCATTTTAACAGTTGGTTCGTCCAGGATCTTCAGGATCTTATCAGTCGCCGAATATTAGACAATATTTGCACATTATTTGTTATTTAAAAAGCCATACATAGGGGTTTACTAAATATTCGCTGGGCTCGCACAAATTGCATTGCAAATCGCACTGTTCTTCATCATTGTCGATTTCATGAGCTCAACTTGGTTCAGATCCGAAAAAGAACAGGTCTTTAGGTTGAAGCATTCTTACGTAGGCACCTACTATGCTTTCGATACAGCTGTCTCGGCTTTGCATGGTCTGAAAGATAGTTTTTAAATGGTATACAATAATTACATCAGACGTCAGACCTTTATAGTACCTATTTACGAAGTACTGTAGGTACCTATATAGCTTATTGGATCTAATTAGTAATTACTGTCTTCAACACTTCGAACAAAAAGCAGGCAATAACCAGTAGTAAAGTGAACTAAAATAGTAGTGTTAAATTGTCAAGGACTCTTGGTTCGAAACGCTGTCCAAGAGTTTCCCAACACTGGACTACATGGCACGACGGACGGACGGACCAACTCGACTATCGTGATGCTGCGCACGCTCTCTTTCTTATGGTTCATCCACGCAAGTGAGGCAATCACAATCAGCGTCGTCGGGCCATTGCCTTACAAGGCTACCCTACAACAAATACCCGTAAATATCGACAACTTTCCCCTTAAGTTTCCTTTGCATATTGACAGTTTGCATGTTATAATGATAGATATACCTATGTAAAACGGCCAGTGAACCCTATAAGTACGCGCAAGTCCTCTGGGGGTTTCATTAGTCTAACTAGTCGAGGAAAGACTTCGCTGTAAAGAAAAAGAGAGGGCCGGCAGCGTATCATAAAATGGGAGAAGGGTCTTATGGCAGCCCCGACAGGCACGGTGGACCTATAACTTTCAACGGGTTGGGCCTAGCTAGGGTCTGGTGATTCAGCTTGTTAGGGTGATAAACTGATGTGCGCCGAAAGGAAAGGGCGTATCTCCAAAAACGTAAGGAGGTAAGTACCGAGTGGAATCGATCAGGTCAGTCAGAACAGTCTATAGCCAAAGATTATTACTCTACTGGTATACACAAAACACCCATCTGAGGACTGCAGACGCTCCGTGGTCTCAACGCTCTGTGCGCTTATGGGCGTCGGACTCGGGACTAGTTGGTCAAAGCTTGTTTTGTGTTTGTGCTTCCTTATAACTTGGGGCCCCGCAAAAGTCAATAACGGTCAAACGATCACTGTCCACCTCAAACAAGTACCGACAATGCGACAATCAGCCTACACTTCAATTAAAAACTATGACTCATTTATAAACTATAAAAATGTATTAAGAAACACGTGCCATTTCTCAAGAGTAGAGCCCATTTTCATCTCACAAAAATTCCATCTGTCATGGAAACTGAATAGGAGTGACGGGTAAGAGGTCACGTCACATACCAACATTGCATTTGAACTTCAACAATGGGAGAACGTGCTGTATACAACCTATAGTCATCAGTCATGGCACCCACATATCTATATGCAGATTATTGCTGCGACTTACAAGGAAAAAAAGAAATGAGCTGGCCAACATGATACTCAGTACTCACATTAGTAGAAGAATTGATTCACCCGATAAAAAAATATACATAGATACTAGAGATGTCGCGAATATTCGCTATTATTTGTTAAATGCTAATATTCGTATGATTTTCAGGTATTCGGTGTATTCGCATTAACCCTCGCGGCCGAATATTCGGTATTCGTTATTCGCATTCAACCCAATTCGCGACATCTCTAATAGGTACCTATAAACGTGTAAGAGTTATTTGTTGACCTTATAAAACCTAAAAGAATATCGTTTAAGAGTATCTTCAGGTATTGGGGTAAGGAAGGATAACACAAAAATCATCATCGATGAATAACTATTCTAATTTCATAAGTAAGTAACATAAAAAAATAACTTGCAAAATCTCCAACCGCTTATCACAGAAGACTACGTATAACAGATTTACTCCATAGCCAACAAACGCTTATCGAATAGGAATTCGCCGATGGGCCCATGCGTGTCCATGAGTTTGCCGAGCGTGGAAATATGGCCGGCAAGCACACGTTGGCCGCTATACTGTTCTTCGAGGAATTCTCCAGTCAAGTAGTCTGCCAAATGATAGTCATTAAACACAACACCCTTCTCCTCTGGCGGTTCTTCACACACCTTGATGATGTCCCTGATGGACCTGGTGACAGATGCTTCCAGTTCCAGGGCCTCCCGAAGAGCTGTCACAGCGTCAGCCCAGCTCGACTTGTTGGGTACAGGATTTTGAATCAAAGCTCTGACGTCCTCTGTCAACTCTCCTCTCATCAGCAAGTACTCAATTAGCTTCATCGCATGTTCGCGCTCCTCGCTTGCGCTATGGAAGAAAAGTTTGGAAAACCCAGGCCGGTTGATATTGTCTCTGTTGAAATGAGCCCCCATCGCCAAGTAAACCATAGCGGCATTGAGCTCAGCCATGACTTGTTCCGACATTTTTTTCACACAAGGGTCTGTCATAGTGATCCAGTCTTTGGGGACATCAGCAGGAGATAGCTGACAAGTTAGCTTATTATGTACTTCGCCGTTAACCGCCAGGGCGGCAGAAAATAATACAGCAGTAATTATTATTAACATGGTTGCGCGCCACTGTTTGTTACGCACTGGCACAGAAGCAATGACTAAAAGTCCAATCAAGTCGGTTCACTTAAATGTCCATCAGCAGACGCGGTTCCGTCACGGGGCTCCTTTTAAAAGCAGACAAGTCCATCTTATCAATTGATACACACAAGCCACAAGGTCACAACTGGCAACACTTTTAGAAAAGGGAAGTCTAGTCAATTGCAATAGCTTTCATTGAATACACAGACCCATCACTTACGCTAATTACAGTCACAACGGATTTTGTCGTACGACTGAGTCCTGTACGCACCCGGTGGTATCACCAGCATCACTTTTTTTACCTGTTGTTAGTTGTCGACTTACGAGGCAACGGGTCTCTGTCGTACGACAAAATCCGCTGTGTCTGCAACTAGCGTTACTTCTGCCCACGACACACGACGTCGGCATTGACAACCTCAGAAACTATACATATCAAATCAAGCACCAAACAACGCGGTAACAATGTAAGTATACCACCAAAAGTATTAAAATGTTTTAATTATCGACACTAAGATTCTGGGCCCTAACTTCGCCTCTATATATAAATATATATACATATATATATTTATTTATTTATTTACATCGTGTTTAGACATTTTCAATACATTGAAGAAAAATGAGGAAGTTATTAAAATTGTAAGTTATCAGCTTTTGGAAATGAATAATCGTTATCAGGTGAAAGTAGTACGGTAACCGTGCTTCTTGGCATACACTTCCAATTTCAACAAATGATAAGAC
>Ga0194135_10002181_pt1 | contig 11859 bp, 10 predicted proteins | sample LitLau_LLRF_2013_FD_134024 | JGI IMG/M metagenome (GOLD analysis project Ga0194135, IMG submission 134024) | Freshwater sediment microbial communities in response to fracking from North America - Little Laurel Run_MetaG_LLRF_2013 (version 2) | ecosystem: Environmental > Aquatic > Freshwater >... | reverse complement strand
TATCTTTTAACACAATGACTTTGTTCTCAGGAAAACATTTAAAATCAATTAGAAGTGGACGATAATGGAATAATAGGAAGGGAAGTGAGGGATTTAGATTATTCAGTTATAGATAGGTATAGTCATGCAAAAATTCAATTTAAATTCAGGTTGGCAAATTTTCTGACGAGACGGCACTTGACAAATATTTTTCAGGACTTTGTACTGAGTATTTGGAGTGGATGATAGTCCGAATACAGGAAATGGTGAAATTTAGTTAGAAAGATTAACTGATTAATTGATTTGCTAGAACTAGCAATCACCATCGCCGCAACGCTGTTATCATGCTTCATCGGCAACTTTCAATTTTCAATATAAAATTACAGCCTGCCATTGACTTGAAATTTTACTTTCCAGTCGCTACATTCACTCTCAGCATTCAAAATGATTGGAAAAGGTTTTGGACTAATTCTCGTCGGTCTGGCAGTAATTTCTACTGCCAATGGAATTTACTTGTCGTTCTCGGCAAGGTTATTTCCAAATATTACAATCACGGTCCAACAGTTTACCATTTCCTCAGTTTGAAATTAAACTTGCTTTTTTTTTAATTTAAAGGAATTTGCCGTCAATGGACCCATTTAGTGGTGCTCCGGATGCATATGTGACCGTCTACTACGCTGGGAGTTCTACTTCTCCTTATGAAAATAGAGGAGAAACGGCATACAGTTTGGATAATCGGAACCCCGATTGGCAAGAAGTCTTTGACATTCCCAACAATGGAAACATTGGGCAGGTATTTGCTCAATTCTGTTCATTTTTTTTTGTTTTCTAATAAATTCAAACGTTTACACAAAGACGTTTTAACAACCATGGTAGATTTACCGAGTTAAAAAAAAATTTCTTTGTAGATGTTGAAGTTCGACCTCTACGACGCTGATGATGACGCAGATGATTACATGGGATACGTTGAGATAATGTATTCCGAAATCCTGAATGATAGTGATGGTGTCTTGATCAAGAACATCGTTGGAGGTAGTCCTGGCGGCGGTCAATTTCATATCAAGCGTCAATCCTTGAAAAAATCCAAATTGTAGACTAATTGAAATTCAAAAGCACCAAATTACGCGTGGATAACATTACTCTCAAACTAGTGGGAGATTTCATTGGAAAAATTAAAAACTTACTGAATTAAATTAAATTAAAAAAAATCTATTTTGAAATTACACAATTATTAATGCCTCCGGTTTTGTATACGGATCATCTATAATTCCCCCTTGTTTTTTGGAAGAATTTTGTGACGCATAAAATATTTGTGGAGGAACAAAAGTGGTGGAAGAGATGGAAATCTAACCTCCTTCGTAGTTCTCAAGCTATTATTAAAAAAAAAACAACTTAAAATTCGGTTAGATGAGTGTTAAAAGGTGGAATAGTCTCCCGAGAACATGGTCATGGGACAAAATTAAGGATTTCAAATTAGTATTACATGATCATTTGGTTTCTAAGAGAAAGAATATTTGGTTTAAGTAAATTTAAAGTTTAATTCTAAAGTAAAATTATGCATTAGAATTTAGGAGTCTGACGTTTGGGAAGAACAGTAATGTTGTAATTGTAATTGAGTAATTGAGTTTTTAACTTCTAATTCCTGATAATGGAAGGAAAGATTCGTTAATAAACTTTTTCAAAAAAAAAGAGAAAAAAAGAATTGCCAGATAAATCTAAAAAGCGTTTATCAGCTTCACTGACGTCTATTAACATAATAAGAATTCATTATTCCCTAGAAATGTAGCAAAGTCAAAATTTATAACTTCCTCTGTAGTGGGGCGACCCAAGTGTTCGACTCCGTCACGAATTTTTGTAATTTATTTAAAGGTTGACTTGAATTCGTGGTTTTAGGAATGAAACGATCCACATCGTTCCAGTTACATGCCTGAAATCATGTACGAATAGGGTACATACGAAGCCCAGTAGAAAACAAATTATCCGCAGCGTGTGTAAAATTTAACTTTGATGCTGGAAATTCAAGAATCTTGTTTTACAAGAATATTGGGAATTTACAATGGCACGAGTATACTGCTCCAATGTCCACAGATTTTCAGGGACATCCTTCACTTCACCTAAAAGAATACTTGTAGCTTTCAAAATTAAAACAAAAATCAAAGGTGAAGAAATTGTGAGGAATTGGATTTCCTGAATCGAATTGAATGTCTTTGATAGTAGCGTTTTCTAGGGACGATTACGGCAGACAAAAGAGTAAATGAAGTTCATGAGAGGCAAGAATTCTTAAAATACTTTAGGCCAGTATCACTTTCGTTATTTTTTTGTACCATTTTTTCTAAGGTCGCAGTGTCCCTTTCAAAGCAAGCACTCACTTAGCCTCACTACTTTTAGTCACGACCTTCCACAATCAGATTCCCTTTCCTTGAACTAGAAAACCTAAAGGATCTGAACCCGAAAAAAGTTGGGACTATTACGTAGAGAACCGGATGAATCCAGAATCCAAAATGACCTTGGCCTACTGGTTAAGCCTCATCCGCTTATTATAAAACATAAGGAGCATTCGAGGTATATTTGGAAAGAAAGACATTAGAGTATTTAAAAAAAAAAGAAGGAATATCTACTCAGGTTTACTTTTGTTTTTTAAATGAGAATTGAAATAATAATTTCTTGCTTCCGTTCCCATGTTTTCTCCACTTTCACTTTCATTCAGATCCAGGTGTCACTAGACTAGACAAATATGCAGAACTCGTGTTACGTCCCAAACAGTTTTGGACTCTAAAGTAAGTTAGAATTCCGATTTCCTTTACTGTATCATAAGAATATGGACTGTGTGATTGAGATGGCAGACGAAGAGGCAATTATAAGACAAGGAGAATACGGAAATGAAAAAAAAATTCTCTGGGGAGGTAGAACAGTTAAATAAATTGTTAATCGGAGTTCCTGCTTGGTAGTTTTAATTCTCCTGGAAATAATACTTGTCTTACGTTCAAATTAATTCGACATTTGGAAATATAATTCACAAGAGAATCATCCCAGCTCTTAATCACCCTAAGAAATTCTTCCTTAATCCTACTCTGTCCTTCACAGGCACATACTCCGCATGTGGTTGACTCTAGTCTTGCCGTTGTCGGTGATTGCTGAGAAAATTCATCTTGTCTTGCCTTTTTATTGGCTGGCTGTTCCGTCTCCTCATTAGCAGGTGCATCGCAAGTAGAATCCCCATCCGTTAGTAAAGATTCACGAAGCCAATAGGGGATATCGTTTGGAATTATTCTGGAAACACCATGATATGAGAGTCTGCTCTTCCCGGACATGACCACAATGTCACCACTCTTCAGACAAATTGGAACTGGCTTTATTTCCTTTGTGTCCCCTCCAATAAGAAATAGAGCACTTTGACCAAAACTAAAATTGAATCAAGAAACGACGCATTAAATTTAAATGTGGGTTCAATACACACCTCGACCTCATAAATGAGACCTCAATCGAAATTCTACTTACCTAATGGAAAACAATGGGGCTTCTTGGTACCTTTCGGATCGATCCTGGTGTCCGGAAAGGGTCGAATCCAAATGATAGTAATTGACAATGGCCGCTTCTGCCTTAAACTCATGAAATCCAAGTACAAGTGACACGTATTTCGTTAGATCTGCCAAGTCCGATGGAAAGTCACATTTGAATCCTTCGGAATAAATCTGACATCAAAAGCAAACAAGGTGGAAAAATTATTATAATAGCAGCTAGTTAAATCTAAATTATCATAAAGTCAGGCTTTAGTAAAATAAAATTCAGTTTCAATTTACCTTTGTATCCCAATCATGATGGTAACCGAATGTAACCCAGCGCAGCCTTTTGTAAAAATCGGACGCATCTTCCCCCTGATAGAAGGCTGCTGCATTCCCTTCTCGTTTCTCCTGTTCCTTTTGCTCTGTGTTTTGGCGACCCCGTATTTGTAAATTTTCAATGTTAGTGATGTGTGGTTTAGAAGGGTAGTCGAGTGCACACTTTGATATCCAGTACCTTTGACCCTCGGCAGTAAACGGATTTTCAATGAATATTAAACCTGCATGGAGGGAGAAAAATTTGTAAAGCGTTAGAGGCATTGACATTGAAATTCTTTTCTTATTAAATTTATAAGAACTTGGGATTACCTTCTGGAAAATTGAACCGAAAGATATTCCAGGTATGAGGAGATTTGAGACCAAAGAAGGGACTGCATTCGTGGCCGTTGTTGACCTTATTGGAAGCCAATATATGAGTCTCGCATGTTACGGAACGTGGACACAAAGAGGTAGGGGAATAAGTTAAAAGTTCGAAACATCTGTTCCTCTCTTCGTTCTTATCCGCTTGATCAGAATGGAAAACTTTATTTGAACTTTCGCAATGCTTTAAGGATCGGTAGAACTTGAATGCAGCCTTGAATCGATCCACTTTGACGGATTCGGTTCCTTTTAATCTCTGCTCAATCTGCATCTAGATCTAATCTCTTAATTAACTAAAATAGTCGAATTGAAAATAAACAATAAACTTAAAAAACTTTGCACGGATATAACATTCCCGGGGATTTCTTTGGCTTGGAAGGAGTAGGGGCACGCTCAAACTTTTTTTTAAGAAGTCTCCAATAATATTCTCCATGTTCCATGTTCGAGTTAGAAACGGAAAATATAATTCTTTCGGATCATATCATGCGTCATTCCTTTTGTAAGTTTATACTTAAGTTAAGTTTGAATTAACAAGCTTTTCCACAAGCCGACAAGCCCATTTTCAATGGAATGGCATGGGACGCATTCTGGGAGATGGTGTTTTGATTTAATTAGACTTGACTCCTCCAGTAGTGTGAGAGAGGAATGAAGACGGAAATGTAAATAAAATATGTAAACTGTTCAAATATTTTTAACAAAATTATCTGTTTTCCAAGTTGCGTCAGGTGCATTACTTGGTTCGTTCGAGAGAGAGAGAGAGAGAGAGAGGAAAAGGAAAAGACCCTTTTGTCCTTTCTCCCTCAACTTTCAACAATGAAGAGACGCTTACCAAGACAAGATCAAAATCATTCCAATCTTTCAGTGTCCTTGAACTAGAAAAATCCCCAAAAAACCTCCCAGAACACTTGGTTAAAAATGAAAATGGCCTTGCCTTAATCGAATGTGATTCATGTACCTTTACTGACGTTCCTGCTCCACGGGAAAAGAAAAACGTACAATTCATCCAACTAAAAATTTTCAGATTTAAGTGTGCTGGGATGAGACATCTAATTATGTTTCAAACTACGAATGGTATAATCTTGGCATGCAGGTGGAAAATGAATTTAAAAATTGTTAGGGACGGCTTAAATTAAATGAAGTCAGCTTCCTGGATTTCAAACAATTTACTCTTTTTGAATCTCAAAACTTCACTCCAGCAAAGGTGTCTGGCGCTGGCGTGATTGATTTTGCAATTGAAATTGCATTTAAACTATCTCCAGAAATAATTCATGGGCTGCTTCATGCGTTCACTTGTTAACCAAAGCATGTTGGGATGTAAGTTGTGAAATCTCCGTGTTATTTTGAGCCTTTTAAGGTAATTTTGTTTTCCAAGAATATTCTTCCCACAATGACTATATATAGTTCAGAAAGGATTACTAAATCTTTATGTTTGAGTATTCAAGGAGCCAAATTGTCACCAGGATATCTTCATAGCTAGATAAAATTCGAGTTTATGTATAGAGAAACTATTTAGTAATTTTCATTTTGTAAGATTCTCAAACCAAAGATTGGTGTTAGCTTCTAACCGCATTTAAATTATACTGGTAATTCCTTTTTCGTAATTTCTTTTCAAGTAAGATTCCATCCGGAAAAATCTTGACTTTGAAATCTTTGGTGCATAAAAGAGGCAGAAAGAAAGGAAGTCCAACAGTCCTTCGTCCCTCCATTCTCACTTTCTCTGCTCTGCTCAAGTCCATTCTAATCTTCAGAAAGAACAATAGCGGCATCTCATCCCCATAGAGCATCTGTCTTCGGCCCTGTGAGCATGCTAGAGAGGTAAAGCGCAATACGAAAATCATATTTGACACATTTATACCTCTTGTGATTCTGATTTTATTTCCATAATATCCTCTTTTATAAGCGCTTTGTTCCTTTTAAAATAATTGGAATTATAATCAAAATTATTTTTGAAATAGAGAATTTCGGTTTGATCCGTGCTGCTTGATCCGAAAAAAGGAACTTGATCCGGAGAGCGTCTACAATAAGTGTGCTGCATATAATGCTGAAACAATCCTACAGGCCCAATGTGTAATTGATGAGAAACCGACGAGCCCAATACAGGCAGATTTCGTTTCTCCAAACCAGAATGTGGCAGAGAAGAACGAAGGGGTGGAATTGGAAAATAACAATGGGATTCAGAAACCGAAAAAAGGGTGGCGACGCTACATTGGGATTCTACTCATTCTCGTGGCAACAATGACCTACTCAATTGGCACTCTGATAATCAAAATTCTTCAAGACTTTGGCTATCACCCATTCACAGTCAGCTACATTCGGTAAGCAAAATATTCACAGCCAAGTCACTCATTTTTCAGGATCAAGAATGTGCTTGACGTTAGCGCTTTTTCCGGTCTCTCAGAAGATTTCAAAGCATCTAATTGACCCACTATTGTCTATTCCAAGCCGTTTCGCTTATTCATTGCTCATGCCGCGACAGTTTTTTTAAGTGAAAACATATTGTGTTTGTTTGCACGGGAAATTAAAAAGAAATTGGGTTTGCAACGACAGCGGTCAATGCGAGTAATTGAAATTTAAAAAAAAATTGGCAACCGGTTTTTTGAATATTGTCAATTTTGAATAATGTAAAAAAAAACCCTACCATATATGGCGAGGCAATTTTTTTTTCGAAAATTTTTAGGCCTTGTTGAATCTCTGCTCTAATTTCCTTAACTTCAAGGAGAAATTCAAACTTTGCTGCTTACTAAAACTGGACCACTAATTTTTTTTAGATTTCAAGGACTGCTTTTCCCCGCAACTTCCGTTATGATATACTTCCGGTTCATCGAAAAGAAGGAAATATTTGCTCCAATTTCACCATTATGCAATCCAACCAAATGCAAGACGGCCGTCATTCTAATGGTAACTAACACATAGAACATGTCTTTCATATCAAAGTAATTAATCTGCCAGGAAATTAATATGGAAATACGTATTTTTTTTTAGATCCGCTCGATTGTAGGATGTACAAGCTCAATATGCCACATTTTTGCATTGCAATATATTAATTTGGCCGATGCCAGTGTCATTGCCTTTTCATGTAAATTTAAAAATTTCAACAATCAGCAATATTCTACGTTTTTAATGATGGAGTTCATAAGAATTATTTTCTCTTTATTTTCAATGTCAAAGCCTGTGATTTGTTGATTTAGGCCCAGTTTTCGTGGTGGTTATTGCACATGTGATTGGAATGGAGCGAATGGGGTAACAACTTTGAATTGGACTAAATTCAAAAATGGCGAAAAGAAATGACGCTGAAATTTTAATTTCTATTTTTCCAAGGTACACTTCGTTCTTTGTTACTCTTTTGACACTGGCAGGCGTTGGGATTATTTGTCGCCCCCCGATGCTCACCGGGAGTTCCGAATTTGATTCGAATATGTTGGTACGGTTGAATTACGTATATTGCCCCCTCCTCGGCATCCTCCTTGTCCTCATAATCTTCATTTTAATATAATTTCATAGATTGGAAGTGGATTAGCTTTCGCAAGCATGATCTGTACAAGCACAGTTATGTAAGTTGGTTTTACATTTTGATGATGTTGTGAATGGGAATTGGATAGGAAATCATCTCGATGCTCTTTGATTCCTTCCATGTAGTTTAATTCTCCGGAGTTTGAGAGGTCTCCATTTTTCTCTTTTAATGACAAGTTATGGACTCTTTGGGACAATCGAATGCGCCATGTTTGCTCTCTTCTCCGGATTTCTTGTGCTACCGACTGAACTTGACCACTGGATGCTTTGTTTTGGTCTCATTTCCTTTACATTTGTAGCTCAAATTACGCTCATTGCAAGGTAGGATCCTATTTTACTTTTATTTTAAATCTAAGCCCGAAGTTAATGGGAGATTTAACTTGTTTTAGCCTCAAATATGAAGAAGCGGGACCAGGTACTGTATATACTCCTAATCAATTGGTAAATAATATTGTGACGATGGTGTGGTTTTTATTGTTTAGTTGCTTTGATTCAAACGACCGACAGCATTTTCTCATTCATATGGCAATATTTGGCATTCTCGGTACTTCCGGATAATTACAGGTAAACGACAATTGATAGAAATACCCGAATTAAATATTCAAATTCAATATATTCATAGTATTCTATACACCTTGATATTCATACATGTTTTTTTTTTACAGTATAAGTGGAGCCGCCATTGTTATATTCGGTGTGGGCGTAATATCTTTCAAGAAAATCATCAGCAACTTACCCGAAGAGCATAAGGTCCGACGGTACTTTAAATTTATTCTAAAATAAGGATAGAAAACTTTTGTACAATTAATTGTACTCATTCTTTATTTTATAATGTGTTATAACAATTGGCAAATAGAAATTACTCTTTACTTTAACCTTTACCTTTTGTTTTCTTATATGATCGAGTCTAAGATTTCTAACTGATACATATAGTAATTAGTATGAAGAACAGGAATCGGATAAAAATAGACAGCCTCAAAGCTTGGAAGAACTTGAATTTATGTTAAAAAATATAAATCCCTTTTCATATTTTTAATTATTTATAAAACAAAATGTAGTGTAACAAGATTTAATGAAAAAGGCGGCTCATGAGTTTCCCTACAAAATGCAAATTTGTGTTTTTATTAAGATTAATGTTTTTTATGAAGAGCCTCAGTGTCACTGTTTCTCTTATGTTAGTTCCGGCAAAGAATTAAAAAAAAAACTAATCAAATTTCTAATCTCGTATTTTTAAAACGGGATTCAAAGTTATGCGTTAGACAAATAAATCCTAGCAACAAACAATGGTTATACAGCAAGGGACACTAATGTACGAAAAAAGCAACTCCACAACTAATGTGACCTAAATATGACAACCCAGAATTCCAATTAAAAAGTTAAATTGGAGACAGTTACACAAGTGAATGCTTAAAAGCATAATTTCATCGCTAAACGTTACAAGAAGCGAAGAACTTTTTATTTTTGTATAACTTACTATTGGTTTTTTTCAAGTTCTCCTTAAGGTTCTTTTTTTTTTAATTACAACGTAAATAAAAGGATGAAACAATCGGTAGGTTAGTTATAATTATAGTTTTAGAAATGAGTGAAGGAGCCTGATATTTAGGATTCCTGTATCTTCATCTCTTTTAGGATGTCTTGAATACATTCAAGTAGAATTTGCATATCTGAAGGGAACAGATGACCGATGTTTCCAATCCGGAAGCAATCAGCGTTAGTAAGCTTGCCAGGATAAATTAATTGACCTAATTGGGAAAACGGTAAGGTTGTAATTACGATATTGAAAGGTCTCGAATAGAAATATATTTTAATGAACCCTTTTCGCTGAGACGCTCATAAAATTCTTCAAAATGAAAATTTGGATGTGTTGGATACTTGAAGGAAGTGATGATGTATCCATCCAAATTGTCCTCAATGAATCGATCGAATCCAAGTTTTTCCATTCCGACTTTCAAAATGCGATTGTTCTGTTTGTACCTGCGGAGGTATAATTGCGGAGGACAAGCAAGGTATAATTAATAATCATATGCGTCAATTCAAAAAAATATTTCATTTTAAATACCTTGTAGATCTACCGATGACGCCACCTTCTTCCTCCAATTCCTCAATTGCCTTTTTAAATCCAAGTATGCAGTGAGTCGGTGGTGTAAAACGAAATTGTCCGTTTCTCTCAAATCCCATCCATTGGTCGTACAAATCCAAGCTCAAAGACATGGAGCGATCTAGAAGGGGTTTTGTACGAGGATAAGCATATGATGAATGATGATCAATAATAATTCAACTCTGGTGGAAAAGCATTCGGGTAGTATGACTGTGACACTCACCTTTGCATTGAAGGAGACTTTCCTTTTTGCAAATGACAAAAGCAAATCCTGGCACGCCTTGGAGACATTTATTTGCGGAGCTTACTAGGAAATCCACATTCTCGTAATTAGCTACCACTCCGCCAAAGCTACTCATGGCGTCCACTATGTAAAACACGTTGGGATGTTTGGACTTGATGCGTTCTCCAATGTCTTCCATAGGATTTAAGAGTCCGGAAGTTGTCTCACAATGGACCACAGCCAGTGAGCCATAATCCCCAGTAGCCAAGCACCGTTCCACCCTTTCATCCAATCCAACGGACTTGTCTTCCAGAAAGGGAATGAGATCATATGGAATCTTTGCCTTTTGACATATTTCGCCCATCCTCATCCCATATGCACCGCAGGCCAAAATGAGCACCTATGTAACAAACCTAATTTAATCCTGATTCTGATTTCACAGACGCCATTATATTAACTATAATTTTACCTTTTTATTTCTATCGGAAGTAGTTTGCAGAGTGGCTTCCACGGAAAATGTTCCACTCCCTGGCATTAACACGCAGCAATGCGTCAGTTCAGGAAGCCCTGATCATTCACAATGCCCAGTTAGTCAAAGCGCGAAATCCAGCTCAATACTAAACTTACCCGCAATTTCAACAATTTTCTCTTGGACGGATTGGACAATTTGAATAAACTCGGGGTCACGAGAGCCGACGTCACGGCCGAGAGCCGCACGGACAGCGGGGCTTACCCCAAGCGGACCAGGCGTAAATAGTTTCTTGGCTGAAAGGAATGAAAAAATATTGCTAGGCTGCTTACGCACTGGGATTTGGAATGAAAAGAATTTAATTTTTAACAATTCTCAAATGCAGTACTTATTCAAATTACATAAAGGGACGTTTTCATTCGGGGACGTCATTTTCCTAATGTGGAATATTTTCAACGGACGGGCACAGAAAGACAAAGTGAGCTCAACTGAATTTACTCAAAACACAACTGAAGACAAAAGAAAAAAAAAACGTATAAAATAAATAAGATAGAAGGTACGGTGCATGGATGGCTGGAAGGAAACAGAAAGCGTTCCAGGCAGGATGGTAGTTACACTTACACAGGAACTATCTTGTTGATAAGAAGAAACCACAATAAAAAAAAACTTCTGCTGGTAGTGGCAGGATGAGAAGCTGTTATTTAGACGATTCTCATAAGACCAGACAGACGCTAAACTGCTGTTTTAAATAAAATCACAGAGGAGAAGTGTTGACTTGGCAAACAGCAGGAGTATCAATATGAACGGCATCTTGCATTTAAGTTACAATTACAAAGTCTAATCCAAATTGTGATATAAGGACAAGGACGCTTTATGCTATCCTGCCATGAAATTGGGTTAATAGCACATACAAACGGACGCCTTTTCCAAACCGCAAGCTCAAGTTAAAATTTTCCAGCAAGTTTTGTTCAACTGTTGTTCCTTGGATAAAATTATCGTCCAGCAGTTAAAGGAAAAGAAAGAAGGAAGCAGGTTATGGGAAGAAAATCTTTTGTTTTCAAGATTCCATTCGTTTGGAAGAGTTCACTTGAGTTCAGGTGAATGGAGTAGGGAGGGACTGCATTATTCTGCATCGAAGCATAGCAGTTGCATTTTACTTGCATTTTTGTGGAAGTTTACTCTTCTTTCATCTCCCCCTTTTGCTTTAGAATTTACAACAAGTTTACAGCTTTTAACAGTTAAAAGAAGTCAGCGGCAGGACGGGCAGAGAAAAGAGAACCAAAGAAAGAAGAGAGGGAGAGAGAAGAGGGGGGAACTACCCGCCGCCGCCGCCGCCGAATGGAAAATCAGTTTTTGTTCTCTCCCGTTTTCCTGTTCTGTC
>Ga0194135_10002180_pt1 | contig 11860 bp, 17 predicted proteins | sample LitLau_LLRF_2013_FD_134024 | JGI IMG/M metagenome (GOLD analysis project Ga0194135, IMG submission 134024) | Freshwater sediment microbial communities in response to fracking from North America - Little Laurel Run_MetaG_LLRF_2013 (version 2) | ecosystem: Environmental > Aquatic > Freshwater >... | reverse complement strand
ATTTAATAGTATTGACACTTAAACATCGAAATCGAGCTCAAATGTTTTACCAATTTTATCGCCGAGGATCTTGTCAGTTTGAATTTGGAGCACCTGAACTTTATCTTCATTTTCCTTTGATTGAGATTTGATCTGCTGGATAGTTTTTTCCAAATCATCTGCCTTTTTCTCTGCTGATAATAAGTCGGTCTTACTCTGTTCCACTTGTGCAATAAGGTTTTTCTACAAGAAATCGAAAATTTTAATGATGACAAGGGCACATAACTCAATAAAGTACATAAAACCTGTAAGCCTTACTTCTGCTTGTTCCAGAGACTGTTTAACATTGTTTAGCTGATCAACTTGTGATTGAAGTTCTTTTGTTTCAGCTTCAAGCTTATCCTCCAGGCTCTTAAGTTGTGCAGAGGAAGTATTTTTAAATTCAATATATTCTCTTTCTGACTCAAGCAACTTAGCTTTCAGAGTATCAGTTTCAGCCTTAGAATCATTTAGATCTTGGGTAGCCTTCTTTATGTCTTGAATTTTGGCCTCCAGCTCTATTTTTAAGACCTTCTCAGAATTTTCAACATCTACTAACTTCTGTTGAATTTCTTCGTACTTAACTCTGTATTCGTCAACTTCTTTTTCCAGATCATTTTTTCGGGTATCCAACTCTTCCTATTTTCACAAAAAGCAAATCAACTATAAACTAACTTTAAGCAGTGTAATAATATATAATACGTCTACGTACTTTGGCTTTTCTCAATATTTTTAAATCGTTGTTTGCGACTTCAACCTGTTGACACAGCTGCTCAATTTGAGCATTCAGTCCCTGGATGTTTTTCTCTAAACAATTTAGTTTCACTTTAGTAACTTCATCGTAATAGACAAATAAAATATGAGCATTACGATCAGCTGTTGACTGCTCCATGAGTTCCCTGTTTGTACTTGTCAAGACTTCATACTCTGCATCCTTAATTTAAAAATTAAGCCAGTCCAATATAAAAAAGGCTATAATAAACGGCCATCTAGCCTCTAGTAAAAATGCGGAAGTAACTTACTTTGGAATTAATCGTGGTCATTAGCTGTTGTACTTTCCTTTCACTTTCTGTCAATTGATCTTCATATTGTTTCTTATTAATTTCAACAGACTTTTTTAAGACATCCAGCTGTTCCAGTGTATTTTTGCAGTTTTGCTTTTCTTGAGATACCTAGTCAAATTTTTACATATCATACTGGTCACGTTAACTTCGTTGATATATCATATTTTATCTCTACTTACTGTAGTAGTTAAAGCTTCACATTCTTTAGTTTTCTCTTGCAAAGCACTCGCCATTATCTTTGTTTCATTGGTCTAGACATCAAAAATGGATACATTGAGAGTCAAGTAAAGATAAAGACACTACCTTATTCGAGTTCGAATATTCAAGATTTACTTCACTTACTTGTTTGTTAAGGTCTTCCATCAAACGCTGTTCATTCGCAATTTTAAGTTGCATATCCTCCTCATGACTTTTGTTTACCTTCTCTATTTCAAGCTGAACTTTTTCAAGTGACTTAGTTACATTATACAAATTGGTTGACTCCTGAAGTAATTTATCCGCATGCGTTTTAGCGGCATCCTCCAAATTTTTTTTCAAGGTTTCATTTTCTTTTCTTAACGACTCAAGTGCCGCCTTAGCACCTTCATCACCTTCAATTTTTTTGTACAAATCACTGTGCTGCTCCTGTAGCCGTTTGATTTCTTCTTTCAAATCAGACGATTCTTTTTCTGCTGCCTCTTTTGTGTGAGTGACCTTCAAAGGAGGGTAACAAGTTGTTGTCAAAGTATTAAGCAGGAAATCAGATTAAAAAGATCAAATCAAACAACTTACATGATTTAACTTGTCATTTAAGAGTTCTCTTTCAGATTGGAGTTTTGATATTTCAGCAGCTTGACTTTCTTTACTTTGTCTCAGTAAATCTTCTGAATTTATCAGCTTCTCTTGCAATAGTTTGATACTTTCTAAGGCAGCGTTTAACTCAATCTCTTTTCTTTCATATTCATCAGAACTAGCTTGTAACGAATGCAACTTTGCAGTTAAATTTTGAATTTCCTTGTCTTTCTCCAAAGATAATTCGTCCATCATTCGTTGAACACTGACTAATTCTTGCTTGAGAACTGCTGCATCATCAATGCTGTTCCTGAATGTATAGATAAATACGATTTATTAAATGGTCAATTTTTTAAAATTCAAGTGGTTATTTTTAGTCACGTCTTACAAACAACACTTCTTAACTCACTTGTGCTGCAATTGCGATTGCAAACTAGCAACTTCAGCTTTTATAAAGCTATTTTCATTGCTAAGATTTGCTACTTGATTTTCAAAAGAATCCTTCTGCTTTCTTAACTGTGACATTTCCTCCATCCTGTCCACTAGCTGCTGTCGCAATAGAGTGACTTCAGACGAAACTACGTTCACAAAAGAGAAATTAAATCCGCAACTCAGAAAGTCACGAACCTGTGAAGATTACAACGAAGAAGTCACAAAAATAAATCTCACGTAATGATTTAGCGCTTTCAAGCTCCTTTTCAACTGATTTTCCAGAGGAACTGTCATCTTCTCTAGACTGGAAGCCTTCTTGGATTTTCTTTACCTCTTTTTTTAAAGCTTCAGCAGTGTTTTTTTCTTCCTGTAAACAATTTTGATCAACAGAAAAAATTAGCGGTGGTTTGCAAACATTATCAAATCCAACCATAACTAACTATTGAGGTATCTCACCGCTAAAGATGACTGAAGAATCTGAATTTCATCCCTAAGTAGCTGTAAGTCTCCATTGTTGGAAGAATTTGAAATGGAATCGATAGAAGACCTGTTGTCGAAACCCTCGTGGGTTAGGTTGTGTTCCAATAATGCTGTACAACAATTTTCATAAATTATTAATGTTCAATAATGCGCATCAATTATTTTCATGTCACACCAGCAAAACTAACCACCAACCTTCGGCAGACGGAAATGCTCGCATGCATTGCGGACACAGGAAGCCTTCAGCTGACAAATCTTCATCTTGATCTGCAAATGACGTCCGTCCAGGTGTCGGAGGTTGATCTCCACCGTTGTCTCGTCCGGTTCCTTGCCCCTGAAATTTGAAATAGATACAAAAAGATTTAATGCTTGCCCAAAACCAAGCTTTTTCGAAGCTACCAAGTTTTATATGATAAATATTACTATACCCTGTCAGTGATTTTATTCACGAGCTTGCTGATGTTGAACATTTTCTTAGTAGATGCAATCCTGCTTTGAAACTTCCAAGATCAAGCAAGACAATAATCTCTCTCTTTTGATTCTGTCATTAAAATATCTCCGAAGTGATTTGATACCCTAACGTTGTCATTTAAATTCAAATCTTGTACTACACTACGTTTTATGGGGATGTCAAACTGGAAAAGTCTGCAATCTGAAGTAGTCTGAACACAATAATAAATTGATTAAGAAGAAGTCTACCAATAAAAAACTTAACAGGCGTCTATAAAACTAGATTTGAGATTTGAGATATGAACAGGAATTTACAAAAATCTTCAAAATATTGATTTACAATAATTTACATGCTTTTAGGGCGATACTTAAGATTTGAGATAGATATCAATAGATTCGAACTGGTAAAAATGTAAATCTGCATTCGGTGTTAGAAGGTGAGCTTGAGTCAAGTTACAACGATTCCGGGGAAAGTTTTCACGAATGGGTAGATTGTGTGCGAATATTGTGTGGGACAAACGTAGGAAGAATTTGGGACGGAAGTGGGAATTTCGTGGTTTGTAATAACTTTAGTAAAGGCTTCTTCGGTGACAATATTTGACAGCAACTGGGAGTGAATTGGAAGTCAATTTAAACTCGCCTCTCTCGAAGTCTCATTTGGGGCATTGCGATCTCGTGCCTTGGAATTTTATTTGAACAAAGTCTAGTGAGTTCTTGAAAGGAGAGATAGGTTGTGAATTCATGCACATTATTGGGATATGCTCTTCTACACACGTGTAAATTCGGGTAAATTTCGGGTTGTTGGTGTGTGTCTCACAAACTTCGGAGAGGGAACTTTTACCTGATGTCCGGAAAAATATTTACTGCAAGTGTAAAGAATTATACAGAATAAAAAGACAGCCGTAAACTCTCCAACAAGGAGGGAATTTGTAACTATTACTAACGAAGTTCCGAAAGTTCCTATACTTCCTATCAAAGTAAAAGTATTAAAAGTATTAAAAACCGTGGCAAACGGGTATAACGAGGGATTGAAAATCAATCGTGTACGTGTTAATTTGTCGATGTTAATTGATAAATAAAACGTATACGTAAACGGTGTAACTTCCTGTCTGTTTTTGAGGATATCGGAACTTAACCCTTAAGGGTCCATATTTTGAAATTCGAAAATAAACTTGAACATGCAGAAAGGGTCCTTGTTAAGTTGCAAAAGACCGCATGTTGATATCTTTAACGGTTCTTGAGAAAATCGTGTGATCTACATACATACATACAACACACACACACACACACATACATACAGACAGAACGTCCATTCGCATAAGGGATTTTCAATCCCTAATAATGAAGCGAAGGTTCAAGATTCGACATCCTTAAAGTTATTTCCTGTGTGTGAAATAAGGTAGGTGCAATATTAATATTAACAAAATTACCGTATGAATCTTGCATGAAAACAATGTTGGTTTAATTAGAATGACACTCATTTGATCAAGCAATACCAGAGCAAAATAATTCATGCATATTTTGTTTCTCAATTTTAAAGCCTCGGTTGCAGTATGCAAAACTACACTCAAATTAAATAAAACATGTTCACGTTCTATTGATAGATTTTTTAACCCGTTTGAGCTGCTTGTCACAAATGAAATTAAGAGTGAGATTTGTAATCCAGATGTTGGATGCCATGAGGTCATAATTTCCATTTCATATGAGATTTAATAATACAATATGCAACAAGTAGAGCTAATAGGAGATTGTAGTTGAAAACTTGAAATCTAATCGAAGAACGCCTTATAGTGAATGTACTCGAGGAATAAAAGGCTGCTGATCAATTTGGATGTAATGTACATTCGTGAGCTGCATATGGAATAAATAACGTGCAAAGTATGCACTTCACTGGGAGCACCATCTCAAACTACATGAAGCTTCGAGCATATCATACGACTACGAATATTACGATTAATAACTACTTGAGTTGTTTAACTGTCCATGAACCAAGTGCTTGGTCAAAGATGAAATGAATATATTATTATGTACTCCCTACTGTGGCTGTGTTAAAAGGCAGTATGCAGCCTACTATGTAAAAGAGGATTTCCTGACTATGTAAATGTATCTATTTGATCTTTGCAGCACATAATATTTTCATCCTTTCAAGCAAATGAGGTCTTCATCTGGCTACTAGAAAGTATTCGAATCAAACCAGTGCCTTAACAAACACGAACAATATCAGAATTCTCATCGCAGAGGAGCAAATAAACAGATTCACATCAATTTCCACTCAATTAACATTCTGCTGTGCGTGTCACAGTGTATCAGTTATATTTCTGACACATTTAAGTCTAAGGCGATAAAAACACAGTCAGTTAGAATACTTTGAGTTGACTACCACCTTAACGTCAAGTGTCGAATATGAGACTTTTGATTTTGAACGACGACGAAGAGGTCTGCGACTGGTCAGCCAAGTATGTCGCTAAAAGAATTCGCGATTTCAATCCAACAGAGAGCAAACCTTTTGTTCTTGGACTGCCAACAGGTACAGAAAAAAAGCATACCTCAAATACCAAATACTATTATATTTAAATGCTATTATACTATTATATACGCAAGTCTATGTTATACATATAATTTTGAAAAAATGCCTTGCATTAATCAGAATTGTCGTTTCATAATGAAATTTTAATTGAGTTTACTCCTATGTATTTTAAGGTGGAACTCCTCTGGGAATGTACAAGAAGCTCATTGAGTTACATAAGGCTGGAAAAGTGTCTTTTAAATACGTGATTACTTTTAACATGGATGAGTATGTCGGTAAGTCTGATATTGAAAGCTAAATGGATCAATCAACTTGTATGGATGTTATCAATTAACCCTAATTCATAACTTGATGTAATTCATTCTTCATTGATATACACCAAACAGGATTGCCACAAGACCATCCTGAAAGCTATCATCACTACATGTGGTCTAATTTCTTCCGACACGTGGACATTCAACCCAAGAATGTCCACATACTGAACGGGAATGCTGAGAATCTGACATTAGAATGTGACAAGTATGAAGAAGAAATTGCAAAGGTTGGGGGAGTGGAGCTGTTTGTGGGAGGAATCGGACCTGATGGACACGTTGCTTTCAATGAGCCTGGATCATCGCTCGTCTCACGAACCAGAGTCAAAACTCTGGCTCATGACACAATTATTGCAAACGCTAGATTTTTTGACAATGACTTAACAAAAGTTCCCAAGCAAGCTCTTACAGTTGGAGTCGGTACTGTGATGGATGCACGAGAAGTCATGATTTTAATCACTGGAGCACACAAAGCATTTGCTCTGTACAAAGCTGTCGAAGAAGGTGTGAATCATATGTGGACCGTTTCTGCATTCCAACAGCACCCAAGAACTCTGATGATTTGTGATGAAGATGCTACTCTTGAACTGAAAGTTAAGACCGTCAAGTACTTCAAGGTAAATGACAACTTAGCTCTTGATTGTCTTTGTATTTTGTATACATTTACAGCTAAATGCATTATCTGTTGACGTTTCTGATTAAGGTTAGGAAGTTTGTTCGACATTTAGTAAAGCAATTTTTCTATGCGCAGGAACTTTATTCTGTGCACTCCAAACTTATAGACGATGAATCCAAACAAATTGTTCGTACATGATATATTGCAAAAAAAAACTTTTGGTAAATTTTTCAAATTTTGGGTTTGAACTGATCAGTGAAGTGTGACAAACATGTTTTTCTCATAACAAACTGTACATTTACAATGTACGAATGATTGTTATATTCTTAAATTACTAACAGTTTGATACAGGTGATATATCTATTGCTTACGTTAATTTTTTGACCTGCTGTTTTATTTAGTGGCTTAAGTTGAAGTAGCTTTGCAATCTCATTAAAAGCATTCTAATGCATGTTTGTATGATTTATTACTACAGAACCTCTGGGGAGTGCATAGTAAGCTTATTGACGACCCTGTCAAGGTGTAGAATCCGATCGCTTCTTCCGTCAATGCACTGAAGAGCCAGCACAGAGACAAAACGGATTCTGAGAAGACAAGTACAATCTGTTTCGACATAGCACCAGAGAAATGGAAAGCCTTTTTAACTCAGACTAAATAAACTCTTCCTCTCTGTATAATTTAGTTTGCTGTGAACATGTGTAATTAAAGAAATATTTAATGCCTGAATATTGTCGAAGAAGCATTTACTTTTTCGTAATCTTGTTCTAGAACGACCTGCATTAAAAATTATTCTAAAAATCTTCTGTAATTGTGAGTTTGTTATTGATTCTGCTATTTAGGTGACTTGATGGGGTGATAACGGGTAGAGATATATGCGGCAGGAATGACGATTTCCAAAAACAGGAATTACATTGATATTTTAAATGCAGCGTGATTAGCGTGACCTGATCCTACAAAATGTATTCATCATCGAACGCAAATAATATGGGCAAATAAATTTGCAACTCGAAAACAAAATCCCCAATGCAGTGAAGCTTGTCGACAATGCATTTAGAAATGTAGAAATGAAGTACAAATAATACACTCGACGGTCAAGATTAGATAATTCTAGTAAGTGCTTTATGTACAACGATTCCCATTCAAGACATACATGAAGGCATGAACTACAAAACTTATATAAATTGATTATGTAAGTAAAGAAGCTTAGCAATTTGTATGGTACAAACAACACATACACATTGCTATAAATATATATTATTAGCATTAATAGCAACTGAAGGTGAGTACTTAATTAGACGCTTTGTAGAACCTCGTTATTGAATAACACTTTAATAAGCAATCTTGACTTCCTGAGTAGGATTGCCCAGCTTAGATGTGAAGTTTTAAGGAAATATATATTAACTGGCGCAACGATAGTTCATCAACATTTTGCCATTATCCATACAATTAATTTAGTCTTGTATGAAACAATTCAAGTTAAAAAACAGAAGAGCTAAGGTTTATACAAAATTAAGTCTTAAATTTGTTACTGATTTAGTTGTATCACTTACTTTTACCGACTTGTTCTTTGACCCACCTGCACCTGCCGTCAAAATTAAAGAATGGATAGCCCGATCCTACTTTTAAGTAATTTATCCAACAACTACCAAATTAGTCGAGCGAAAATTGAAAGCTAATGATTTTACTATGACTTCATATCATGCTAACCAATAGTCTGAGAGAACGACTGAATTCGACTATTTACAAACAATTTTACAAAGACTTAATACAAGACTTACTTCGTTTTCACAAATCGCTTGTACACATACCCATCATCCAATTAATAACCTGCTTCGTTAGTTTTTCCAAATCAAACTACTTTTGGAACCAAGTTCTGTACGCGTACACAATGTCACAACTAAGAAATTCTGACATCACTGGACTTCAGAGATAACTGAAATTCAGACACAAAATTGGATCTATACTATACATACATTACTCAAATTCCATTGGATTATTTTGATTTTGGTCATTATTAGTTTGCTGTGTCGGGTCTATATTTGACTGCTGATCTGAAGGAGGCTGGTTAGCGTCGGCGCTGGCTTGAGCGTTTTCACCCGCTGGGTTTGGTTCAGGAGGAGAAGCTCCTTTTTTAGGGACAGGCTTATGCATAATAGGGTGCACTTCAGACTCGAATTGTTTGCGATGACTTTCAATATCAGCGCATGTCACCGATGGATTATCGTACTGGTTCCAACTGAGCATAGCGTGTCTAACGTCGTCAAGCCATTTTTGGTTATTTTGAATAGCCCTTTTTAGTTGGGATACCTCTTCGGGTGTCAAATGGATGTAGCGCTCTTCATTAGCTTCAAACATATCCACAACCTTACGGGCCAACTGAATGCTCACATCATACGCTTTAATTACGTCAGGCCTTCTCTGGAATTCCTCGGCTCGGGAGCGAATAGGGTCTGCTGCTTGCTATAGAAAAATCGGTGTTCATATCACATTAGTGATAGATCTAATTACTGATAATTGTTAACAAGCCCGATGGGAGTTCAAGAAACCCGACATCACTTACTTTAAGTTTATCTAGTCGTTGCGAATACTCATGGCGACTCTCCTCACTGCCATCTTCATACAACCAATTTTCAATTTCACTCAGTACGTCAAAGAACTGAGTTTTATAAGCTGGAGTGACAAAATTAACGTAGTCGCTTTCCAACTTTTCCCGAAGATGATATACATATTCTTCCAATGCATTCTTAGCATCAATCCGTTCTTTTTCCATGCGATCTTCTGCCCTCATGTTACCCTACCAATAGATATTCACAATTGAATTACGTTACACTTATTGCCGTCTATATGTAATTGGTGATTTCCAAAATTACCTCTAACTCGGTGAGCTTTTCAACGAACTCCTTAGATAACCCTTGAACTTGAGAGTTCACTTGTAAATCGACAGATTTTGTATGAACTTTCTTTTTCTTTTCACCGTCAGACGGTTGTTGCTCATCCTATGCGATGCGAGTAAAATTGTATTAATTTCGAATCCTCTTTTGACTCTAATATGCGCTAGTTCAAGTCTACAGTACCTGTGACATTGGAACATCTTGACCTTCTCCATCAGCTGAATTTTGGGATGAAGTCGTTATGTTTTCTTGTGAGATATCACCACCTTCATTTCCCGTTGGTGGCTCAGTTTCCATCAACTCAGTCTGTGAAAAACAACATAATTGCATACAATCGAATGATAAACGATACTAGGTAAGACCTTATACTTTACATACCTCCAAAGGTAGTTTTTCGTGTGCAGTAGCACTCAGGACGTCAAATATTCCGTTAATATTTACTTTAACTTTAACTTTGATTTTCACAGGGTTTGTTTTGTCCAGAGTAGAATCGTCGACATAGTAGGTCCCTAAAAAGATTACAGAGAAAATTGTACGTCTAAATTCCCAATATCAAGTAATAAGTCCCCTAAAAACTACACAATCATACCAATAGTAGGTTCTGGAAATGGAACAATTGAAGCATATTCAGCTCGAAGTACAAGTCCACTCTTGTGGAAACTAATAATCCTTGTGAATGGCACCGGGTGGAATTTCGGAAATACTTCGGTCACTCTATTACACAAAGCAAATTTCAATGCTTATTTGTCTACTATATCTGCATTACTAATCGATGGAAATGAATTGTCTAGCTTATTGCTTACCCATCAGGAGTAGAATCAAAAACTAGATTGATTGGATACGGTTGAACGTCAGTAACACTGAAGTCCCTGACCTTGTAGACCGGAGATAAAATAGCGCACTGAAGAGCACATCCCCGTGCTACTGCTTCGTCTTGGTTTAGTGTAGTTGATGGTGCTCTGCCAAATACTTTCTCAATTAGTTGCTTGATCGCAGGGATTCGACTCGACCCCCCAACGATTTCTACCGAATATATTTCTTTCGGATCCAATTCTGAATAAAATAACACGATACATGATAAGTTACTATCCTTAATATAGATTGCTCTACGAAATAAATCAGTTTGCTTATTACTTGAGGATTCCAGACAATTGAAAAAGGTTGATTCAACACGAGCAAACAAATCAGCGCTCATATTTTCAAAATCCGCTCGGCACATTGTTCCAGAAACATCTTTATCATCCATGAAGCATTCAATATTCAAAGGTAGTTTAGTGGCATTTGCGGACATCTGTTTCTTGATTTTTTCAACTTCAGTGATAAGACGAACGTACGCCCGATGATTAGTAGTAGGATCTATGTTATAACGCTTTCGGAAATCTTGGCAGAAGTGCTGAGCCAAGAGCGTGTCGAAATCCCGCCCACCTAAGAAGGGATCTGCCGTGGATGCCAACATCTTCAAAATTCCAGATAATTGATTATTTTCTTGTTTAAATTAAACTTTCGTAACACAGTTTTTTAATATACAGTACAATACCTTTAATTTTCCTTTATTGAAGGCACAAGCACTGACTTGAAGAGAAGAATGTCCACAATCCACGAAAACCACGTTCCTAGGTTTTTCTTCAGGAGTTGGTAGATCTTGTTTGTAAATACCATAAGTTAAAGCTGTAGCAGTAGTTTCATTCATGGCCTTTAACACATTCAGCCCTGCCACTTCAGCTGCGGAAATTAGAGCTTTCCTCTCGGTGTTAGTGAAGTAGGATGGAACCTAAATTTCATAATAATCAACGTCAATTACTACTTCTTAAACTTCATACGCCACAATATGAACTCGCATGTCAATTCACAATCAAAATAACTCGAATTACATCTTACCGAAATAACACAATCAAATACTTTAGCTTTAATAGCAATTTCCGCTGTTTCCTTCAGCTTAGTAAACAACATAGCCGTTATCTGCTCAGTAGTAAAGATCTCAGCTTTATCCAAATATCGAACTTCAAATCCTGCTCCATTAGTTTGAGGATGTTGAACTATTTTAAACGGACTGGTTCTGGCCATTTCCTGAACAACAGGATCATCGTAGTTTCTTCCTAAGAGCCTCTTGAATCCAACTATCGAATTCCGAATATTAGTAGTAAGTTGATTTTTAGCCGCAACTCCGATAATTCTCTGCCTTTCTCCGAAGGCCACGCAGCTCCTACATAAAAAAAAAGAAAAATGCAAGTCATGCGTCAGTTAACTTCTAACCCCGTACAAAAATTAACGCCCCCACTCCCTCCATTATTATTATTAAT
>Ga0194135_10002179_pt1 | contig 11861 bp, 12 predicted proteins | sample LitLau_LLRF_2013_FD_134024 | JGI IMG/M metagenome (GOLD analysis project Ga0194135, IMG submission 134024) | Freshwater sediment microbial communities in response to fracking from North America - Little Laurel Run_MetaG_LLRF_2013 (version 2) | ecosystem: Environmental > Aquatic > Freshwater >... | reverse complement strand
GTTTTTGGAACACGACCTTACCATATTGCCAAAAAAGTTCATCGGGATTTCGCTAAAAAACTGAATTCATTCCAAGTACCAGAATCGGATTTTTTTGCCCTCTTGTCTGAAGCGAGTGCGACTAGTCAGGAACGCGTAAATCAAATTTTGGAAATGCTGGGACATGATGACATTTAAGGAAACGGGAAACTGGTTTCACGTTCCGTTAATGCTACTTGTTAAGGCGTAATCGTATCTAGATTTTGACGCGCACTTAGGTTTATACAAATGGATCATAGCTCTATGTTAGCCCTCTACTGGAATTCCTTGCTGCCCAATTTTACTATATAAGACAATTATTTAGCATTATAATTTTCTTCTCCTCTTTACTTTGAACTGATCTCTGAATGGGATGATTCATTGCTTTTTTTTCTCCAACTAATTTGTCTTGCCGGACTCGTCAATTCATCACAATTGCAAAACTGTTCATGAATTGTTGTAACCTTCAGTTCTTTTCGTACTTGTATGTATGTATAAATTCTATTCGCCCCTCTTCCCGGTCGCATATTTCCAAAAGCTACAATTTAGATTCGTGTTGGGTCATGCCAGTCAATGTATTTCTACCCGCCACATTTTACGTGCCTGGTTTAGATATTTCTCCTGGCTCCTGGGATTTACGAGTAGACGTACCGAGGTGCCTCTCCCCCCTTAACTCGCTTTCTTAAGCGACAAATAATGCTTCGACATTGGAAAAGTCTGGGAGTACCGGCTACAGATTTTAACGGGATATGCTGAGCTCTGACCAGTTTCTTTGTTCAACTCTTATTTCTGATTTCCAAATCACAATCGGAGTTTTTTCAAAATCCTCAACAAATAATTTTTCTTATATCTTAGAAAACAGTTTTATTTTAAAAGCATAAGCCTAATTCCATTCTTTGTCAATCGTGTCTTCCAAAAATGTATTATCGTTGATGGGAAATCAGATTTCGAAATCGATCTGGAGCTTCTCCTCGCCTTTGAATATCCAACCACAGTCCAATCTCTAAAGTTTTTTTTTGCTTCCGAATGATGCATATTCACAAGAAGGAATATTTAAAAGCTTATAGATTTCAATTAACTTTTAAAAAAAAGTAAGGCGAATTTGGCTATTGCTAAATTAGACTCAATCTTGCCTCATTGTTTCCTTATTTACATTTTGATCAATTTTTACTATGACATTGTCGAAACTGGGATGTACAACATTCAAAAAATGATCCCCTTGAATGACGTAAAGGATGAACTGTTTGATATGATGAAACCTGTGGATCTCCAGTCAAAATTATTTGCGAGATATACTCAACTGGTGAAACCCTCGGAATATAAGTTCTCCAGTTTCGTTTTACGGCATGAGTCCTTTCGTATTCACTATCATTTTTTAGGATGGTGGAAACGGGCATGTAATGCGTAGTGTTTTCACGGATTTGAGCTCATGAGTATCGAGAATCGAGCTCGGATGGTCCGACTGATGGCAGCGTTTGAATCTTCTATGTAAATTCAATTAAATCAACCAAGAAACTACTCGTGTATTGTTCCAAAAATCCACACAAAGAAGAGAAACAGCGGGTAGATAGATTTCTCAAAGTTCTTCAATCAGGAACTGGGGATAGCACATTATACGACAACTCATGCGTACGAGCTTTTATGAATAAGAGATCTTGAATCTAATAAAAGAGAAACGTAGGAGTCAATTGGAGTAAACCCAAGGCTATGACTGTCTCATTCAGTTTGTACGAAAAGCGTTAAATTTATCATCTGAATTGTCTAGCGATTCGTTTTTTATTTATCTATTAATTGAAACATAGCCGAGCACAATATTAATATAAACAAAATGTTTTAAACTGAAACAAAAAAAAACAAAGAGAAATTAACAGTCATATACTTTTCAGTAAATTTCTATTTAATACACAACATCACTAGATTCGAATAAAACAAAGGTAACGTCTCATGCGAAAATATTTCCCTTTATATTCACGGAATTATTTCTAAAGCAAAAATTTGATATTTACATTCACACTGCCGGGTGTTATATTTTTTTCACTTTCACAGTTGAATGTTATTTAATTGACACTTTGTCTTCTTGTGTTCTGTAAAGGAGCCAGAATGTAAAAACCGCGTCCCACAGATGTCACACTCATGTGATTTTTCGTTGACATGGAGACGAATATGGTTGTCCAAGTTATGCTTATGTCTAAAGGGTCTGTCGCACAAACGGCAAATGAACGGTTTCTCTCCAGTGTGAACCAGAAGATGACGCTGCAGGTGGTAGGGGGTTCGAAACTTCTTATCACAAACACCACATTGCAATACTTTCGTACTCACACCCTCATGCAACTTCAAGTGCCTTTTGAAACTGTTGCAGTGGGTAACCGATTTGTTGCAAATGCTGCACGTAAATGACTTCTCTCCTGCATGAGTACGAGCATGCTCCTTCAGTTCCCGATTTGTGCAAAAGACTTTCGAGCACCGATCTGACAAGCACTTAAAAGGACGTTCCTTTGTATGGCGTCGTTGCACATGCATATTTAACGTCACTCGGGTTGATGTTGCGAAATCACAGAATCTGCATTTGTTCGGTTTGTGGCATTCCATATGGGTCTTGAGTTGATCAGCAGTATTAAATGCGTTGTCACACTGGATGCATTCAAATGATTTTTCTTGAGTCTGCCTACGGCCACGACGATTAGCCCATTGCCCATGACATTTAACTTTGAGTGCTTGGCCTGCTTTCGAATCTGAATGAGCCAAGCCATGACTTGTGAATTCGTATTTTGTTGTGAACTGTCGACCACGTCTGTTCCCGCTTCTCGATTTTCCTGGATTTTGACTATTCTTCATTTCTACTAACAAAAGTAAGCTAAATTAAGGTTACTACACAAAAATAGGTTTAATTTTACAATGTGACGGTGGCAGGGAAAATACTCACTTTGAATGTATTTATTCTTCTAAAGCTCTGAGCTATGATGATTTCGATACAGGGATCCTGCTACTGGTGGACTATTAGGCACCGTGAGAATCACTGATAATGAAGAATTATCCCCTGTAAATTTTGACCTAGGATGGGAACTGAAATTGAATATAAATAAGAAAGTAACGTTTGTTGAACACAATCAAAGAAGGGCTAAACTTCTCTCAGCACCAGTGTTTTTAGTTTTCGTTTGAATTCTTTTGAAGAAATTGACTTTCGAAAATGAGAAAGAAGGAGAACAAGTTTAGAACATGAAAATAAAAGATGCAGACTAAAAAGGATTAAAAAATGAAAGGGGCGCTTATTACTTTACTCCTAACTTCCAAGTTCCAAGAAGATGCTCATTGTTTGCGGCGAGAAAAACTATGGTGATTTTTAGCACTGCCGTGTTTTTTAGAAACCGGGAGTGGTTACTACTGCTATGAAAGTGTGTTCTTGAGATAACGTTCCTGCTTATTCACTTCTTACTTTAATAGCGCCCCCAATGATTAGTATCCAATTGCAATTCTTTGTTGAAATTATATTTTACTGTGATGAGCCTGCCTTCAAGAACTGTTACAATGTACACATCTTGAATTTAACATGTAGTTTTTTTAAATATGGCTTGGCTTCACTTGATTGATTAGACTTTCCACGCACGCAAAATTAATTTATCAATTTATCTAACAGCCAAACTTAAATTTCAAAATAAGTTTTCCCGTGTCTCTGTATGAAAAACTAATACACATAGAGAGAAGAGGATTCTCGGAGTTGGAATTGTGATGACTTGGATATAGAAATAAACAAGGGAGGGCTTACTCTTCCGTCCATAATAATTTGGAATCATCTTCGCTGCTAACTTTGACTAAACAATCAAGTTGAGGACAAAAGTCAAGGTTATATAGAATAGCTATGTTTTTCCAGACGCTTAATCTGCGCCTAAAATCAAGTCTTCGTCCAGTGACGGCTGAAATTCCCTGCATGGGAGAGCGGAACACAGTTTTAAATGCAGGAGCGCTTACCCTGCACGGAAGTCCACGATTTTTGTGATGAATGATGTTCCGTCAAGCCAAACGAACAATCTCCATTATTGGTCCAGAAATGATCCAAGAGGAGACTTTCTAGTTTAAACGGATTTAAGCACAGAACGCCAAATGTGCTCAACTGAATACGCTTCACCCACCGTGTAGTAAATCCTCCCAGGCAAATCAGTCGAGTGAAAATATTTATGATACAAATATATTATATACACTTCTATACAACTTGGTGCTATATCTATTTTACCCTATTTGAATTTCTCGCGTCCGGAACCGACAATTCTTCACCATCATCACATTCTAGCTGTTGATGAATTGTTGTAAATTTCAGTTCTTCTCCGTACGTTTATTTATAAACTCTCTTCTCCCCTTGTTAAGTTAGCATTAACAATATTTTATAATGTACTAATCAAATTGGTCCCACGGTAAGTAGACTGGGATTCCACTCCTGGATGGTTTCGGTCAACTTCGATGAGTTTCATTTTTTTTCTTAATTTCTAGCTTTTTAAATTAAACTTTACTTGGATAATTTGAGTTCTACAGTTTTGGAATAAGTTGCTGTGGCGAGATTGGACATGTTGGGTTTCTGTCGCTGGATTTCATTGTAAACGGAATCCTGTACACTTTTTTGAAGGGTAGAATCTGCTAGAGGGATTTTCGGATAAATTCGCAAGTCCAAATTCTCAAAACTGAAAGTCATCCGGATATTGGCAAGTTTGAACCAATTTCCTGGAAGGGGAAGAACTGTTCCAGTCCCTTTAATATCTGCTCCGTATATTGCGCCATAGGCGGATCCTAGGAAGTGGTTGGAAGATAAGCTAACGGGTAATTTACGTGGATTGTTAAAGTAATTTCCAGCTTACCTTCACTAATAGGGGCTTGAATTGGAAAGTAATTCGTAGGGTAATATTTTAGATCGTAGTTACTGGTTGCACTCATATTTCCAATATAATTTTCAAAAGTCATGTCCCTGCTCACGGGATCAATTTGGAGATTTTGTACTTTGAATGTAGAGAGTCCAGCAAATGCAAGTTTGCTTAGGATGAGTTCGAAGGAGCCCAGGCTGGGGGAGACGGGATGTGGAAATTTTAAAGGAATATCAAACGGAATCAGAAAAGGATCAAGGAACGGAATCCCATTGGCTGCATTCCCTTTCTTCATCACGCCCCGCCAGTTTTCAAATGATTTCAGAACAAGAGACTCCAAAGGAACCCCGCTTACGACTGGAATTGTAATTCCTGCATTGGATTTTACAGACACGAGAACTGAAGTGGAGAAAAATAGGATGAAGATATATTGAGAATGATGGCAGGTCATTCTACCGATCCCCTAGTGGTATACGAAACAAAAATACTGCAATTTGGGATGCAAATTTCGCAAGAACCGGAACTCAGCGCTGTACTAAAAGACTATCTTTGCCCGAAATGGAATGGAACGGCACTGAAAAACTAGGTCGCACGAAGCATTCATATATTTTCCCAATGACACTTTTGACGAGAGTTGCCCAATTGCCATTCTTTCTGACAAAGTTTGTTATTTTCTGCTTACTTGGATTGGATAGAAAAAGAACAGGTGTGCATTCCTAATGAGTAAAAAAAAATGAATAGCAAGGGAACTGTGTATAGTGTAATTCTGAGTTGGATTGAGGAAGGTCATATTATTGGCTAAATTGCAGAGTAAAATTAAAGACTTCTGTTTCACCATAAATTTTGTTTCCGGGACAACTATTTTAGAAATTCCCAATTGACGATGAAACTTCCCTCGTCTAGTTTCCTCAATTGCTGAAAAGCTCCGGGAGACAGTTTGACATCCTCCTCCTCACAGTCTTGGCACTTGTCTATCACGGCTACAATTACTTTTTTCCCACTCAAGGGATCAATTACTCTAAGAATCCCTTCACACATTGCATCCTGATTTGAGAGGGGATTCGTCCAGTGACTAAATCCCAAGGCAGCTACCGGAGAAGTGTCACTCACGTTGACCCCACAGGCAGTGTGTGAACTGGGTTCCCACCACCCCGCCTTCCCAAACACTAATGTCGAATTGAACAAAGCTATTAGTTTACGAAAATACGAAATAGAGAGAATACTGTGGACATCGGAACGATTTCTATTCATCATCCAGCTTACGTGCGTTTGTGACTGAGGCAAATAATAATAGAAGTAGTACTTGCAGCGTCTTCATTGTATCCCCCTGGAATGTATATCCATCAGAACCTGTAGTACAAATGTTGAGCGTATGAGCCTGTAAGTATAATCATTTTTTGAAATTAATGTCTATTCTCATTAACGAAATATCTAACGTAAATCTCCTCAAATGAGGAATGGACATTTAACGAGGTGGGGGGGGGGTCCACCAAGAGACGAATGAAGCCATTTTCATTTCCCGCGAAGCGTATTCACGAATAACACGGAACGTTTTTTTTTAAATACAGAATGGGGTATGCGACTTGCTGAAAATGTTTTTACTTTGAGCGGAATGATCATCGTTAGCGTTAGACCGAGCAAGGCGTTTTGATTGCTTCAGGTGTTGTGGATAATTCAATCTCTTTCGCCGTGGATCTACTTCTACTTGATGCTCTGCTGGTCCTTCAAGAATCATCATTTAATGGCCTCTTAATTTGAATTATTTCAGTATTTTGACTTCAATCGGTTTATTTGAAGAAAATTGCCGTCTGGGAGTTGGATTTTCAAGACAGACACCCATCCTTCACATTCCTTCTCCTTCTCGGGGTGACCATTCTCGGTTTCTTTTGTAGAAATAGTTTTGTTATTCAGATTCTAATTATTTACAAGTCGTTGCTCAGTTGACTCTAATTTATTTACAAAAACTATCCTAGGAAACATTCAATTAAATCTCAAAATTCTAGTTTTATGATTCAAGCAGTTACTCCTAAGACACTCATCCTATAATATATTTAAACAATCAGACATTGTCCATGGCAGCAAATCGTGCTCCCGCGTTGTCACAGACATGGATTGGAGGTCGCCTTAACTGCATCCGTCGCCTTCGTTTCCTCCTTTTCCGATGACTCCAGGCGCAGAGGGAAAGGAGACAAAAACTGCTAAAAGCAGAACCAATCCCAATTACCATAACAAGATTGATCTCCGTATCCAATCCACCTGGAACAGAAATATATGGCAACAATAAAAAAAAAACTTTCATTTCTAACACTTTCTTGCCCTTTACTTACAAAGATCTTCATCTGAAGTGTCAGGGGCGCACGGTGGCGTACAATTGCGGACGATGAGTCCGCAATTGTTTATGCCGTCACACTTCAATTTCTCAGGAACGCAGTGGGGATTCTTCTCACATTTTATGTAGTTGGGAGGGCAGGAAGATGCAAGGGAGAACCGCTCCTGAACCTCAGTCCAAGTGGCATAGAATCCCTCGTTACCCACGGCCTTATGAGCAGTGATGAATCTAACCAATCACAGAATGGAATTTTGAATTTGTTTCAACTTTAAAAATTAGTATAACGCGTAGATGAAAAAAACTTACGTCACGCGCATGACATTTTTAACTGAGACAAACTGAAGTTGTGAGGCCAAGAGAGTTTCACCACAAAGTTCTTGCGGAAGCCCATCTGGGTCAACCCAAAGGCGGACTGCAGCAGAAGGACATCCACGGGCTGCAATTAAACAAAAAAGTCAGACGCAGCAATTTTTTGAAGTCAAATTCAAACCGTTCTGACTAAAGTTAGCGTTCTTACTGCCTGGGTCTCCTTCGATTGTGAATTTATTAAAGTACATGAAGACCCTGTGCCCTGGGCGAACTGCTAGGAACCAGTTGCAGCGATTACTCCCTTCTTTGTTCCGTGGCGGTTCGTATTTGTTTGGCCAACCTGGAGACGTCAAGATGCCCGTATCCTTTTGCGAAAAGTTCTGCCCACACTCTACAACAAACAAAAACTGTAACTGTGCTAAGAATTCAAAATAAAATTTACTTCCTTGGCTGTGACCTTACCGCCAAAGATGGAAGTCGCTGTAAAGAACATGTATCTCGCCTTGAACCCACTGAATACACCCTATATCACAAAGTACAACCAAACGCCCGCGAATCAACATTTTTACTATAAAACTATTTTATAAGAAAAGTGTTTTCTCTCCCTTACTTCGTGGTCCGTGTGAAGGACAATCTTGACGGCGTCCGCCTCTTCATGGGATTCAACAGGGCCTGGGCCGGTTTGATTGCAGTAGCGTCCTATAAGTCGATCTGGTCGCCCCTTGAATACATTGTAGATCTCCACCCAGTCTTGACTGCACAGATCTTCACCATATGCTCCCCTGTGCTCATGATAAGTAAAATAGAAACCAGGTGAGCATACTCCAATGCGCACGGGCGTGTGAAAGAACTGCGCTTGCTCAAGAGCTTACCCAGTATGATTTACCGGAAGGTCAGATCTTACTTTGAAATGATCAAAGACGATTCTGACTTGCTCGTGACTCTCTTCTGCATGGAAGACATAGACGCAGTTTAGGTCCGAAGGATAATTGGATGGAAATCGAGGTGAATTGAACTCCCCTCTCTTGTCTGAGCCTGAAGAGTAGGAAAATGCGCATGTGCCGTCCGGTGCAGGCGTCCCAGGGACTCTGTATTCTGGAAATGTTAAATGCAATAATAAACTTAATTAATTCAGAATTTGCATTCGAGTATAAGTTGCAAACTGTTCGTTTCCAGTTAAACCTGTTTCAAAGGCGTAGTTTGCCTTAAATCCCGAGCCCTGCGTCTCGCCACTGCTGAAAATCAGGACCACCCGCGGCCCATCCGAGGCCACCTCATGCGGGACTTCCTTCCCACAGAATTCATAGTCGTGCTTATCATAAGACTGAGTTAGCTCTTGACCTTTGACGTAAATCTTCAAGTATCCGTCGCCACATCTGTCCGAGAAGAATACGTAAATAAAGAATGCCTTAAGAATTCCATTTTCGACTACGTGCCCGCTGCCAATGGTACCTGTTTGGTTGTTTCTCAGTTGCCTGTAAAGAAGTCGTGACTTCCTCTTCACTGTGTGTGGTTGACGGGACATCAAACTTGTGGAACGAGATTCGGACGCGTTCCAAATTCTGTGGATCCTGAACCCCGTAGATAAAGTAGCGGCAGTAGATCTTGGGAAGATATGGAAAAGGGTAGTTTGGGGAATAGACAGCACCGGAGCTAGAAAATACAACATACCGATCAATATGAGCTCAAAAGCACGCATAGCTGCCCAATCAAATTATCTTTGTCCGTGTTACCTGTTCGTTGATCCTTTCCCTTGGCTCAGAATCCTTTGATCGCATTCTGTGCCTCGTATGTGTTCTCCGGCATTCTTTGTAATAAAGTCTACAGTGGGAATTGAGCAAAGAAAGAAAAAAAACTTTTCATATCGAAATTGTGAGTTAGCTTTTGTGATACTCTGGGGGTTCTTTGTGGAATTTGCCACTCATGTTTCATCTATCATTACCTAATTTAACAAAGCTTTCAGAGAATTCCCAAACTGCCAAGAATCCCCTATTCTGGGTTTCCAGCGTCCTCTCGTTCGTTGTAAAGTTTAGTAAAAGAAGATGCTGGGAGGAGTAAACAACCAAATTCCTAGAAACCAATCAGAATCAAACATGTACAGTTGAATCTCTCCATTCCGGCCGTGTTTGGTTTATCCTTGGCTGTTTATGTTGCATTTTCATACCTGTACTGCCCGCAGTAGGTACCAATGATTGGAGCGGTGGATTCCAGCCCATCATACACTTTGACGTCGTCAAACGGGCAGCTAACAGGGAAATGACAAAGTAGGGCTCAGACTCAGACATTCAGCAAGAGTAGGCAATTTTGGTGAATTCAAGACTGTCTTTTTCTTTTCTTGTAAGAACTTACTGTGCTCCGCCAGCAAAAATGTCGAAATCTCGAAACTCGATCCTGATTCGTTGTCCAGGCGTGCCAATGAACTTGTAGGAACACGAGAGATCTTTGGGATAGACGCCGGGATACGTTGGAGACAGGAGTTCCCCACTTCGTTTCGATGTTCCAAGGATACTAAAACTGCAAAGTGTTCTTGGGACAGGCGTTCCCATCACGTAGCGTTCTACCAGAACAAAACCAAAAATGCACATCAGAATCAGGAATTGTATAATCTTTGATTTTCGCATAAATTATTGCTTACCTTCTTTGATAAAAGTGTAAATTCCTTGGAATCGGATATTGTCCCCCTCTTCTGAACTATTCTTGTCGGAATAGAATCCAATGGCAATGCCGCCGTAGAGTGAGATCCGAGTGCGCGGTGGAATATGCCCGCAATATCTACCAGCAAATGGCGTCGAAATCAACTCACTCACATCAGTCCCGTCCACTTCCGTGTACATATCCACCCATTCGTGAGCACATCTATATAACGAAAAAGGAAAACGATAACAAAACTTATCATCATATATTCACCATCCAACTTTCTCATCTCAAATCTTCACTTCCTTTCCACTTCACCACAATTTTGGATTTTGAAAGTGGACTTACTCCGGTGGGATTCCCCGAACGTCGAATGACGTAAATGTAACTTGAACTCTTTCTCCGGGACGCGGGACAAAAGTGTAGACACACTGGACAGACGTGCCATCAACCTTAGGAGCCTCAAAAGTCCCATTCGTAGGTCCGCCCACCACGGACACAAACACACGGTCACATTCTACAAGAACCAAGATCCAATCGCATATAAACAACTTGCTTGAAACCTGCATATCTCAACGTAATTACTTTAGTTGACCCACCTTTGAACTCATCCGCCTCATCTGGAGAGACTGAATTGGACAAAAGGGAATCCGTCAAGGCCCTCCGATCCTTGGATAACGACAACAGAGGGGGAGAAGAGGAACTGAGCGGCACTCCTGCAAATCGTTAAGTCCAAAATTGTTAGAATAAATTAAAGGTCAAAAAATGAAACTTGAGTCTAACCTGAGACATTTCCAGGTGCCAGTTCCACCCCAAGCCCAACCTTTTCTCCACCGATGAGTCCCGGAAGGAGAATCCATGTTGCCAGAAAGAATTGGTTCAATCCGTTTTTTAACCAAAAGTTAAAGAGCATCTTCCCATTCTCCAATCCACACGCCCGCACTTCCTCAACTCTCTCTCCCCACCAACTATCAACACATTTCACACACTTTTGAATTTTCTATTATGCCTCTCTGTCCTAACCGATGAGATCCACCTGCTAAGCTAAAAGTATCTGCCAAGGAAAACAGGAACATGAAGAAGGTGTGAGTTGTAGGCAGGTCGGTGGGTATGGAGGAAGCCCTGCTCTGCGACTGCTTTTGAAAAGGAGGAGTGATGGGAATTTGATTCCTTTGGTGTGGAGAAAGTCTTCTCCTGCTGGACTGGCAAGTTTTAGTTTTGGACTCTACTCAAGTGTGCTTTCTCTTCTTCCATGACATGCTGATGATCTCCTCTGCGGAAGACTTCCTCCGATCCATCCACTTCCTCCTCCAGGAGGAGATCGATACTTTCCCCCTGTAAACAATGTTTATAGAAGAGAAAGTCTTACATGAATGGAACGAAAAGGAAATAGTCTCAGCATACCCCACCCAGAATTTAATGCAAACACTAATAGGGTAACACAGGTTGGTGTCTTAAGAATTAATCAATGTATTTTAATAGTTCTAGTCCCTTAATAGCTTCGTTTGGGTGTTGAACTAATTCCCCCTTTACTGCCCAATTCTACTAACAACTATGGTCCGTTTGAGGAAGATATGGGCCGGGAAAGCATAATATTGAGGCCACCCCATGCATTTAGATAGTGAGGCCTGGTTTCCCAGCCCATATTTTCCTCAAAAACTCTATAACAACAGTCTACTCTCAAGGAAGAAATTGGGGAAGAAAGAATTCGAAATTAATAAAAT
>Ga0194135_10002178_pt1 | contig 11862 bp, 13 predicted proteins | sample LitLau_LLRF_2013_FD_134024 | JGI IMG/M metagenome (GOLD analysis project Ga0194135, IMG submission 134024) | Freshwater sediment microbial communities in response to fracking from North America - Little Laurel Run_MetaG_LLRF_2013 (version 2) | ecosystem: Environmental > Aquatic > Freshwater >... | reverse complement strand
ATGTGATAGTTGTACAGGAGTTGGAGGTGGTCCAGATTCATCAACGTCTGATTGACCTGCTCCGGATGCTCGATTACCCATATTTCCAACGCTTGTTTGCGCTTCTCCAGTAGTAGGTAGCTATCAAAGTAAAAGATAAACTTTAAATACAACTTGTAATTAACAGCTCAACTTATGACTACTTTAAATTCATTTAACTCCAGGCCTAAGCTAATTAACAAATTAAGTTAACAATGTAATGAACCTGTGGACTCAAACTTGACAGTACAAGACTGTCTAATGCTTTGTTAGGACTTAGAACGTCTTTCGAGATTCCGGAGCCTGCGAGACTCAAAGGAGACTTTTCTTTAGACGACCCACGACTACTTTGATCATCGTCTTCTGGTTTACAGTAAAACTTCGCACTGTTCTCTTTCCCAAAAGGAACATCTTTATCTTTATTGTTTCTAAATGTATGTAATAACTTCTTCATTTTCTCTTTAGTCCCCGCACACTCACTGTTCACTTATTATTTACTTGTCAAAACTATCTGAGACAATTAAACACGCGCCTATCGCTGACTACAAACTCATTACTGGCCAATTATTGTTTCGCACACTCTGCCAAGATAAGAAAATCACTCTTCTTTTACACTCTGTTCTTACAACTTGTGATAAGTATTCTCTCTATTACATCACAAAAATAAAATCATGATCGTCAGTTGGTCAGTTTAATTACAATTTGTAACTTCTTTTGTGAGTACAATTGGTATTTATCACGTCAACCTCGACTCTCGACAGTCACTACTGAGGACTTGTGGTTACTGATGTCTCACTCTTCAATACTTCCACTACGTAAGTTCCATCCGTTCCTATATCATATCACATATCGTGAAGCTGTATGTATGTCGTGTATTTTGTATTTAATAAAATAGCTGACGAGACTTCATATTCTCCCTACTCAAAAACACATTTACATACATATACTATTCTAAATTCTTTAGAGTGACACAAACAACACAACTAACTGCAATGTAAAAGCAGCACAGCAATTGTATTCGAAAACAGCTTATAATTCTTCTTGTTATCCTTCATTTACTTTCATAGTGCATGAGAAGCAGCAACAAACTAGAAACGGAGCCTCCTACCTACACGGCTTTACTGATGTATGCAAGTATATATTCAGTGAACCACAAAATAGTACACTTCACATGTTCACATCCACAAGGAAAAGTCGCTTTAATTCTCAGCCAATTTATCACGTTGAATATGAATTTAAGTAACAATAGCCAATGTATTTCTGAGAATTCAAGTCAGTTATTAATAGGGAACCAAACATACACACAAGCGTATTTGTATAGTATTTTAAAATTACTGCAATTCAAGTTGTAATAGTTTTGTGAGTTGTATTGAATCGGTGCTATGATATTTTAAAAGTATTGGAAGTGCATACAAGTACCACGGAAGACTAAACAATAAAACAGTTCGGGGTCGAAAGTCGAAGAGTAGAGTCAAAATTGTCACTTTCATTTGTAGCACGCGAATTTTCAATGAAGGTATGATTATAGTTGATATGGACAGCGTGTGTACAATGATGAACCAATGTGAGATTAAAAGTGCAAAATCCTATGATTGATTAAACGCTATAGAGAAATAATGTATGAAGAAGGAAGCAGAAGGTCGTCATCTCATGACCGACGACGCCGATGATACTTTCAGTACTTGAGATTATAGAGATGCACCTACTAAACAGTATACGCGCGATGCGCGAGTAACATACTGAGCGTTAGCTATTGAGAATTAAACATGTATAAAGTGTGGAGAGCGTAGAATATAGTAAACTGAAGGAAAGATCATCATCATCGTTGATGGTTGGATTTGAGATTCGCGAATTCTCAGTGCATAAATACGCTTTCGTATTCCATACTCACATTATTATTGGCACACATTCTTTCGTTAAATAAATACAACCACAAAACCCTTCGTTGAAGTTCGCTTTAAACTCTCTCGTTTATCGTGCTTGCATGCAAGCTCCATATCCATATCTTTCTGCCCGTATGCACTTCAACTTCCCTCAGACAGAAGCAACTTAACAACTATTAACGTAACAGCGAGTTATATACACAACACTTTGCTACGCTGAGAGGACTGAGGACCATCCACGGACTACATGAGGTCAATCTCAAGGATGTTCTCCTATTTTTGGCCACACATGTCCCCAATTCATTTCATACGAGAGCTCTTTTACGTATCCTCAGAGTAATCCTGACATTCCTTTCCTCGTCTTCGCTAAAATACTTACACGCTAATATCATCCATTACGCAACTTATGAAATAATCCATGTTTTCTAGACCGTGTCAAAAAAGTCAAGACAGAAGATGTAGAAGAGCAACTAGTACAATAAATTCTACAACAAATAATGAAATTCAATATCATCATAGCTAGGTCACCTTTCAGCTTTCAACATCAAACACAACACAAAACATCATGTCATTTTATGTCACACTCGTCGTTTAGTAATATTTTCGTAGTTTAAAATAGGATCTACAGACACTTTCCAAGTTTTCTTCAAATGAAATATTCTACAGCACCTACAGTGCTTGATATATTTAGAAAAACAATCACATTTCGGTCTACACACTTTAGTCTGCTTTACACGATTTTGCTAAGCTGTTTAATATTGAGACGAGAAGACGAAGGTCCAGTATCATCTTATTCTAAAATGTGATAAAATTTTCATTCAAGTAGTTAAAAGTTCGTCTCACCTTGAGTTTTTTATCCGAACTAGTCTTCTTTAGTTGACTTGGAGTCTTTCCACCTCCTTCGTTTATTAATTTCCCTTGGCTTAATTTCCTGAGGGGTGGGGGGAGCCATTTCCTATGATTCAGAGAAAACAAAACATTCCATTGATTATGTCATCCTTGAGTAGGGAAATGATGTCACTTCATTTTCATTCCATATTTTTGTTTTGATAGGAGGATAACACGATGACGAAGAGTCTCTGTATTTGTTTTTTGATCTCTTTAAATTCTACTCACCCACTGAAAACACGGCGTTTGGAGACTGGAGAACTACTCGTGACCGGGCCAGCCGTTGAAGTAGCTGTTCCTTCGCCTCCTTCTGCAAGAAAATCAGTAAAAAACGGACTTTAAAACTGGATGCGCACGCAAATATGTGTCAAGTGTAAGTGAGGCATCTGTAGCATAATAATACTAATTATGAATATTAACCACTTGTTATTTACGTGTGAAACACTGACCTAAGTTATGACTCTTAGTGCGTCTAAACACCCTATTCAAGTCTTTTTTGAGCGTGGATGTTGAAAACATACTACACTGCGTACAGTTTCCTAAGACCTTCATAATCGACACAATACTGATGACACTACAGTTACTCGTGGCACATTGATCATCAGTCGCCTTTCTCTCATAACTACGACCAATTGGACAATGAGACTAAAATGATATTTTTTCACACGATTCACAAATTTACCAGTTGAACTTGAAGCACCAAGTAACCACTATCAGCACCAACTATCACTCCGGCCTAACTGCCTATAGATGCAGATTATTCCATACGGAAGAGTTATGTAACAACACAACCAAAATGCAACAATATTTATAACATTTAACCAATATCGAGAGAGTACAATGAAACGATACGCTTTGAAGCTAGGACACTGAACAACTGACTCACATCTGGCCCAACTTCAACGAGTTAACAGAGAGTCAGTCAGCAACAACTTTTACAAGCGTGATTCCCATTGCTATACACATTATCTTCATGGGTCTTTTATACAACACCAATATTATATCGTTCCACCTCACTTAATCCTTAAAAAGAATTGCTGAACAAGTTTTATATCGAAACTGGACATCACTCTTACTCTCTGTCAGAATAATAGCTGAGATTTCAGAATTATGCAACCTCACGCTCACCAGTCGTATCTTTCACAACAATAAAATAATACTCTACACTACTTAAAACTCGGCTCTGTAGAACTTGTCTGCTATAACCGACTCATTGCATGTTAGACTTCTATTTTCTATTCTTATCACAAGAAGAAATGTCATTAAGATTGTCGGCCTAAGTTCCTGCACACACATTTGTTTTCCTTCTTCGGAATTATGGCATACAGATTCCTACATATGTAATACTATCAACTATGCCTTGATGTCTAGAACTATATTTAAGTCACGACAGGTGAGATGACACAAAATGAGATAAATGGGATTTAATATTCAAACTTCAAACTAAATGCAGATTCAGTCATGCAGGTTGCAAGAAATACAACCGAAATACTTGAAATTCAGACAATTTTGCATTTTTAAGCTCAATTACATCGGTCACAAAGTAACAGCAACACTGTACAGGTGAGTACAATTTTAGCTCTTCAAAATAATTATTAACGCGATAAAGAAAAAAAACGAGCCGACAACTACTTGAATATTTCAAATAAATAAATAGCTAGCCGACAAAATATACAATTTACTTTGGCGAATCTTGCTAGACTGGCATTCTGGCATACATAGATAACTTGTCAGCTTTGGATTGGAGCCACTTGATTATTATCTTTCTCGTCACCGGTCCATACCCATACGCACATGTTCAACGGTTAAATTAAATTGAATATGATACAGGTAGATAAGATCAGTGTGGCGAATATATTTCATCACACAATAATTAATCAGTGTTCAGTCTGATGGGCCTGATACATCGAGAAATGCATACTCACCGTCTTGAGTTTAAAAGAAAAGCAGTTATCAGTCCGAGGGCATGGATGACTTTGACAAAGAGGAGGTAGCAATGACATTTTTAGTTTTTAATTATGAAGAAGTATCTCAAGGTGATCTTGATAGGATAGTATCCATACAGAAGAGGAGAGACAAATAAGTTCTACGTATAGTTCGTATTCCTTCGTACACAAGTCTATCACTAGTTCTATCTCACTAATCAATCACATACACTTCTCTCTCCCAAAATGGACTCAAATAGATGAAGATTAGCCGTTTCTTAGTCTCATTATGTACCTCTTGTCTTGCATAGCAGTCCTGAAGATTTTAAGAGAAGAGCACGGAATTTCTTAAAACACTATTGTTAAAAGGCTTGTTCAAGAGAATAAAGTTCAATTAAACATTTAATGAAGAGGGGAAATGAAGAGGAGAAAGTAGAGGAACAGAAGAGGGTATACGGAGAAGTAGTACTGGTGGTCGAGATTACGGAGAATGTAGAGAGTCTGGGTGAAAACTTAGCTTCTGTCCTCTTGCTGATTCGAAGAGCTGGTGGCTGGCAATAGTGGCGCATGGCGATATGTGCAGCAGCATTACAAAATATTGAGAAGGCAAAGCAACAGACGGAGTGACAAAAGATTTTCTTTCCTTGGACCGACAGAGTCCGAAACTCGGAAAGTGATCCATCCGGGTCCTCGCGCAAACCAAGGAGAAAACCCTCCGAAAGGAACCCGACGAGAGACCACCAACTACCAACTACCATACACTCTACCACATGCTTTCTCAACGAGTGAAAGCAACTCTTCCATGCCAGGCACACGCTCTGCTTTCTCCTCAATAATGAAGTAGGTAAACTAATACATGTCCCTACCGTTGTTCGTTGTACTCTCGGCGGCTCCCCCAAGTCGTCCGTGTGGCACTTGCTTCAGGACGGAAAGTGGTACGAGCCCTTCAGCTCCAGGCTGCTCCGGCGTCCCACCCAACATTCGAACCAAACACATCGTCTCTCCTATTTCCACTACTTCAACCTGCTGACCTTTGTGCACCGTCAGCTCTTTTGACCCCGTTACCCCGCTTCCAATGAAGTCCGATACGACCCATGTTACTTCCACGGAGCTCTGTAAAAAGGAAAAAAATTGATTGAACCTTCTGCAAATTCCTATATTCGGATTTAAGATTGTCTTCTTAAATGCTCGATAGGAACGAAAATATGTTGATGCGTTTCTAATTAGCTATGTTTGTTTAATAATTCCTCCTATGATTTTAAACCGTTTTTCACCTCAATATGACTGGACAAACTGACTGGACTATCTATAGTGTGCTGTCTAGTAAAATGTTGGGCCGAAAAGGACGTCTGACGAAACCATGGGAGGGAAATCTTTCGTCCACTGGACTTCTGACGACCACTCCCCTCTGTGCCAGCACCCCGCTTCCACATCACATTGCACAACAAGCACTATCTGATTAGGACCTGCCTATTTAGTAGTGCTTGTCAAGTAGCGTGCCTCTCTCTCTCGCTTCACTTTCCCTTTCTAACTCACAAGTACTCCTGAGATGTTCTTCTGCTGGGGTTCCTCAAGGTGAAGGTGGATAGGAACTAAAAATGATGATACTAGAACACCCTCGTCTTGCCTGGTTGTCTGCCTGGCTTCATGCTTTCATACTAGGAACGGAAGGATCTACCCGGATAATCCTATCCATCTTTACTTATACTCCGCGCAGCCTCCATCCCCATCAAATTTCATGTACAGAGTGTACACTATATCTTCTCTCTCGTTTACCCACTTCTGAACTTCTGGAAAAGACCTACTGACTTATATACTTTTTCTTTCCCATTCCCTTGAGACTGATTCCTTTTACGGCCCAATTTTAAATCTCATACATACTACCATAAAATTGGAACTATTTCTTTCGTTCACGTCGTTCAGCGTGTGAGATTGGTATGTGTTCTACTTCTCAGCTAGTTTCTTACTTTACTCAAAGCAGCTATGTGTGAAAGGTTCAAGTTCACTTACTCTATCTGACTCTTGATTAGAGCCGTAAGAAGCTTCTGAGGCTCGGTCATTCATGTCAAAGCACTCATCTGCAGATCCCAACTCCTCCAAATCCCTGCAATACCCATAAAAGAAAATGGCTTAACACTTGCTGTACATTTCACCCTTTATCACAATTTACAATTCGAATAGAAAAAGGGATGTAACCAAGTACAAGCAGAAGGGGCTAAGGTGTGCACAGAAACTAGCCAATTCAGTTTAGAGTACAAAAACTATAAAGCCTATAACCTGCTGGATCGATGACTCCCAGATTCGGATTTCGATGGACTCCTTGGAGCATTCAGTCTTAAAGCAGTATTGAAGTAGGTTTCTTGAATAACTTCACGCAGCTTCTTCACCCATTGTTTCTTCCCATCAGTAGTTGTAGCCTTATCAGTTTTAATTAACACCATATTAAGAAATCGATCAATATATATGCTTAACGCACAAACTTAAAAGAAGTTAATACCTTGATCACGATCTTGTAATCTGATATTGGACTCCTTCCCGTCCATACAGCGAACTTGCATTCATCTCCTTCTATACACTCTGTAACTCCTAAGTCAGATGTCTACAGGAATAAGAAAAAATAACATGAGAATTTAAATATTAATCATACTACTTCTTAACTGAAATGTAGAAGACTTACGAGCAACTTATTTTTGTAGATATATTTAGCTTTGTTCCCACTAGAATCTTTTACTTCCTTGCTAAAAAGAAGGTACTGTTCAAACAGGAAAACATGCCGCTCGCGAGCCTTTCGTATTATTTGCTTAGGATCCCAAACTTGAAAATTTTCTTGTAGAATAACTTCCCCTAATTTGTCCAAAGGAATGTCACAGCCTTCAAGCAAACTTAAATGCATCGCGTCATTTGCTTTCTTCGGAACATTCAGCATAACTTCAAGACCATCTTTGATTTCTCCTTGTCCTTCATCACAACAAGATAGTAAGTCTTTGAGTAAAAGCTGGTACTTAGTAATTCTCTGAACAGGTTTTATCAAATAGGCCGGAATGGGGTGTTCAATATTGTGAGACTTTTGAATTCCGTCAAAGAAGTTTCCTCCAGCAGTCGTCATCAGCAGAGTAGTAGATTCAGGTTTATTTTTGCAGTACTGGACATACATGTCGAACTTGTGTGCCCACGTTACAAAACAATGACCGATGTCTTCAGGCATAGATTCGTACTTTTCTAGTTCCTTCAGAAAAATGTCTTTGTGAAAGTCGTGAATTTCTTCGATGTTCCCGAAAATAACCTTTTCTTTTCCTTTAATTCCTAACGGAAGTGTATTCACATTGTCACTTTGACGCATATCTTGCAAGTACAAGTCAATACAAACTTGTAAATCTTTAACATATGATCGTTCCGTTTGAAGTAGCTCACTCATGATGAAACTGCAATAATAAAATATCTTATTAACTCAGATGATTCTATGGAATATGCGGCAACTTCTTTATTGCCTTCACTTACTCTCTACGCCTCTTTCTTTTCCACTGTTCTTCATTGAGGCCCTTAGCTGCTTCTACATCCCTTGGAACCTTGTTTTCAAGACTTGGATCTGAATTTCTGTCGAGTGATAACCCGTCGTTGGTTTTGATTCCGAGAGCTCCTTCAAGATCGCATCGGTATTTGTCCATGCGAGAACTAAAATCCTTGTACCGATTGTCAACTGCAGCCACCCATTGCTTTATGTCATTTGCATGCAGGTGGCCTTTCTCAACGAGACTGTCAGCTAATTGGATGAGAAGTTTCACTCTCTCACGAGTTTCCTGTATTGATAATTTATTTTAGTACAAAAACATCAACGGACAAGCTGCTGAAAGAATCCCAATGAATAGTGTACCTTAGCCGAAGCCTTGAAATCATTGTTCTCGCAGAGTAAGGCTTCAGTCTCCTCCCTGGTTCCTCCCACATGGGTGTGGGTTGAAAGATAGAGATCACCCGTGTCATGAATCCAATCCAAAGTTTGTTTAGCAGATCTAAAACAATAATACCCGGGTATGAGAAGAAACTAAGTTGCAAAAGTACCGGGACTTCTTAAGACCCAATGGTAGCACTTGACGACAAGGACACAAGTAGGGATTATCGTGCGCATCTCACAGTATACTTACCCTTCAAACATCACATACTGAAGACACTGATCCAAATGTTTCTTCCGACTAGTCCAATACTGCATCACTCGGTTTTCCTGAGTTAAGAGCTTGTCTAGGATAGCTAGATAGGTACAAGATACATCTTATGTAAATGTGAATAATTCTAATTCTACTTTTATAGCCCGTATTACAAACGTAGTACTCTGACAGTTCTCCCATGTACTATTATTCTACATACATACCTTTCACTCGAGCTTCAGGTGAGATCTCAAACTGGTACGGGTATGCAACTCGGTTACAAATCTTGAGAAAATTCCGAGCTGTGTGTCTTGCATGAGTACAGGCTTTTAGAAATGCTTCTTTCTGTTCTTGGTGCTTATTTGACAATGTAGTCAGGAGAGCTCCTTTGTCTACACTTAAACCCGAATTTGAGGGGGTGCCGTCCGCCCCTCCCCCTGTTGTTGTTAAGGAAGTACAGAAGTCTTCTTCTCGTTTGTACTCTTTTTCAAGACTATCCAGAACTGAGCAAACCTACATTTTTTTCAAAATTGATGTTAATATTTTCGAATTTTTTATGCCAATGCAGTATAGTGTCAAGTACTTTTTTTTAGTAATGAAAACTTGCCTGTTCTGCAGTTTTGTAAAAGCTCAAGGCATTATTGAACAATTTGTGGCGCTCATCCGCAGAAGCCACAAGTTGATGCCACCGGGAAGACACTTCGTCTGATATCTTTTTGATTCCCAAACTATCAAAGTGATTTCCTCCAATCAATGCCTCCGCTTTGAGATTCACTTGAACTGCAAAGTTATGGGTTTTCTCAAGAGCCACTTGAAACTTTTCGTGATCTTTCTTCATCTGTTCTGCTTCGCTCAGAGAGCTTGGTATGGTAAAGCTTGCACTAAGCATAGTCTCCCCATTCCGAATCCAATTTGCCACCTATACATAATAAGTGTAATACATAATACCGCATCTCCAACATTATTAGTAGCTATGTCTTCATCATAGTTAATCCAAAACGAATAATATGTTTGAAAGAGAGATTATACAATAAAATTAGAGTCATGGTTCTTCGACTTTTTCCTTTCTAATCTCGCTCAAGCAAATCCACACCCACCACCTTTAGTACTACAAATCTTCCTCATCTATCTTTTTCTTAACTCCATTAGTGTTACTAGTCGTAACTTAATACATCATTTACTGAAGACAAGGCTCATTATTACAAGAAAGACTAAAATACAAGAGATATGCTTTCTGCCTCATTATGCCCACACCACCCTGAAGACGATTCCTATTGTAGAGATTCATTTGCATCAAATATAGCCTAATGTATTTCCCCTCCGTTTAACTTGTTCTATGCATTAACCAGCTAACGAGGTACTCACATTCATTATCACATCACCCTAGTAAAAGTCGGGTATGACGGGGCAATGAGAGATTTTTTTACCTGATTCGCATCATTTTGTAACTGCTGCTTCTGAATCAACTGTTGAAGTCTTATCCGTTTGAGATCGCATACTTCCACGAAGTCCAGCTCCTTCTCTCCAACATACTCAAGAAGTACTTGAACACGAGTCCCAGCACTTATCTGACCACTTGCCATCAAATTGACACCAGAGCGTTCAAGCATCTTCAACATTAAGGAGCAAGTTGTACATCAAGAGGCTCGAATTGCATTTTATAATATACACGAATAGGAAAACTTACTTGACCCAATTCTTGACCTCTCTGAATTGTTTGGAAGACTGAGTTTTGTATTCTTTGAATATTCTCATTATGTACTCTCAAGAGTTGTTCATAATGAGCAACAGATTCTGAGTTTATGTCTCCTGCTGAACCGCTTCGAGTTATATCCTCACTCCCTACTTTTTCTCCTAAATGATCCAACTGTGAGGCAATCTGTATTTAAATTAGACACTAAGTTAATACCACCCCTTTGATGAATTTCTCAATCTCTTCACAACAATGAGAAATCTTTTCAATTCACAAACCTCCAGTGCATCCCTTTCAAATAGTCGCAATTGAAGACACAAATCCAACTTGATTTTTCTACTTTCCCATATTTCTTCAAGTTCTACTCTCTGCTTCTCAAGCGTTCTCATTGCAGCTTCAAGAGCTTCGAAGGAACCGGTGTTATCTGTATCCATTGTAAGTCCACTTGTTCCGAGGTCCTGAAGAAGTCTCCGTCCTTCCGTCTCAGTGCTCAGCAGAAACTGAAGTGCAACTTCTCTTTGCTGCTCCCAGCTCTCTATTGTCCTCTGCGTCAATTCTAAGTTTTCTGGAGCTTCCGTCACACTTGCTTCCTTACTGAACTTCTCAACCCATCCACTTATCTATTATGCAAATTATTTAATCATCATTTACACGCTTTGACATGCCATTCGACAGGGCCCATAGCTATGCTTTGACATTTAAGTTTGTTTGTGACTTCTCTAACTACGTACACAACAGAATCGCAAATCGCATCTGACAACTAAAGTATGCGCTACAGCGCTACGAGCATTGCAGTCTTTCTTCAAACCTGATAAGTATAATTATAATCGTGCCTGCATTGCGAATTTATCTGGTGCGATACTGTAAACAGTGTAGCTATCTAGCTATTGAGCATCATCACATACAGCCTATGCGCTTCCTCGAAACACTTATTTCACTTCAGATTTAGCTACAAACGATCGTTTCAAATGTCACCCACTGATCTTCTCCACTTTGTTTTCCGATCTTGAATGCACTAATGCTTCGTTTCTAACTAACCTTTACGAAATGCCAACACTATACCCCACGGTGTCCTCATTCAACCTTTTTGCTCGTCATTCTTTCGCTTGTTTTCTACACATTCTTATATTCTTAATCTACTATGTTTCTGAACTTATTGCGAAGACTTCTCTTGTGTTCCAGCTAGCGTTAAGTAATGTCTTAAATCTTTTAGGGTGACAGTTATTTTCATTTTAAGATCTCCATGTTTAGATGCGTCAAAAAGGAATTAAGTTGGATTCTAACTACAAAATATTTTGCATTAAATAAAGAGAATT
>Ga0194135_10002177_pt1 | contig 11865 bp, 16 predicted proteins | sample LitLau_LLRF_2013_FD_134024 | JGI IMG/M metagenome (GOLD analysis project Ga0194135, IMG submission 134024) | Freshwater sediment microbial communities in response to fracking from North America - Little Laurel Run_MetaG_LLRF_2013 (version 2) | ecosystem: Environmental > Aquatic > Freshwater >... | reverse complement strand
TGAAAATAACAATTAACCATTACATATAAAGTATAAAGTTAGCTTCATTTCAACCCCGTAACAAACGATTAGACCACGCTACAACCTACAACCAAATTTAATAGATCTAACTTTTATCTAACCTCGTGGTGGTGATGATGATGATTCGACTGTACGATTGATTCGACACTCGACTTAACTATATTTTGAAGTTGCTAACCTGTACTTGAACCGGTGAAATTGCCAACTACAACGGAGTAAATCTAGGATTTTTAACCAGCATAAAAAGATTTGGGGATTTGGGAGCTAGAATATTTTTAAAAATACGTTTTGTGGTGTGTTGTTGTTGTTGAGCTCGTCTTCTGATGAACACGAGAGCACGACTGACTCGGAGGCTGCGGAAAGAAATGTCCAAAGCTCGTGCCTTTCCCGCTCGCCTTTCCTTTCTTTGTTCCCAACTCTGTCCGAAGAACCACCACCACCACCCTCACGCAATTCCGTCTCAACATGGTCTCAACAAACACATGCACGGGAATGCAACGCTAGTCCTTCCGTGTAAAAGGATCCGGAATAGTAATAATTAGTAATAATAATTACAATGTTACACCTTATTTAATGTAAACTGTATTTATTAAACATCATCGCTGTTTAGCTTCGTCTTACATGCAGTAATAAATATATAATGATGTATAGGAGGACAATTTTTGCCAGAGATATGTCAATCTGTGCGTCTCACTCAGTCAGGTTTTAATATATTACAAAATTATACAAGGACGACTGTCAGGGACAGAAAGAGGGATATGGAATGGTTTTTAGTCTCTCTTTAATGAAGATGTGTTTTAATTTTTCTTGCAATGGGTCCAATTCTTGCTAGTGAACCCGATTTCCTTGATTCTAAAGTTCGGTCCCATTGATGATGGTAGAGAAGAGTCAAGGAAGAGCTTTGCTTTTGTGAAGATTTCATGTGGCTTTAGACTCCAGTTGAAAGTCAAGCGAGTTCGAATACTCTCTTCTTCAGGTTGAAAACTGTTAATGTTTCGGTAATATTTTATTTCGAAAATGATTGAGTTTGTTTCCCTCGAATGTCTGTCTCTTTCTTCTTTAAGTCGACAGATGATGTCCTTACTAAGATTTTTCAAGTCTGAATTCAAATTTTCTGTTAAAAAATAAAATAATAAAATAATTGTAAATTATTGAACTGACATTAGTATTGTTATCGGTGTTAATATCATTAACACAACTTAATCCTATTACTATTGTTATCACAGTCAGTAGTATCAGAAACATGAATAACTCAAATATTGCAATTGGAAATCCTGAACTAACTTACGCTGATGACGACTCTCCTTTGATCGGAAAATCCTCATCCTCATGATTATCCACTTTAAGAACTGTATGACAATATTCTTTAACGTTCTGTACCATGTTTTTCTAATTATATTGGAATGCGTGTTATTCTCCACACCGTAAGTCTTTCTACATGAAACTGAGTTAGTGGTCACTTTTGGAATGACTTCGGAATCATCAAATCCAACTAGTATCCTTAAAATCTTATCGACTTCTTCATCATGAAAGTTCTGTCTGAGTTCTTCTTCTGATATTTCGTTTAATTCTTTCATTGACGAGATTCCAAATTGGGTATTGATAGCCTCTCCCAATCCACTTTTAAGGCCAGGAACATCCTTAAATTGCTTTTCGAGTATTAACGTTTCAAAGTTGTCAGGTAAAATAGAGCTGATTCCGTTTGGCTTGTTTTCTGAGGATGCCAGTTTTGCTCGAAACTTATTCGTTGAGATTCCAGCAGATGCGGACATTTTTGTTTGCCTGTAGATTTCATTACACATTCGTTTCATAAGAACTTCTCCATAAAGTACTCGGACAGTCAGTTTAAACCCCCGAACTCTGTTCCAGGCTTGGTACAAAAGTATTACAGTAAAAAAAAGCGTCAGGGTTGTGTCGTTGATGATCTCAATACAAAAGTAAAGAAAAAAAAGTGCAGTTAGGAAGAAAAAGACGATATGTTGAACAAAGAAGGCTGTAAACTTCCAGGTGTAATCAGTATGAAAGAAATTTCTAAGTGAAACCAAATTATTGTTGACTTCAGAGGTCATGTCGACGTAAAACTCATCACTAGGACTGTACTGAAGAATCATATTGTCATATTTCTTGCATTGGGACTCCACAACTTTAAGAACTTCATCTGCGGCTGAGCGAAGCTTGTAACTGTCGGGTTTCCCATTCACCCTTGGAATTTGGAGTACATGAAGACGGTGGCGTTTAGTTTTACTACATTTCCTGATTGCATCGTGAACAGTGTCTGACCGACTCACACCAAGAGCTTTCGCTTCATAGTTAACAGAGACTATTCTGAAAGGTTAGCACAAACAGGGTTAACTATATTAGTTTAGTTAAAAAACCATAAATAGCAAATCGTATTAAAGATGTGAAGCGTTAGTTATTATGACAAACCGAGTAGGACTGTTTGCGACCACACACGGCTTCTTCAAAGTTTCAGGCTTATCACGTTGGTAAATCTGACATTCAAAGCAGTCCATGTCCAACAAACCAATAATTCTTCCGTTGTTTTCGTCGTGTGACATTGCAACGAGTGCAGAGATTTAAGTGGAAGTAAAGTACACTGGACAAATCACTTACGAACAATATTGGTTCTTTGCTATCTTTACACTCTGAATACCTAGTATAATTGATGGTGCATTGTTTATTTATGCTGCTGAGTGAGCTATGCCTACTCCAATTCTGAACATTCCCAGTTCTGCTGCTGTCTTAAGAAATGCAGCTTTCCTTGTCTGCTACCGACTATCAATTGCAGATTGCAGTGCACTGCATCTCCAGTCTCACTCACTAGTCACTAGCGATATGTGGACTAACCAACCTACTTTTAATTCTGAAGATATACTCCAATCCAATGGCACCACAGAAAACTATCCACGAATTACATGCGTGCCATATTGATGCGCTGCAAAAGACTAATTATAAGGGTGCCGTCAATATCGATTCATCATTAATGAACGTGTGAACACTGGCAAGTAGTACGAAAAACCACGATGAAGTTAATGAAACAAGCACCTTACAATGAAGCATATTCTTAACGAAGCAAATCTACAAATAATATTAATCCATTCACAATTGCAATATGCTTTTAAACCACATTTATTATGTAATACAATATTGTAATACAATTTTAACAACAATTAATTTTGATTTGATTGACCTAAGATGTCCGATAGGTGCTCCGCTCAGATCACTTAGACCTATTGCAGAAGCCAACTTGTACTCAGTTTAGCACAAATGGACTCAGCTAGCTGTATGCTTAATTAATTTGATTACCCATAACCAGAAACAATTAGTTTAGAAAAGTGGAAAATTAAGAAAAACTTCTGCTTACATTATACGCAAACTCAGTCAAACACATAAAAACAAATTGCTTGATGCAATTGTTGATTTGGGCACTTTTGAATTAGCAAGTAGCAAGTAACTGGACAATTTTGAATATAGTGACGATATTACAATATGATATTTGATTACTTGATTACTAAGAGCGAGCACCCATAGGTTCCATTAATTACTACTGAGTTCACACAATTAATTTACGACACGGGTACTGATTGCATCAACATTTCTAGTTGGCTGACTACATTTTAGGAAATGGATTATCATCACAGTTAACAACTCTGTAAGAAAACACTTCCTAGTGAATATATGTACTAGTTTGGAAATACTTAAGAAGTTTGAGGTAACGACGAGATTCTGTGACTATTTCAAGAAAGCTAAGTAAGACTCAGTCTAACCTAACCAACTCTAATTATCCATAACTAACTTAACATTAATAGATCAGTCATCATATTATGAACGAGATTACAGATCTAAAACGGAGCAGGGTAGTAGACATTCCGGGGAACAGGGTGTTCGTCCTCAACAGGATCTACAAATTCCACTCCTCTGAGGATTTGAAACACATCAGCAGAATATCTCTCTTTGTGATGCTTCATTCGATTCAACGGTTTCAGTGCTGTAAGCTGATCCCACATATGCGGAGTACGTGGCCACAGTTCTTCGTGACAAGGCTGCCTTTTCTTATGCAGTAAACTAAAACACAATATCCCGATACACATTATTTGCGACATTCTTGAAGTCAGTTTAAGTTAACTTAAAGTATACTTAAATACTTACGCCATGAACTCCTGCCGAACCTTGGCCCTTAAGTTTTCGATCTCTTTGCTTCCAACAGTAGAATCTCGGAGGATTGTATTCATAGCCAGTCTTACAGAATTCACGGCCTTCACGTCGTCATTGTCGATAAGTGTATCAAATACCAACTCCATATCATGATCTGGATAAACAGCCAGCCCAGTATCTGGATCCAATCCTAATCCACTTAGACATCCTGTGTAGTAAGTTTGCATGTCATCAATTCTAAATTCTAACTGAGGACAGAATGTCATCACTAGCAATGCTGTCAGTCCAGGAATAGCGGGCATTAGGGTAGTATCTCTGTAGTTAAATCATAATCAGAACAAACTATTACTTTGCTGAAATGCTCATCAAATTATTTAGTCCAGTAGGCTTACTTACCTAGCCAGTATATTTCCCGAACGATGAGCAATTCCAACAGCAGCAGCGACAAGTAATCTTTCGCACGGGTTAGAGGTAAAAGGATCTGGGTCTAGAGCAACGCAATTTACACTGTTTCCTTCTACTATGACTTGTTTCATGTGCGCACTTCTACACTGGGAGCTAAACGTCATTTCAAGGGGACTTAGTGGCCCCCGCAGGCTTGTAAAATGTCCTTCGTCTGGTTGAACGACGGGAGGATCAACAGATTTTACATACAGCCAACCTACATCTTGATTAACATCGATCGCCTCGATGGTTCTAGCGTCATACCGCTGCAACCTCCATATGCTACGAGAATCATGATTTACCTACAATGAAGGAATCCACATGTAGAGCAACTTGAGAAATTTAACATGGTTATAAAAAACATTTATTACCTGAGACGATTTGGGCTCTTCGGCTTCTTCTGCGTTACCAGTTGCAATCATTTCTTGATTTACACTCATTTTGGTTTTCTTACTGACAAGTTGTCCAACCACCACGCCTGACACAACGGAATATATCTGCGATGTCAGGAAACCAACACATGAGTTTGAATGGTATTTTCAGATTATTTAAAATTAGTTAGAAACAAAAGCGAGATTACGTCCAAAGTAAAAATGTTACTGGCTTCTTTTAACAATTCCTCAAACTTCGCTTTGGATTCTTGCGACCATACTCCACCACTCATAACAGATGGCTTAATTCCTTCCAATCGTACTTGTAGTGCTCGGGCTGGAATTTCGTGAATTTTACTCTCTATCATTTTTTGGGTGAGATCAAACACATGTCCCGGAGTGCGCCAGTGTCTCGAACCGACATCGATAAGGAAAACTAGAAATTCCGAAGTCTTTCGTTTGGTCTCATCAGCTCTACGGACGACTTCTACCCTACCACGGTGATATTTTCCTGCATTCTGAATAATCACCAGTCTCCCAATGTCAATCAAATTTTCTGATAGAGGTTTCAAACCACCTTCATCAACAATCAATGCATTCTGCAATTTTTTCACCACTAGGCTCTCAACGTCATTTTGTTCAATAACCCAAATTTCAGCAGGATTTTCAACCTAACAAAAAAAATATCAGGTAAGCATGAATAAAAGGAATTGACCAAGGACATATCTCTTACATGGCAGACTAAACAGTCAAACGAGTGCACTCTAATACTTGGTAATTTCGGAGGCATTGGTCCGTACCCCAAGCTCTCGCTTTCAAGCTTAGTAAGGGCTTTTTCCAGTTCCTTGTCAGACTGGACACGACTAAACAAAGACATTTATTATCGCGTTAAATGGTTCAACTGATTTGAATTGGAACATTAAATTCTGAATGCAAGTCTCACCCGAGAACATAAAAACTTATTTTTTGATCTCGTAAATGTCTCAATTTAATAGATCGGTATACACCACGGCATATGGGGCCAATTTTGTCCCCTCTTGGATCAAAACTCGCAAAGACCTTAGAACCCGAGAATCTCATTCGAGGGGCCGATATATTACTGGTAAGAGGAGCAGCGATGATCTTAGCATAGCTGAAATGCCGAAAAAGAGGGTTCAGATTTAATCAAAACGTAAATCAGAACAGCAAACAAAGGAACTTTAAATATAAAACTTACAGCTCCCCCGGTTGCTCGATGGGGAATCCTACAAGCGTAACAGTACTCATTGGGTTATTACCTCCAACCTCTTTCTGAACTTGTTTTTCGTAATCATTTTTGCTAGGTTTAGATCGAATGAAATAGTTAGGGTAGAAGGCGCCAGCAATAGCAATCTAAAATGAACAGAAAATTGTTACTTTATGATTTTAAGTTTCTATTGGGAAATCAATTATTCAGCGCGATTTGCAATATTTCTATAGCTCACCTTAAGCGTAAACCCTCTGTCAGCAGAGTTAAGGTTTGATTGGCTCTGCACAATACCCAGTGAATCCAGACGATGCTTGATCTCCGTGATCAGAGCAGTTATTTCTCTGAAAAGCATTGTTTGTAGACAAAGAAACTGGATTAAGTGAACATACATTATTTGTAAATACTTTAGAAACAAACTTTACCGCAAAACAGTTAGTTGTAAGAAGTAAGTTTTTGCCCATGATCTTTCATCCGCAAACGAATTGAAGTCATGTCGTTTGCACTTGTTAGTCCAAGTCTACAATTCAAAAATTAATGTTAATGTTTATCAAATTGATTTCAAAAACCATATTTAAAAAATAAACAACTAAATGTCGTGATTAATCATAAATCATAACTTCATACATCAAATGCGGTGAGAATACAGATGCAATCGGAAAATGTGTTGTTAGCCCACTCCAGCTTAGACATATATGCCTCCAATCTTTTAGTGAATGGGCAACTGAAAACACTCTTGGTACTAAGACCTGCCGCTGTAAGTTTAACAAAGTTTCAGCATACTTTCATTTTAAAAAATTTCGCCACGCGGGCCTTACCAATGGTAATACATTCGTCCAATACACCGAATACAAGTCCCAACATGATTAGCCGACCAAACCGTACGTCGATGGGTAATCTAGCCATTACCTTACCCATGTAAGTTAAATCTCCATCATATTTGTAGTATCGATTTCCGACGTTAAGCGTCAAGGCTCCCACCTATACAGAAAACTCGAAATAGTACTGCGAAAATAAAAAAAAATCTGCAAGTTTTACAAAATACCTCTTTCAAATTTGCGACTGCCCGTCCTATGCACGAAAGTTTAGGGGGGTCAATAGCTAGCGCCAAAATTTCTTCAGGGGATCCCATGTTCAATATTTTGACCTGAAGAACCACAGCTTCTAAACTCGCTTTTCCCATTTCTGGTACGGCTTCTTGAGGCATCTGATCGTAAAACTTTTTAGTCACCAATCGGAAACAAAACCCTTCAGATACTCTGCCACATCTACCCCGACGTTGCACACATTGATATTTTGATGCCCATTCCAGTCTCAAGCAGGTATAATTTGTAGCCGGATCACACGACAGAGACTTAGTCAAGCAGAAGTCAATTACGTATTTTACATCGGGGACTGTGATTGAACTCTCTGCAATGTTTGTAGCCAATATTATTTTCCTATATCCTGGCTTCGCGGGCAGAAACACTTTTTGCTGCTCTTCGGATGTGATTGACGAGTGAAGCGGGAGTATAGACCATTTATACTTATCAGACTCGCTGTAATTATTGCGCATAGAGCATAAGTATTTGATAAGACATTATTTCTTCAAACAAAGTCATAGTTCATAATAACGTCCAACTTACAATCGAGGCTCACTTAAAACATTTAGATCATTCTTAAACTGTCCGGCGACAATGTCGGACAGCTGCTTGAACAGTTGCTCTATCTCCATCAATCCTGGGAGGAAAACTAGAACCGCGCCTCTATCAATATTTTTTGCACCGCGGGATTGACAGTCTATTCGCTGCTTAGTACTACTAATCTCTAAGTTGCCTAGATCTGCAACAGCCTGAAAAATAAACAAACAATTTTAGGAAAATTGATATTCCATTCTTGTGATTTCTATCAGTATGTCGAACCTGATCAAAGTTGGCATATCTTTCGCGCTCCATCGTATCTAATGCTTCAATTATTTTACAAGCAGCATCAGAGCAGTCTTGATGAAGTTTAGGCTCCTCCTTCCCATCCATGTAAAATGACCTTTCATCCTATACAGTTGACAAATCCAAGCATTAAACATACTGTATTCGACGACTGAATGCTAGCGATTACAATACTTATCGACTTTTAAATACTCACCGTAAAATGCTTCATTTGGTCGATGTAGTACTCGTTGATTCTGTGCAAAGATGGCTGTGTTACTCTTACAATTGCAGAATCACTGAAAGTGTTGTCCCAAGATGGAAAGTAGGTAGAGAACTTATCTGCATTCAATGTAGCAGACATAAGAATTATTTTTGTAGACCGATTTCTTTGGTCTATCATCAATTTTTTGATAACTAATAGAATAAGGTCGGTATCCAAATCTCGCTCGTGCACTTCATCAATGATTATATGGGTATAATCACTCAAATTTCTTCTTGATATAAGAAGATTCAGCAAAACTCCCGTAGTGACATATGTAAGCCGCGTATCATCCGACACACATCGTGACATCCCGACCTTCAAGTATGATACAATGTAGACAGCTCATTAAATTGAACTTGTACAAACAACACAGTGAACCTCAAACATACCTGGTAGCCTACTAATCCTCCGACTTTCCATCCTCTTTCTTCGCAGACTCGAGTCGCAACTGAGATAGCGGCAATTCTGCGCGGCTGTGTGACAATGATTTTACAAGGAACATCATTCCTACAAGCCTCGTCCAGGATAAACTGAGGCACCTGTGTTGTTTTACCACATCCTGTAAATCCTTCTACTATTACCACTTGTTGGAAAGCGAGTGCAGAAAGAATCTGTGAATAGCAACAATCATAATCAAAATACGAAAAATATTTAACAATGCCGTCAACACGCTATCGCTAACTTACAGGTTCTCGAGAAGTGTTTATCAGTAAACTGTCTGTATTGACAGCTTTCGTTATCATATCATACTTCCAAAACACGTCCGGGTTACGTCCTTCGTAATCCATTCCTCTTTCCGAGTCACGGAGACATGACTCCATTATTGAGGTCTCACTGTGCAGGTCATCTGAATCAGGAGAACGATGAGGCCCTCTAGTCCTCCATGAACCTCTACCTCTACCTCTAGCCTTAAATGATGGATGCTGTAAAAATAATCCTCACATGTTGAATATTTCCTATAAAATGGTATATTTAATTTAATGCAGTAACCTACTTTATTAAGTTTAGCAGCCTTTAACTCCTCCTCAACTCTGCGTTTGTACTTCTCAACATAATCCGTGTTGTCATCACTTTTCATGCTCTTGAATATTCGTGGCTGCAGTCTTGTGAGATCCTCCGGAGGCTTCGAGTTCACTGGCATCCCCGGTATGACGGGTTCAACCTTACTGTTAAAATTGAAGAAGTTGCTCAAAGGCACTGTGCTGCCAGATGCCCGATCAGGGCGGCTTTCTTCAGCCTGTACGGGTCTCCGTTGGTCACTATCACAGCTGCGTTGATTAATTTTCGATGCACCTCTTCTCCCCCTCATCCCCCATCGACTAAAAGGTCGATTGATCTGACGTGGTTGGCTTGGTGTAGCTGATAAAGCCGGTGGTCCTTGACCATGTTTCAACGCGTCATCTTGGATTGAGCCTTCTGGGTTCTGGGTTACGTGTCTACTCCCATTTCCTCTACCTCTATAATATCTAGTACGTCCTCCAGGGCGATGAGAACGGGTAGAACTGGCACCTCGAGGATTTCGATTATAACCACCACCCCCTCGTTGTTCTTGGTGGTTCGACATGTCCCTAACTTCGTAGTGACTGTTACATACAAAGAATGAATGAAGAAAATTATTAACGACTTAATGCTTGGTAAGGTTGCAGTGTTGCAGATTAATTTGCAAATGAGAAGAAATCTTAGCTAGTTGGTGAAAAACAACAGGGTTCGTTATTAAAGAACTCGATTTATTCTGTCTACGACACGGTGGTAGCAGATTAGCGATATTTATTTAGTACAGCGATAATTAATTCTTTTCATGACCACTGACTACCTTATGTAATTTCTGCTGAAAGGTTACATGCAAGGTAAGTTGACGCTTTCAGTGCGTCTTTTGCTCGGGTTCGCATATCCTACCACACCCACGCGCTTTTAAAAACTTAAGTCTATATTTTAAGATAAGTTTACTTTTAGTGCGTCGTTTGCTCGGGTGTGCTATAGGCAAAGCCGAGCAATGAGCAAACAACGCACTAAAAAGTCAACTTATCTTGTCTATATTTCTTGGGTTACATGAATGTTAATTGAGTTGCTAATGGAAACTTCATATTTTGAGTTTCGAAAAGAAAAATTTAAAGGTCTCTGAAAGCTCCGCCGCCAAGTAACCTCCCAATAAAATTACCCAGGTTTTTGAAATGCCCTTTCAGCTTGTAGGGTAGGAAATAGGGATCGAAATTTGCATAGATAGTAAAAAATGGTGTTCAAAAGAGGATCACACTCACAGAGTATTGGTGATGGTGGATAAGGAAGAAGTTTTGTACAGCTCACAGCCCAATCTGACTCTGCTGTCGTTCGTACTGAAAGACTGAAAGCAAGGACTTCTAACCAATCCAAGCCAAACCTATTTTGAACCAATTCAAATTATGCAAAGCTGCGTTTAAATTACGCTAGTACGAAACCCGAAATGGCCAGTTGTACTAGTTACGGCTATAGCCATGCACGTTACAGTTCACCGAGTAATAGGTTAAAAACTTGTGCTGTCAATCAGTTTGTCCGGTCAACCGTCTGTACTACACTCGTAGACAGAGTCGAACAAGGATTTTGATGAAACCTTTCCCAAGTGAAGTTATCAACTCCTAGACATGTCCTAGACCTATGAAAATCGTATCACCACCACCACCGCCGCCGCCGCGCGCCCATCTTTCTTTGTACAACCCCTATCCCTTCAATGCTATTCAGCAGTTTTCAGGTTCTGTTCACTTACTCGGAGCTTCATCTTTCTTTGTACAACCACAACCCCTATCCCTTCAATGCTATTCAGCAGTTTTCAGGTTCTGTTCACTTACTCGGAGCTTCACAAAGCGTGGTCTTCTCGGAGAAAAGCAAAATGGTTGGCTCAACTGACTAACTATTATTAGAAGTGTGCTTTTCAAGTTAGATTGTCAGATTAAATCCCTTAACCACAAATCCCTCCTCTGACTGACCTGATGAATGTACAAGGTGAATGTCTATAGAACTCCAAGATTAGCAATTTCCTAATGTATGACTGTATGAGAGAAAACTAAAATTTGAAATACAGATAGATCTCGTTATCTCGCTCAAAACTCGAATTTACAGACTAACTACTACACATTTAATTGAGGATAACGATATTTATGATATATTATGCACATCCATTTGAAAATGACCCGTGGAAAACTTTTCGCGAAAAACCTTGCCTCTCCTCCAGGCCCCCATGGCCTTGCTAATAATAAAACCTTTGACAAAACTACAAAAAGTATAAAAAACGATTTTCCCCACTCACCTCCGATGTCGACCTCCCCCCCTTCGTAGCAGTGGAGCGTAGAAAACCGAGTTCGCGAATTTCTGAAGTTTGAAAACGTTGTGGCAGTGATGAAAAGTGAAAATCGACTCGAGAGAACGAGCCGCCGCACGTCTTCCTCTCTTGGTGGTCGAAGAGCGAATGAAAGGATTTGCTGCTGAGAGACGGAAGGAGACGGACTG